>ERZ795048.1722-NODE-1722-length-18936-cov-8.129866_pt1 | contig 18936 bp, 17 predicted proteins | sample MGYA00375132_ERZ795048 | MGnify/ENA primary metagenome ERZ795048 (study PRJEB30177, sample SAMN05720225) | activated sludge metagenome | isolation source: Anaerobic digester | place: Hong Kong | collected 2014-12-17 ...
CCGCCGCCAGGGAGAGTAACCCGATCCGTTTCATATTCAGCCTCCTGGGTTCGGGGTTTCGTTTACTCTCATCCGTTAAACTGCTAGAATCCCGCTCGGTTTAAAAATATTCCACTCCCCGCGGAGCCATGAAACGGACAGAGCCGTTCTCGTACCCCGATATTTTCCGGGTAGTCCAGTACACCCTGGACCATAAGCGCCTGATCATCCAGGCCTTGGGGCTGGCCGTCGCCCTGGCGGCCTTGTTCGGGTTCACGACCCTGGCCGACCGTTTTCAGGCCGAAACCAATTTTCTCCCCTGGTTCGTGGATTTTCTGGGCATTCTGGTCTTCTACCTTCTCCTGCTGGTGTTCGCGGGACCCGTCACCTGGCTCATCCTCGAGGAAATACGGACCGGATCCCGGCCTTCGATCTCCACCGCGTTCGCCCGGGGGATCCGTTTCGGCTTCCACCTGGCGGCGGCGCCGGCCGGGATCATTTCCTTCATCCTCGCCGCCGGCCTGATTCTGGTGACGTTGACCGCCGTGGGCATGCTTCCCGGATGGGGACCGCTGTTCTGGGCGGCCACCTTCCTCCCCCGCTTCGGAGCGGCCCTGGCCCTGATAGTCGGGAGCCTCACCCTGGCGGCGGCCACCCTGATCCTGCCCTCCATCATCGTGGACCGCCGGGCCGGCGCCACCCGGGCCTTCGGCGTGCTGGCGGAGATGATGCGCCGCAACTTCCTCGTCTTCTGGGGATACGTATTCACCGCGCTTTTTCTCACCGCCGTCTACTTCCTCCTCTTCACCGCGGTCGTGGCCGGGTCGATTTCGCTGCTGCTGCTGGTCTCCACCGCCGTTCTCGGAGACGAACCGGGACGGGTCCTTCTCAAGATGCCGCCGTTCTTCTCCCGGCTCGTTCCCTTCCTGGGCGGGCACGTTTCCGTTCCTCCCGACCTCCCTCCGGAGAGTTGGGTCTACCCGGCGGCCGGGGCGGTCTGGGGCGGTTCGCTGCTCGTCTGCCTGATCGCGTGGCTGGCCTACCCGTTTCTCTATCTCTTCAACTCCGGGGTCATCATCTACCTCTCCTTGACGGAGCGGGAAAAGGAGGGAAGCCGGTCCCGGAGGAGACGCGATCCTATCTGACCTTGATCAGGGGAGCGATGGCCTCGTACGTCGAGGGGCCGATCCCCCTCACTTCCCGGATGTCCTCCGGGACCGCAAAGGGGCGGAAACGGCGGTAGGCGACGATCCGGGCCGCGGTTTCGGGGCCGATTCCGGGGAGACGGCAGAGTTCGCGGACCCCGGCGCGGTTGATGTCGATCAGGTCGTCGTCGTCGTAGCGGGGCGCGGTCAGAAGAACGGGGGGCGCCGGCGCGGCCCCGTGAATCGGAGGGGGAAGGGAAGCCGCCGGAAGGGGGACGGCGAGCCGGTCGGGACAGGCTTCCTCCAGCTCGGAGTAGAGGCCCATATATCCATGAGGCCGGGGCGCGACCCGGACCAGAAGAGCGGTTGCGCCCCAGGCCGTCGCCGCCGCCAGCGCCAGCAACAGCCAACGCTCCTTCGGAGTCAGCCGATCGAAACGGAGAACGGCCCATAATCGCCGGATCCGGGAGCGGGAAGCGGGGTCGGGCGCCTTCATGCCGGCGCGATCATGCCGGGCCGGCGACGATGTTGACCATCCGGTCGGGGACGACGATCACCTTGCGGACGACGGCCCCGCCCAGTGCGCCCCGGACCCGCTCGTCGGCCAACGCCGCCGAACGCGCGACGGCCTCCGAAGCTCCCGGGGGGAGCATGATCCTCCCCCGCAGCTTGCCGTTGACCTGGACCGGTATCTCGACCTCCGCCACCGCCAGGGCCGAAGCGTCGATTCCCGGCCAGGAGCCGCTGAAGATACTGCGGTCGTGCCCCAGTTCCCGCCACAGCTCTTCGCAGAAATGGGGCGTGATCGGGGCCAGCAGCACCAGCATCGATTCCACCGCTTCCCGGACCACGGCGGGATGGTGGCCCGCTTCGCCCCGGACGGCGTTGAGCAGCTCCATCACCGAGGAGATGGCGGTGTTGAACCGGAAACCGCCCTCGATGGCGTCGGTGACCTTCCCGATGCTGACGTGGGTGCGGCGGCGGAGTTCCCGATCGGCGGGGCCGAGATCGGCGGGGAGCCCCGGGGGGAGGGAACGCAGTTCGCCGGCCGCTTCCGTCACCGTATCCCAGAGGCGGTTGAGGAAACGCCAGGCGCCCTGCATCCTCTCGTCGCTCCAGGTCCGGTCCTGGTCGGGAGGGGTGTCGGACAACATGTAGAGTCGGACGCAATCGGCCCCGTACCGGTCCATCATCTCGTCGGGGTCGACGATGTTGAGCTTGGACTTGCTGATCTTTTTCATCTCTCCCCGGACGGGGCTCCCACAGACGGAGCAGACGCCCCCGACGATGCCGTCGCCTTCGCGGACTCCGTCCCGGACCTGGGATTCCGGAATCCACTTGCAGAGATCGCAGTAGTAGGCGGTTTTGCAGACCATGCCCTGGCAGAAAAGATGGCGGGCGGGCTCGGCGAATTCAAGCAGGCCGAGATCGTGAAGAACGCGGGTAAAGAACCGGAAATAGATCAGGTGCATGGTGGCGTGTTCGATCCCGCCGATATAGAGGTCGATCGGCATCCAGTAATCGACCGGACCCGGCTCGAAGGGGGCGTCGAGCGCGGCGGGGGAACAGTAGCGGAGAAAGTACCAGGAAGAATCGACGAAGGTGTCCATGGTGTCGGTTTCCCGGCGCCCGGGACCGCCGCAGGCGGGACAGGAACAGGTCACGAACGAAGGGCTGCTCTCGAGGGGGTTGCCGGGCTGCTCGAAATCGACGTCGAGAGGAAGCTCCACCGGCAGATCCTCCTCCGGGACCGGAACCTCTCCGCATCGGGGACAATAAATAATGGGGATGGGGGCGCCCCAGTAACGCTGCCGGGAAAGGAGCCAGTCGCGCAGGCGGTAATTGATCGACGGTCGGCCGAAGCCGCTCGTCTCCAGCCAGGAAACGATATCCTCCATCGCCTCGAGGTTGTTCCTACCGCTGAAAATCCCGGAGGCGGCCATGGTCCCGGCGCCGACGAAAGCCGCGGCCGGCGGGGCCGGGTCCGGGGAGCCTTCCGGGGGTTCGATCACCACCTTCACCGGAAGTCCGTAGGCGCCGGCGAATTCGAAGTCGCGCTGGTCGTGGGCGGGAACGGACATGACCGCGCCCGTCCCATAGCTCATGAGCGCGAAATTTGCGACCCAGAGGGGCACCCGCTCCCCGTTGACGGGGTTGACGACGTGGAACCCGGTCCAGACCCCCTTCTTCTCGACATCGGCCTGAACCCGAGCGCTGGTGGATTGGGCCCGGAGTTCCCGGACCGCCGCCATGACCCGTTCCTCATGCTCGGTTCCGGACACCAGCCGCTCGAGGAGGGGATGCTCGGGAGCGAGCGACATGAACGTCACTCCCCAGAGCGTGTCGGGGCGCGTGGTGAAAACCGTCAGTTTCTCGCCGGTCTCCGCGATCGTGAAATCGACCTCCGCCCCCCGCGACTTCCCGATCCAGTCCTCCTGCATCCTCAGCACCTTGTTCGGCCAGTTCCCCTCCAGGTCGCGGAGGCCGTCCAGGAGCTTCTGGGCGTACGAGCTCATCCGGAAGAACCACTGGTTGAGGTCCTTCTGGACCACCGCCGATCCGCACCGCTCGCAGGTGCCGTCGGCCATGACCTGCTCGTTGGCCAGAACCGTGGCGCACGACGAACACCAATTGACGGGGGCTATTTTCTTTTCGGCCAGACCGTGGCGGTAGAAGAGGAGGAAAAGCCACTGGGTCCAGCGGTAGTAGTCGGGACGGCTGGTGGCCAGCTCCCGAGACCAATCGTAGCCCCACCCGGCCCGGGCCATCTGCTCCTTCATATGGGCGATATTGCGCTCGGTAAACTGGTTGGGGTGAAGCGGGAGCTCTCCCCGTTCCCGGGCGGCACGGGCCTGCTTCTTGGCCGCGTTCTCCGCCGGGAGCCCGAACGAATCCCACCCCATCGGAGAGAGAACGTTGAACCCCCGAAGAATCTTGTAGCGGACGATGACGTCGCCCAGGGTATAGTTGATCACGTGCCCCATATGCAAAACCCCGGACGGATACGGGTACATCGTCAAGCAATAGAACGGGGGACGTTCGGGATCGAAATCGAGCGCCCGGAAAAGCCCTTCCCGCTCCCAGCGTTCTCTCCAGCGCGCTTCGATCGCTCGAAAATCGTAGTTTTTCATTTTTACGGCCTCGAGGTTTCCTGCGGATACGCGCTACGGTATCACAGCGGCCCCGACATCTCAAATCCTCTCCCGGCCCGGCGATTGTGGGCGGGTCGCGGGTTGTGGTAAAATCGCCGGCATCCCCGGATAAGAAGAACGGGCGGAAAAACACCGGAAGGGAATGAAATCAGCGGCTGCAGAGTCCTCCGAGAGCACGGGCGAGCCCCGCGGGAAGAGGGAGCGTTTCCCCGAATTCACCGCCGCCGACCGGCTCATGGTCCTGGCCCCCCACCCCGACGACGAGGTCCTGGCCTGCGGCGGCCTCCTCCACCGCGCGGCGCAAGCCGGCGTTCCCCTCCGGGTAGTCTTCTTCACCTGCGGAGACAACAACGAGCTGGCCTTCGAAGCCTACCGCGGCCTGCCCGTCTTCCGCTCCACCCGTTTTCGCCAGATGGGGCTGCTCCGGCGGGAAGAAGCCATGGACGCCGCGGGCGCCCTGGGTCTGAAACCCGAAAACCTGGTCTTTCTGGGCTACCCCGACTTCCGTACCCTGAGGATCTGGGAAGAGCACTGGGGCAACGCCCCCCCCTGCTGGAGCATGTTCACCTCGGTCCAGAAGGTCCCCTACGATTACGCGCGCACGCCCGGAGCGCCCCACAAAGGCGAGGCGGTGCTGCAGGACATCGAGGGAGAGATCCTGGACTTCGACCCGACTCGGATTCTGGTCTCCCACCCCTCCGATTTCAACGTCGACCACCGGGCCCTGTACCTCTTCACCCTCGTCAGCCTCTGGAACCTGGGAGAGAAGACTGCCCCCCCGCTCCATTCCTACCTGGTCCACTTCCCCGGCTGGCCCTGGCCCCCGGGAAAGTTTCCCGAGGCCCCGCTCGATCCGCCGGCGGCCCTGGAGCGGGAATCGATCTGGACGGAATATCGCCTCTCGAAAACGGACCTGGCCCGGAAGGAAGCGGCCATCCGCTTCCACGCTTCCCAATTCGCCTACTCGTCCCGGTTCCTCCTTTCCTTCATGCGCGCCGACGAACCGTTCGCGGACGTTCAGCCCCGGCACCTGGTTCTCCCGGAAGACGGAACCGGGACCGGAACCCTCGTAACCCGGACAGAAACCGGGTTCACCGGGGTCCAGGAACACTACGCCCGCCGGGACCGGGAACGGATCTACGCGGGAATCGGACTGAAGGTTCCGCTGGGGCGCCAGTTCGGGGTCAGCGCGCAGTTCTACGGCTGGAAAAAAGACACTCCCTTCCGGGAAATGCCCAAGATCAAAATCGAAACCGGACCGCTCCGGCGGCGGGTCCGGGACCAGTACACGGCCGTCGAGACCGGAGGAACGGTGATCGTCAAGAGCCCGCGGTCCCTGGAGATCGGCGTCCCCCTCCGGCTCCTGGGAAACCCCGAGCGGATATTGGCCTCGGTCAGAACCACGTTCTGCGGCTGGGAGCAGAGCCGCAGCGGGTGGCGGATTCTACGGTTGGACGCCTGAAAATGCGGGCGCGGACCACTATCGGGGAAAGCGACATCGCCGGCCTGCTGGCCGGTCTGCTCCGGAAAGCCTCCCCGCCGATCCGGATCGAGACCGTGAACATCGACGCGGGAGCGCTCACCCTCCGGGGAAAAGCGAAGGTTCCCGTGCCTATCCCCTTCACCGCGGTGATAACCCCCGAAATCGCCGACGGCGGCCTCGAGTTCGATATCGAACTGGCCGGCGTACCGGGCATCGTCCGCCGGCTTCTGCTCGACCGGCTCGAGGACAAGATCTCGAAACTGCCCGGCCTGCGCCGGATCGGGGACCGTATCCGTTGGGAAGCGGGCGGATCCTTCGGCGCCGAAGTGAAGGTCGAAGAACTGACCTGCATACGGGGGGAGATGGAAATAACGATAACCGGAACGTTCAAAGGAGCCGCGAATGACGTCATGGAGTGAATTGATCGCGTACCGGGGTTTCTACCCCGGATTGGCGGCGGGCCTCTCGGTCGCCCTGCTGTTATGGCTGTTGAAGGTGATCGGGGCGGCGCGGGCGGCACGGCGCATCCATGTTCTGGAACGCCGGCTGGCGGAGGAACTGGAGATCGCGGGCCGTTCCAACCGGGTTCTCAAGCAGCGTATTCTGGAACTCAAGAAAGAACGCGACGCTCTCCGGGAGAACCTGACGGTGTGGCAGCGGAAACCGCGTCGGGAAGAGATCAAGCGCCTGCTTGTCTACGAGGAAGCCCTGGCCGCGCTCAAGGCCCGCATCCCCGGCTTCATCGAGGTCTGGGAAAAAACGGCGGCGGAAGCGGAAGAAGAAGTGCGCCTGAGCAACCGGGGGTTGAAGACCCTGGTCATGCGGGCGTTCGGGCGCGGCCGGCGCCGGGAGAAGCCGGCGGCTTACCTCGAACCCGGAGACGACCGGCGCTCCTGAGGACCCGATCCCGGGCGGCGGCGGAACCCCTTGACCGCCGCCACGTTGCGGGCGTTGTCCCCGGGCTCTTTCTGCGGGGTTTCGAGGATGAAGGTTTTGCCGGCCAGGCGGCGGTGGCGGTAGATCCGGCGCATCCCCTCCAATCCGATCCGGCCCTCGCCGATATGCGCATGCCGGTCCCGGCCGGAACCGAGACCGAAGAGGCTGTCGTTGAAATGGACCACCGGCATCTTTTCCAGGCCGATCAGGCGGTCCACCTCGGCCAGGACCTTGCCCGGGCCGTCGCCCCCGGCCAGGTCGTAGCCGGCGACAAAGGCGTGACAGGTATCCAGGCAGAGATAGAGCCGATCGGCGCGGCCCGACGCCTCCATGATCCGGGCGATGTTCTCGAAACAATGTCCGAGAGCACTGCCGACGCTGGCGGTATTTTCGAGCATGACCCCGGCCCCCCCGGGAGGCCGTTCGGCAAGCAGCTCGCGCAGGGAGTCCGCCATCCGGGCGATGCCTTCCTCGCGCCCGGACCCGCGGTGAAAACCGACGTGAACGACGTACCAGTCCGCCCCCAGGGCATCGGCGCGGGCCAGATCGCGGGAAAACGCCCGAAGCGAACGCCGGTAGGTTTCCCGGTCGGGCGCGGAAAGGTTAATCAGGTAAGGAGAATGCACCACCACGGGAAAAAGGCGGGCGGCACGGCAGAGGCGGCGGAAGTCGTCGGCACGCTCGGCGGGTATGGAGGAAACCTTCCAGCCCCGGGGGTTGCGGGAAAAAATCTGGAGAGCCTCGCATCCCGCTTCACGGGCGCGGGCCACGGCCGCGTCCACCCCGCCGGAGATGGAGACATGGGCACCGATTCTTCTCATCCTTCCCCCCGGGGTTCGCGGTTCGACTCTCGCCGCAAGGCCCCGGCAGCCCCGGCGCCGGGGCTGCCGGCCGTCAAGAGTATAGCAGGAAGGAACCCCAAGTCCCATCGCGCTCCGGAAGACCGCGTTGCCGAAGCTTGCCAACCGGCCGCGTTCCGATTATAGTAGTACCCGTTTCCGCAGTTTCGATACCGGGAGGTTGATCGTGGAAATACGGCATAGCGGCGAAGTCGCAATCGTCACCATGGTGGAACGGTTCGATGCTTATTCGGCCAAAGACGTCCAGACCGCGCTGGAAAAAGTCATCGACGACGGTTCGGTCAAGCTCGTCTGCGATTTTTCCCAGACCGACTACATCTCCAGCGCCGGACTCAGGGTGCTTTTGGCCACGGCCAAGCGCTTGAAGCGGGAAGGCGGGGCCATCGCCCTCTGCTGCATGAAACCCTATGTCCGCGAAGTCTTCGAAACCGCCGGGTTTACGCAGCTTTTCCAAATCTTTAATTCCGAAGAAGAAGCCGCGGATTCGCTCTGATCCGGTTTCAAAAGGCGGGGGCGCCCCATTAAAGCCCTCTCGATATACTTTGCCGTTTTTTTCTCCCTGGCGTTCGTCTACCTGGCCCTGGTCTCCGATCCCCTGGGTTCTCCGGCCGGCCACATCGACGCCTTCGACGATACCAGCTATTTTTCCCAGGCGGTTTCCCTGGCCAACGACGGGGACCTCGATCTCTCCAACCAACCCTTCCGCGCCCTGCGGTCTTCGGCCACGGGGCGGATCGTGGCCCCTCACGCCATCGGCACCAGCCTCTTCATCCTTCCCTTCTACTTCCTGGCCGCTCCCCTGGTCCAGGTTCTGGACGTTCTCAAGCACGCGGTCTTCGACACCCTGCACCCCCTCTTCTTCTCCTTCGCCAGCGCGGGGATGGTCTGCTATTACTTCCTGGCGGGGGCGGTACTGCTCCTGGCCCTGAGCCGGCGCTTCGGGAACTGGCCGACGGTGACGGGGGTCAGCCTGATCATGTGGGGGACTTTTCTGCCGGCGTACGCCTTCGCCCGCCCGTTGCTTTCCCACGTTCCCGACTTTCTCGCCTCCTCGCTTTTGATCTGGAGACTGCTCCTCCTGGGCGAATCCAGGTCCGTGCGCCGACGCGACGTCCTGCTGCTGGGAGTGCTCTCCGCCGCGACCCTGGTGGTCCGCTGGCAGAACCTCAACCTTTTCCTGCTGGGCGCGGCGGGAACCCTGGCGCCGATCTGGTCGGGAAAGCCCCTGGAAACCGCGCGGCCCCGGACGACCGCGGCCGCCGTATTCGCCCTGAGTGCGGCCGGAACGTTCCTGCTCACCCAGGGGGCGGCGTGGTGGGTCTACCTGGGAAGGCTCTTTCCCCCGCCGTGGAGCTGGATAACCCCTTCCGTCATCGACCGGGAAGGGCTGCGGGTCTGGCTGCCGGGAGGGGTCGTGACCGATCTGAACAACCTCCGCCAGGTCTTTTTCGGCCTGGATTGGGGACTGGCCTGGACCGCGCTGCCCGCCCTGGCCGGCTGGGCCGGGCTCCTCCTGCTGCCGATGCGCCCGCTCGGCAACCGTGCGGGGAACGGGCTCAACCGCCTTTTCCTCTTCCTGATCGTCGCCCTGCCTTTCGTCATCGTCCTGCGCTGGAGGGAGCAGGGTTCGGCGTTCGGGTACCGCTACTTCAGCGGGACCCTTCCCCTGGCGGCCGTGGGCCTGACTGCGGTCCTCAAAAAAGCGGGAGCGCGCCGGATCGGCCGGGCGGCGGTCAACGCCGCGGCGGCCGTTCTGATCGCGGGCACGCTTCTCTCCCTGCTCCCCTACCGGCGGTTCCCTTCCACCGAGATGAAAAGAACCGAGACTCCCCTGGGCGGTTACTGCTGGACCAACAACTCCTACCTGCGCTCGGCGGCCGCATGCTACGCTGCGGCCGCGCCGGGCGTGCGGCGACGGCTCCTGCTCAGCGGCTACCTGGGGTGGTTCACCCGGGGGAGACCGATGATCGTCCGCCTGGAAAAAAATCCCTCCTCGATGCTCCCCCTTTCCCCGCGCCTTCTCGACGACCCCGGGAAAGCTTTTGCCGTCGGAGCCTACCCGGCCCTGGCCCTGGCCTTCGCCGCCGCCGCCTTCGCGGGGATGAGGCGGACCTTCAGAAAAAGAGACTCCGAAACGCGTTGAAGGGTTCCGGGTCGGAAACGGGCACCACGACCAGATGGTTGCCCAGGGGACGCTTGAGGTAATCGGTCCCGTCTCCGGGAACCCGAACGCGGATCTGGGTCCGGCAGAGTTCGGGCCGGGCCAGGTTCTCGACGATCTCGCCCGGGCAGAGGAAGATCCGGGAAAGATCGTCTCCCCCGATCTTGAAGAGAAGACAGCGCCCCGGGGGAAGCACGCCCCGGACGGCCGCGCCGATCCCGGATTCGAAATGGGGGAGGATCGAATATTCCCGCGCCAGCCGCAGCGGGACCGTGCAGTGAGCCAGGATCATCTCGCCCCGTTCCGGGTCGATGGAAGCGGGGTTGGCCATGAACCCGGGAGTCCCGGCCAGGAAATAAGCGGCCGTCATGGTGAAGAGCGCCGGGACGTCGCCCTCGCAGGCGGCGGGGACGCCTTCGTCGTTCAACCGGGAAAGGGCCAGGCAGCCCGTGTTTCCCCAAACATCGAGAAGGTCGAAGCAGCGCAGGGTGATCCCGTCCAACCGGTGCGCGGCGATCTGTTCCTTGAGGACCGCGGTCAGGGCTTCGGCCTGGTCGACGAGTTCCGGCTCCACCCCCGTGACCTCCCGGGCGCCGGCCAGGAACCGTTTCCCCGCGTCTTTTCCCTCCCCGGGAGCGGGGAGGCGGATGTCTCTGATCGGGATCTCGACGATCCGACAACCCCACCTCGCTTCCACCAGGGCGCCGTCGACCCGGCTTTCGATCAGCCAGTCCGAGGGCTTGCCGATCAGACCCAGCCGCGACTCCGCGATCCGGGAACCGGCCGCCAGGGCCGCCGCGTAGGTGGCGAGGGGACGGGCGATGCGTTCCGGGGGACCGTGAAGAATGATTCCCTGCCTTCCCCGGGCCCTGAGCCAGGAGAGGATCTCCAGAGAGGCGGGGAGGGAATTCTCGGCGGGATGGGATACCAGCAGGATCGGAGAACGCAGGCGCCCCGCCAGTTCCCGGAAACCGGCTTCCGTCCCCCCGGTCCCGACAAACACCACCGAGGGCAGTTCCCCGGCGCCGGGGTCGATTTCTCGGAGCTCCACCCCGGCCAGTTCCGAGAGACCGGCCAGGAACTTCTCGAATCCGGCCCGGAACCGGGCCCGGTCGTGGAGGGGCGAGATCAGGAGGAGGAAAGAAAGCGCCGGGCGCTTCACGCCTTCTCCCCCCCCGGCGCCTTCCCCGAGAGGGCGGCATCGACGAACTGCTCCGCCAGCCCCCGCAGGTCGGAACGGTTCGGGTCCAATCCGCGCAGGCGCATCAGTTCCCGGCAGTTGGCCAGCGCCCGGCGGCGCAGGTCGCCGCCGTCCCCGGCGCTCCCCGACGGCGGCGGGAAAGGCTCGTTCCTGGCCGCCGCCACCGCGGTTTCGGCCAAACGGCGCAGAACCTCGTAAACGAAATCCCTGCCCTTGATCCCGTCCAGAAGCCGGGTCCAAACCAGGTCGAACCACCGGCGGTAGATCGGGCCGAGCCCGGGAACCACCGTCAGCAGGAGATGAAGGCCCAACAGCGCCAGCGCCGCGGCCAGGTAGGTGGAAAGAGCGATGAAATGCCGTTCGAGGTCGGAGCGGAACTCCCGCCAGAAGCCGCGGAAGTTGTCGGCCACCCCGGCAAAGCGCGGTTCGTCCAGGGCCCGGGCCAGGGAAGCGATCCGGGCGGCTTCCTCGGCGGAGCCGAGGAAGAAGAGGTTCCCCCGGCTCTCCCCCGGAAAGATCACGAGGCGGGGGCCGTCCGCCGGGAGCCCCGCGCGCTCCCACAGGAGCAGGAGCATCTCCTTCATCGCCGCCGGGCCCACGTGCTCCAGCGGGACCGGGACCAGGCGGGAGGAGACGGCCGCCGGAGGCAGAAGACCGTCCAGCCCGCGGGCCAGGCGCACGGCCAGGTCGACCTGCTCTTCCCTCCCCCGGACAAGGAGCGCGCCCGAGCCGGGCGCGGGCCCGGTAACGGGAAGGATGTCCATGCCGGCGAAAAGCCCCCAACGCGCGCCCACGCCCGCCAGCGTCTCCTTGACGGCTTCCGGGGAAGAAGCTTTCAGAACGACGATCTCCACTTCCCGGTCCGGAAGCGCAGAGGGGGGAACGGCTTCGACGGCGGAGGCGGGAGCGGCCCTCAGGCCCGCGGCCAAAACCGGCACCGCCAGACGGCGGATCAACTTCGAATACGCCACGGTTCTTCTCCTCAGCGCTCTCTCAGGCTCCAGATCCCGAGACGGCTCTCCCGAGCCTCCTCCTGAGCCTTGAGAAACCATTTTTTGAACTCGAAGGCCTTGTCGAGGATGTAGGCCCGGGCCAGTCCGCGGCGCAGCAGCTCGGCGTTGACGCAGACCCCGTCCACCACCAGGGAGGCCAGGGTCCGGCCGTAGTGGTCGGTCCGCTCCGGCCCGTAGATCAAACCCACCTTCCGGCCCAGGACCATTTCCCGGGTAAGGGCGGTGGCTTCGTCCGCGAAGGGATCGCCCACGGGATCGCCCAGGTAGGGCTTGGCCGTCTCCGGGGTGTCGATCCCCAGAAAGCGGACGTGGCGGCCGTCGCCCAGCTTCACGGTGTCGCCGTCGTACACCTCCACCACTTCCGCGTATTCGTCGGGCCGGTACTCCGGCTTGACCGCGTCCATGAACCCTTCGGCCCGGGGATGGGTTCTCCCTTCCAGCCCCTCGATCCCCTGGAAGACGATGAACCCCAGCAGCGCCCCCGCCGCGACCGCGGCCGATACGGCCAGCCAGCGGCGGCGGCGGGGAGAGGCCGGGGGAGCGTGGCGGGTCCGGATCTCTTCCTCCTCCAGATTGACTCCCAAAAGCGGGCTCATCGACTATTCCCCGGCGACTTCGGCTTCCAGTTCCCTGATCGCTTCCCGCAACCGGTCGAGCAGGCGGGGGGAAGCGTAGCCCCCGTTTTCGAGGTTTTCCCGGACCCGGCGCAAGGAGACCAGGGAACCCTTCAGCACCCGGGAGCGGCGGGCGTCCCAGGCGTCCGCGGCCGACGGGGCCTCTTCCCGGACCGAGGCCAGCAGGTCCCGGTAGAGCTTCCCGGCTTCCCGGGCCTGTACCCCCTCGTCGAGAACCGCGGAACGGATCCCCGAATAATCCTCGGCCGCGATGCCGCGGTTGCTCCGGGCCCGGCGCAGGACGTTGACGCTTTCCACGTCCGGGACCGTCTCCGGGCCGTCCTCGGGCCGCTGGACCCGGGAAAGAAATTCCGGTTCTTCGGTCCGGAGGAAGCGGTAGGAACGCAAGAGCTTGTCGGCCGTAGCCTTGCGGATTTTAAGTTCGCGGGCGCAGTAGTCGGAGAACGTGTCGTAGCCCCAACCCCGGAAACTCCCTTCCGCCTGGACCTCGGCCAGGCAGCGGCCCAGATCGATCCAGTTCCCCTTGAACCGTTTGACCGTGGTCAGAACCCGGCGGCGAAGGTCGCCGGGGTTTTCCATCGCTTCCGCTTCGTTCATCCGCCGCTTTCCTCAAACCCTTTCAGGGTTATTGTAGCCGATATCGCCGGCTTGGCAAGTCCCCGCCTCTCCGGAAAGAACTCCCGGGGAAACGAGCGGGCGCTCAGGCCTTTTCCCCCGGCAGGCGGCGGGGAAGAATCAGGTTGAGCGCGACGCCGAGCACGGCGGCGAGACCGATGCCGCTCAGCTGCACCTGGCCCAGGTTGAAGGCGACGTTGCCGATGCCCACCACCAGCATGATCGCGGCGATGACGATGTTTCGGGGTTGGGCGAAATCGACCCGCTCCCGAACGTAGGTGGAGAGGCCGATCACCGCGATCCCCCCGAAAATCACGACCATGATTCCCCCCAGAACGCAGCCGGGGATGGTGCGCAACAGCCCCGCGACCTTCTGGACGAAGGAGATGAGGACGGCGAAAATTCCGGCCAGAAGCATGATCCGCGGATTGGATATCCTGAGGATGTTGAGGGCCGAGACCCCTTCGGAGTACGACGTGTTGGGAACCGAGCCGATGAGCCCCCCGAAAAGAGTGCCGATCCCGTCTCCGAGCATCGTCCGGTCGACCCCCGGCGACGCGAAGAAGTCTTTCCCCACCGCTCCGCTCACGGCCATGATGTCCCCGAAGTGCTCGACCACCGGGGCGACCACGAAGGGGAGAACGTAAACGGCGGCGCGCCAATCCACCCGGGGCATGGTGAAGTCGGGAAACCCCAGCCAGGGGGCGGCGCGCAAGGGCTCGAAATCGATCCGGCCGAAGATCAGAACGAGCAGATAACCGAACGCGACGCCGACGATCACCGGAAGGAGCCGGAGGATCCCCCGGAAACAGGTCATGACCGCGACCGCGACCGCCAACGTGGCGACGGCGAAAATCCAGGCGTAGCGCTGGGTGGCGAAGACCTTACCCGGGTCGTCCAAAATGAGGGCGGCGCAACGGGAAACGGCGGCTTCCGAAGAGAGCGCATCCACGGTTTCCGGGGCGATGTAGCCGGCCGCCACCGCCTGGCACTTGACCGACTCGGCCCCCGCCGGATCGAGCCGGCCGCATTCGCGGTAGGCGACGGCGAACCCGTATCCCTTGAGAGCGGCGGAGTCTCCGCGGGCCATGTTGATCCCGACCGGAACCAGGTTGAGCCCGATGACGGCGATGATGGAACCGACCACCACGGGGGGGAAGAGGGTCTTCTTGACCAGGTCGCTCCCCCAGATCCTGATTACCCGGGAAAAAACGATCTTGCCGATCCCGGCGCAGGCCAGGCCGAAGAAGATGGAAGGCCACGGGAACCCCAGCGCCTTGGCTCCCAGAATGGCGGGAAGATACGCGAACGAAGAACCCAGAAAAATGGGGACGGAGCCGTTGGCGCTGCGGTAACCGGTGAGAAAATGGAAGAAGACGGTGGCCACGCCGGCGGAAAAAAGCACGACCGAAACATCGATACCGGTCAGCAGCGGGACCAGGACGGTGGCTCCGAAACAGACCAGCAGCATCTCCAATCCCAAGACCGCCAGACCGGCGGGCGAATCCTGCCATGCGCGGCGGGCGCCGTTTCTCATGTCTTTTCTCCTCCTTCCCGCGGATTTCCCTCCCGGGGCGCCGTCTCCCGGGGCCGGTTACGATTTTACCGCCCGGCCCGATTGTGTCAAAATACTATCGGCGGCGGCGACGGACGCCCGCCGGCACCAAGGAGGCGGATACCGTGTCCCGCAGCCGGTACATGCCCCCTCCGGGGCTGCTGAAAAAACGTCTTCTCCTGCTGGGGGCGCTCTGCGCCTTCATCCTGATCTCGGGGGCGTTCACCCGGCGGCCGATCAACGCCGTCCGCGCGGCGGCGGGCGCGGCGGCGATGACGGCGGGGATGGCCGCGGCCGTGGCGGCGGCGGCGGGCGCGTTCCTGCTTTGGATCCGGCCCTGGCGGATGCCGGCGAAGCGGGCCTCGGTTTTCCTGGCCGTCCTGGCCGCGGGGGCGGCCGTCGCCCTCCTGGTCCCGGCTTATCCCGAGGAACGCATCCATCTGCTGGAATACGCCCTGGTGGGATGGCTGGCCTACGCCGGACTGAGCCGGCCGGCGAACCCGGTGGAATGGATCGCCGTCCCCGTCCTTTTCGGGGTTTTCCTGGGCGCGGCGGACGAGCTGGTCCAGTTTTACCTTCCCGACCGCGTCGGAGATTTCCGGGACGTCGTCTTCAACTCCTGCGGAAGCGCCTGGGGCGTTCTGCTGGTAAGGGCGGCCGATCCCCGGAAACGGGGGGCATGACCCTCCCCGGCGCATTCTTCCTGGCGGCCTGGGCGGTGCGGACGGCCCTCCCCGGCCCCCCGGGCCCCGGAGAACTGGAGATCGTCGTCATCGACGTCGGCTACGGGGATGCGCTCCTGCTCAGGAGCGCGGCGGCGGGCGACTGGCTCATCGACACCGGCTACCCCGAACGGTACGGGGAAGTGGAGGCCGCGCTTCGGGAGCGGGGCGTCGACCGGCTCGACGCCATCCTGATCACCCACCCTCACCCCGACCACATGGGAGGAGCGGCGCGGGCGGCCGCGGAGTTCCGACCCCGGCGCGTCTTCGACAACGGTCGGCCCCCTCCCCCGGGGCTCTCCCCGGAGATGTGGAGGGAATACCTCGAGATTTTCCGGAGCCATCCCGGATACTCGGTCCTCCGGCCGGGGCCTCTTCCCGGCTGGAACGGGGGAACGGCGGCCGTCGTCGGCGTCGGAGGAGTCGGCGAAGTCAACGCCGATTCCGCGGTCATCCGGCTGGAACATGCCGGGCGGACGGTCCTCTTGACCGGCGATCTCAACCGGAAAGGGGAGGAGAAGCTGCTCGCCGAGGGCGCGGTCCTGGGCGCCGACCTGCTCAAGGTCGGCCACCACGGAGCCGCCGACTCCTCCTCGGCCCGCTTCCTGGCCGCCGTCGCTCCCCGCTGGGCGGCGGTCTCGACCGGCGCCAATTCCTGGGGAGCGCCGGATCCGGAAACGATCCGGCGCCTGGAAGCGGCCGGAACCCGGGTAGCGAGGACGGACCGAGACGGCACCCTGACTTTCAGGATCAGAGCGGACGGCGAAATCTGGCTCTATACCCGCGGGTTCTCCCCCCTTATCCTCGGGCGCCGATTCCGGTTGCGCCCGGACTGATCCTCGCCGATAATTCCTTCCCGCTCCACAGCGACGGCTCGAACCCGGAGGAGAACTTCCATGCTTACCCCTTCCGAATACTATCGGGACCCGGCGGTCAGGGAACGGATCGCCGAATACTGCGGCGGTTCCGCCCGCGAACCCGCGCTCTTCACCGCGGAATACCTGGTCGGATACGGCGAGGCGCTGCTGGGAACGCCGGCCCCCGAACCCTACGTCTCCACCCCGCCCCAGGGGTTCGCCTCCATTCTCGACCGGGGGCTGGATATCTTCCGTTCCATCTGGGACCGGAACCATCTACTGGGAGTGCTCGACGTCGAATACTTCAACCTCGACCACCCCGGCGAGATCTACTACGACCAGGTCGGGACCTTCAAGCGCCTGGAACCGGTCTACCGCGCCATCCTGGACGTCTACCTCGACTACGGCATCAAACCCCTGGTCCTGATGACCGGCCAGGGCTACCACTTCTCCTTCCAGATCCAGTCGGGGACCGAGGCCGCCCTGCAGCTGGAGGACATCGGCGTCGTCTGCCCCACCCTCCGGGAGAAATACCGGGGTTCCCTTTCCAAGCGCCACCGCCGCGTGTCGGAGCGCTACGGGAAGGGCTTCGACGGGATGGGCCGGGTGATGGAGTTCCTCACCCATACGATCATGCGCCGGGCCGCCGAGGCGACCGACCTGCCGCTGGTCATCACGGACGTCGCCGTCGGCAAGGGGCCGAAGGAACGGGAAGCGATCTCCTTCGACCTTTCCTGTTTCGGAGACCCGGTCTTCATGCGCGACATCCGCTGCGCGTTCTCCACCCATCAGAAACATAAGATCCAGCGCTGGAAGGTGGGCGACGCCATCGCCGACGGGACTCCGATCCAGATCGCCGTTCCCCGCAAACATCTCTCCCTGGAAGAAACCCTGGCCCTCCGGCGCCATTTCCGCCACGCGGCCGAGTACGCCGGAGGAGTGAACTGCCTGATCCCGAACTACTCGGCGGATATGCGGAAGGTGATCGCGGACTACCTGGCTTCGCCCCTCTACCGGTTTCACCGCTGGTTCGACGACACGGCCCAGCATCCGCCCCGGGAATGGCCCCGCACCTACGGCGCCATGAACTACCGCGAGCTTCCCCCGTGCCTTCGCATCCCCCTGGAACAACCGAACGATCTTCTGCTCAAGCCCACCACCCTCCAGGCCCTGACCAGAAGCCTGCTCGCCCGGGGATGGCACCCCCAACATATCGCCGGGCTGATCTATTCCCGATGGACGGAAGGGCCGGGATGGCCTCCGGACCAGTGGAAACATTACGACGCCCAATCCCGCTCCGCGTTCTACGTCCGGGTGTTCGCCGGATTGATCGCCGCCGGCATCGACGGGCAGATCGACCACAACTGCGTCTCCCACCAGGAAAAAGGCTACTGCCCCCAGCCGTTCTGCGGTTACAGCCTGGGAGATTACCGCTGGGACGGGACCGTCCCCGTCCCGGCCTCCCCCCCAGAGCGGCCATGACCGTCCGGGAACGAACCCTCTCCCCCCGGCAGGCGGCGGCGGTCGAAGCCTACTACCGTTCGGCCGACGTGCGGGAGCGGATCTTCGAGTTCTGCGGAGGCGACCCCTTCACCTGCGAATACACGGTCGGCTTCGGCGAGCCCCTGGTCCGACGGGGATTCCGGCGACCGATCAAGCTGGCGGCCGACCGAGCCGGGTTCGAACAGCTGATGGAGGAAGGACTCGATCTTTTCCGTTCGGTCTGGGACAGGAAGGGAACCCTGGCGGTCTGGGACGTCGAATATTTCAACCTCGACACCTGGCGGGGTCTGTACCGCAGGCAGGTCGAATATTTCGAACTGATGGAACCGAGCTACCAGGCCATCCGGTCCCTCCTCCGGCGCTACGGAATCGGGCATATCAACGACACGACTTCCTCCGGATATCATTTCCTCTCTTTCATCCCCTTCTCCTCCCCGGTTCACCGGAAACTGGAGCGGATCGGGTTCCTGGAGCCGGAACTGGCGGCCAAATACTCACAGCGCCGCCACGACGACGCCAAGCGGCTGCGGCGGCTCCCCCTCCGGGCGGGCCTGGGGTACAGCGGCATGGGTCGGCTCCATGAATTCCTCAGCCAGGCGGTCATCTTCCGCACGCGGGGCCTCACCCCCATTCCCGTCACCGTCTCCGACACGGCGGTATCCCGGTCGAAGCGCGGACGCGAGGGAATGAGCATGGACATCACGCAATACGCCGATCCGTTGTACATGCGCGATATCAGGACCACGTTCTCCACCCACCAGAAACACAAGGTCTATATCGGCAGGGTCGGAGCCGCCCTGGCGGAGTCGATGCCCGTCTACGCCACCGTCCCCCGGGGCGACCTGGAGATCCGCGATCTCTACCGTATCCGCCGCCGCCTGGCCGCAGCCGCCGAGTACGCCCGCGGCTGCTCGGGCGTTATCCCCGACGCGTCCGCGGGGTGGGAACGCCTGATCGACGATTACCGGCGCTCCTCCCTCTTCTCCTTCCACCGCGATTTCGATGCCGTGCCCCAGTACCCCCGGAGCCGCTGGGCCGAAACCTACCTGGGGCTGGACCTGGACAAGCTCCCCCCCTGCGTGGCCCAGGCCCTGCGCAACCCCAACTGGAGCCTCCTCG
>ERZ795048.1725-NODE-1725-length-18920-cov-5.734376_pt1 | contig 18920 bp, 17 predicted proteins | sample MGYA00375132_ERZ795048 | MGnify/ENA primary metagenome ERZ795048 (study PRJEB30177, sample SAMN05720225) | activated sludge metagenome | isolation source: Anaerobic digester | place: Hong Kong | collected 2014-12-17 ...
TATGAGAAAGTATTATCTAATATATATATGTTTATGTTTGCAAAAAACATGTTGTATGTCATATTTTGTTTATTTTCTTGTCGTTTTTCTTGTTTTGTTTAATTTATATTTATATATTTGGCGTATGAAAGCTACCTAACTAACGGTCATGTGTATTAAGGATGAAATATCCATTTACTTATAGTGAAAACTAGAATAACCAATAAATCTATCATAACATGAGGACAATCACTTTTAACGAATTACGAAAAGTAAAGGATTCACTGCCCCATGGCAGTATTGACCGCATAGCGGATGATTTAGGCATTAATGCTGAAACAGTGCGTAACTTCTTCGGAGGACATAATTTTAAGCAGGGCCGTAGTGCTGGTGTCCATTTTGAATCAGGCCCAGATGGAGGTTTGGTCAAAATCGACGATACAACTGTACTCGATAGAGCACTTCATATCCTGAATGAACAAAAGCATCACTGATACATTAGATGAAAAACGTATTACTGGATTATGTAATAGTTTGAAATGAATTGAATTAAGAATGTATGATGCTTTAAGCTCTGTTCGCTTAGACTACTATGTACGGACGTAAAATTTATAGCTCCAGTACAATGCAAAGCGTCTACATATCCCCGCATCCAGCCATTGACAGAAAGTCTATCAAGACAGATGCAAAATGAAAAGATGTAAAGATGTAGTAGAAACACAATATGAAAACTGACTCGATATGTAGCAGCAGACATATGTACGCTATATGTAATTGACAACCTATGGATTGTCCCATGTAGCCAAAGCCTATAGAGAAAAGAGAGGAGACAGTTGTCTTGCAATAAATAAGCGAAGCTTTGCCATTGTAAGAAAACTATCTCCTCTTCCTTTTTGAAGAGATTATTGATTTTGGTGATCTACTCTGTATCATGTGCTGAATAACCCATTAACCCTTTAAAATCTAGTATTATGAAAGAAAATCTTATTACATTAGCCATTCTGACTTATGCCAAAGCACAAATCTTGAAAAATGTGCTAGAATCAAATGGTATTCAAGCAAGCATACAGAATATCAATCAGATTCAACCTATGATTTCTGCTGGCGTACGTGTGCGAATCTATGAAAAGGATCTACCAAAAGCCTTGATGATGGTTGAAAGTGAAGCATGGTTGTCAGAACATGTTATCAAGGAAGAAGATCTAGATAAGGATAGTCATGGTGAACACACAAAAGATCTTATTCTGGTACCTGTTGATTTTTCAGATCATACACTTAAAGTCATCCAGATTGCCTTCAACATGGCGCATAGACGCAATGCTGAAGTTATTTTAGTTCATGTATATTTTGCACCTATTTATAGTGACTCGTTACCATTTTATGGTGACGTCATACCTCCTCAGTTGATTGATGGACGTCGTATCTCTGATGTCTTAAAGCATGTACAAGTAGAATTGGATGTATTATCTAATAAAATCAAAACACGAATTGCAGAAGGTGTATTCCCTGATATTCCGTATCGTTGTAAGTTACGTGAAGGTATTCCAGAAGAAGAAATTATCAAGTTATGTCGTGAAGAGAAAGCTCAAATGATTATTATGGGTATGCGTGGAAAAGACCAACGTGAACATGATTTAATCGGTAGTGTGACTGCCGAAGTCTTCGATCGTAGCCGTGTGCCTATTTTAGCTATTCCGGAAGAATGTCCGTTTACAAACTTAGCTGAAATTCGCCATGTTGGTTTTATGACCAATTTCTCACAACGAGATTTGATTTCTATTGATGCTTTTGTAAAACGTCTTAAGGGATTACAATTCAAGATGTCATTTATCCATCTTGAAGATAAAAATAGTACTGTAGATACAGGATTTATGGATGGCATGTGTGAATATTTGCGTAAGCAATATCCCGAATTTGAAATTAATTGCCATCTTGTGACTTTTGATCATCAGTTGCAGCATCTTGATGAGTTTATTTCTAGTCAAGATATTAATATGTTGGTATCATCGGCTCATCGTCGAACAGTCTTTTCTCGTTTGTTCAATCCAAGTATTGCAAAGAGAATGATTTTCCATGCCAACACGCCGCTTTTGATCTTGTATTTCTAAGAAGTAGTCATCTTTTATTCTCTCAACATTTCTCTCGATTTATTTCTTGGAAATATAGAGATACATGCTACTTGCTCTCCATACCAGGGTAAACTCTGTACACCAAAAAGATGCCATGTGCGTCAATAGTAACCGATGTTTGAATCGCTTCATTTAATGTACCTTGCCATAAGGAGGAGAAGTCATACAGTGGATATCGAAGTCCTGTAGAAGAAAATTTATGTGCATTTAGCGCAAAAATTGAAAATTGTAGCCCAGTTTGCCCGTCAAACTGGGCATGATTTTTATGTATAGTCATACATCCATGGTTGGTGTATAGTGTGACTGCTTCGCCAAATGTATGGAAGTAGTATTCCATCAAAAAGATATTTCCGAGAGTATGATCTTCACGTCTTCCTGTTGCTCCAAAAATATATATAGGGGTGTTGGGAAAGTGACTATGGCAATACGAAACAGCTTTGGTTAAATCATTTGTTTCTTGATCTTTGATTTCAACAAAACGGTTTATATATGTTTGTTTTAATGTATATGCAATCGAATCTCCGTCTCCAATAAATATATCTGGGATACGATGGTTCAGTTCCATCCATCGGTTAGCAGCTCCATCGCAACAGATAAATTTCGTTGCGTTTTGGATTAACTCTTTTGGAATTTCATGTGTTGGTAGTTCACCATTGGCAAGAATAGCCACATAAGGTATACTCATAATTGATAATATGAAAAATTAAATAGACACTCTCTTGGTGGCATAGTCTTTATGCATCATAGATTGCCAACGTTTATATCCAAAGAAAGCTATGACAGTGTAGAACAGATAGAGTAGGGCTGTTAGTTCCAAACCCTTATAGTGGTATAAACCGACGCATATTAGATCAACAATGATCCATGTAAACCATTGTTCTATTTGTTTTCTAGCCAATTGCCACATACCAATAATACTGAGTGCAGTTGTTAAACTATCTAGCCATGGCACAGTACTATCAGTGTACATCTTTAAGCCCCAGCCAATTAATATAAATAATCCTATAGTGGCTAGTATATACACAATCCATTCTTTACCTTTTGTGTGTACGATATTACTTGTTGATGGACTGTTGTCTTGAGTTTTTTGTTGTTTTGAAAGTTGTGATTTATACCACCATAACCACCCATAAATACTGACGATAAGGTAGTAAATATTGATACCCATATCTGCATATAGTCCAGAGTCTAAATATATTTTGATATAGATCGCTGGCATGACAACTCCTGCCAACCAAAGCCATATGCTGGCCTTATATTCTAAATATAAGTATAGTAACCCTACACCCGTGCCTAAAGCCTCGAGTGTATGGTTACTTAAATATAGGATTACTTCATTCATGCTATTAGAATTCTAAACGCACATTACCCATAAAATGAATAGGAGCTTGGACAGAGTATGCACTCCAGTTCCAACGTTGTAAATTACCTTCTTTATCTTCTGATAAGCCACTATCAGTCCAACCAAAAGTTTCATACTCTTGGTCAAATAAATTATAAATAGTTCCACCCACAGTCACCGCTTTAGCCCATTTAGGATGGAACGTATAGCTTACATTCAAATTGCTCACAAAATAATCATCTAGTTTCAAATCATCTTGTTCAGCATTATTCATAAATTGTTCTCCAATATACTGATTCTGCAAGTCGATATGCCATCCATGTTTATCAAACGTAAAACTTTGGTTGGCCATAAATTCAGGTGAATAAGCAATCTTTACATCTCCATGTTCAATTACATGAGGAACATAATGTTCGTCTAGTAAAGTTTCCTTGTAGTTTTTGATACGGTTGCGACTCCACGTTGCGTTAGCATTTGCGACCAAACCTGGGATAATTTGCACACTACCCATTAACTCAATTCCCATGCGATAGCTATCAGGTATATTGGATGTAACAGCCTCTCCAATTTCATTTTTTTCTCCAGTTGGAACTAGTTGATCTGTATAATCCATGTAGTATAGATTGGCTCCAATACTGTATGATTTTCTTTGCAAGCTGTAGCCCAATTCGTAGTCAATCATTTTTTCTGCTTTAGGATACTTATTTACGTATCCATCAGTGTAGTTATTTCGTGTAGGTTCTTTATGTACTTGCGATACACTAGCATATGCACGTTGTCCTTTGCCAATCTCATAGGTAATACCTACTTTTGGATTCCAAAAATGGAAGGTGTCGTGTATATTTAAATGCTGCATTTGATCGTTGTTCCAATCCCAATTTTCGTTGCTACCCATAATTTTGTAGTCGATGTAGCGATATTGTACATCTACGTAATAACTCCATGAATCGCCTATAAGCCCTTGTTCCTTTAGGTATATATTTGCATCATTTTTTCGACCAACATTGCGGTAATATTCTACTTTCTTCGTAAAATCTACTTGTGGATCAATGACATCAATGACTTGCCCAAAGTGATCTCCAATGTATCTATTGAACCCACCTCCAAGTACAGACAATAGTCTATCTGTATCATGAGATAAACTCCAGACACCTCCAAAGAAATCATTTCCCATTTTTTTACGTCTTACCAAGTCACTAGATGTTACAGTATGACCATCGGTAGCTACATATGGAGAAAGTGCATATTCTTGAAGTGTTCTATCACTTTTATATTGTTCGTAGTATCCATCACCCCGTGTATAGAAAGCTGCTGCGCGTAGAATCAAAGGATTTTTCCAAGCAGATCCTATTGTCTGTGTCAAATGTACTTGATAGTTTTGTTGATTATAGTTATCAGTTTGGTTAGGATAATAATGTATATTACCCTGTGCGTCCTTGTATTCTCCACATGGGTTGTACCGTCGACCATATTCTTTCATTTGATCCTTAGTAGCATAGTCCCAAGCATGATATGTCTCTTCCCATCCATTAAAAGTCACAAATCGGATGGACGTATTTTTAGCGAAGTATCCCGCACTAAGCATGTAACTTGTTAGTTTGGTTGACGCTCGGTCTACGTAGCCGTCACTACCTATGTTCGAGAAACGCCCTTCTACTGTCCAGTGGTTATTGATTAGTCCAGAACCAATTTTAACTGTCTCCTTATGCGTGTTATAACTACCATAACCTCCATCAACCGTTACATATGGTTGTCCAGCTTGTATCTTGGTTTGCATATTGACGCTAGCACCAAAAGCACCTGCACCATCGGTAGATGTACCTGCACCACGTTGCACTTGAATGTCTTTTAATGAAGACGCCAAATCGGGCATATTGACAAAATACACTTTGTGGCTTTCTGAGTCATTCATAGGCACACCATTGACTGTGATATTGATACGACTTGCATCTGTACCGCGAATACGCATATCTGTGTATCCTACACCAGCTCCCGCATCACTGGTAATGATTAATGATGGGGTGTTGTTGAGTAAAAATGGGATGTCATTCCCTTTGTTTTTCTTTGCGATTTGCTCGCTGTTGATGTTGGTAAATGCCACAGGTGTGTGTTTAGTGGCTCGAGTAGAAATAATTTCTACTTCGTCAAGAAGATAGTGAAGACTATCCGAAGGCATCTTTTCGCTTGGAGATTGTGCCATCATCGTAGAACCGATAAAACATGTGCACGCCAATCCAGCAATGAGTCTCATTTTCATTGTTTCAATTATTTATTGAGATGAATTAAAAAAGGAGAAGTTTTGGGTACATGATTTTGTACCACAATAAGATGGTATTCATTTTTCCTACGGCAGCATGATCTGCATCAGGTTCAATGGGTATGATCTCAGCCCGCTCTAGGGCACCCCTCCTTCGAATGTCGTTGCAAATGTACGGTTTTTTTGTGAATATTCATAGTCTGATAAAGAAAACGCTCAGGATTGTTTTTGTTTTTTTGCCATGAACCCCATTATTCGGGTCATGTTACTATTATAATGTCTATTTTTGATTGCCATAACGCCTTTTACCTGATACTTATCAAATCATAAATGTAAAATGCTATTATTTGCCTAGTCTACTTGGGTTTACCGTTAAGAATGTCTACTTTTGCACCTATAAATTGTATACAAATAATTTCTTTATGTCAGTAGACAATAAAAAACAGACATACGATGCTGGACCAAGCATCTCAGTCATCTTGACAACATATAATCATCCCATTTGGTTAGAGAAGGTTTTGTGGGGGTATGAAGCTCAGACAACACATGATTTTGAAATAGTCATAGCCGATGATGGATCACGTGATGATACGCGAGATACAATTGCGCGTATGCAGAGTTTGGTGAGCTATCCTATTCAACACATTTGGCATAAAGATGATGGCTTTCAGAAGTGTGTGATTATGAATAAATCTATTTTAGCCTCTAAAGCAGATTATTTATTGTTTAGCGATGGCGATTGTATTCCACGTGAAGATTATATTGCGATGCATTTGAGTCAGCGTGAACCAGGACGCTTTTTATCTTGTGGTTATTACAAGTTGGATCTGGAGTTGTCTAAAGCTATTACAAAGGAAAATATTCTCAATGGAGATTGTTTTGATTTATCTTGGCTAAAAGCACATGGACTTCCGTCAACTTTCAAGAATAACAAGTTTACTCGTCAATCATGGAAAGTGAAACTTCTTAATGCTATCACGACAACCAAACCGACTTGGAATGGTCACGGGGCTTCAACTTGGAAAAAACATGTACTTGAAACGAATGGTTTTGATGAGCGTATGCAATATGGAGGTCAGGATCGTGAGTTTGGTGAGCGTTTGGAAAATATGGGCATTCATGGTAAGCAAGTTCGTTATTCATCAACAGTACTTCATTTAGATCATGGACGTGGATATGCTACACCTGAATCAATAGCTAAGAATAAAGCTATTCGTAAACAGACGCGCACTCAGGGGGTACAGCGAACTCCTTATGGAATTATAAAAGATAATCAGGAATAATATATTTATGCAGTACAAACATATCGTGTTGACGCAGTTCAATCTTAAGTTGTACACTACTGATAAGAATAATCAGCAGTGTCATACAGATGAGTGGTTGCGTACTAGATTTGAGTATTTTGAGAATTATTGTTTGCCATCCATGATGCAGCAATCATCTCAGAACTATCACTGGATGGTGTTTTTTGACAAGGATACACCTGAAGAGTATAAGAAGCGTATTGATCAGTATAAGGTAAAATATGCACCGTTTCATTCTTATTATATATCTGCAGATGATGAAGATATTGTGAAGGATGAGGATGGGTTTTCGTATATGGAACCTGTATTTAGGCGTCTGATTCGCGAATATTGTGATGAATTTAAGGGATATGTATTGACCACTAATGTGGATAATGATGATTGTCTGCACAAAAATACTATAGCTCGTATTCAACGGGCATTTGAGGAAAAACCTCAAGATGGTATTTATGCTTTTCCATGGGGGAAACAGCTTTTCTTAGATAAGGAACTATTACTGCGTATTCATTATCCACACAATCATTTCTTGACATTGGCTCAAGAGTTGAATAAGGATTTTAAAACGGTGAAAGCATACAAACATGCTAAGATCCGTAAGATGTTGCCTGTAATAGATATTAATGAGGGACCACCAGCTTGGATGGAAATTGTCCATAAGGGGAATGTGAGTAACGATCTGCGTATTACCAGTCGTGTAAAAAATTACCCATGTACTTATTCTGTGTCTCTTAGTGAATATGGAATAAAAGGGAGCTATTCGAAAAAACATAACCTATCAAAAGCCTTTTTAACTTACCCTGGTTTTTGGTTGGCTACTGCAATAACTCGTTTGAAACGAAAATTGAAAATTAAATAATTGGTTAAGATGGAACACTTACCGCAAGACCCAATGATACTTTTTAGCTTTATCAACACAAAACTTCGCGATGATTATGCTGATTTGGATATTCTTTGTGAAGACATGCATGTTGAGAAAGATGAATTGTTAAGTAAATTGGCCGAATCTGGATTTGAATACAGTGCAGAACATAATAAGTTCTGGTAAGCAATCTGTATAAATTTAGGATTGTTTTAGCACTTTATATATACAAAATAAGGGTGAATCAGAAATAATTTCTTGATTCACCCTTGTTTTTTAAGTATGAGGATTTTTTATGCTTCTGGCGTCAAAATTTCATCTGCACTGCTGTTATTCTCAGTCACAGTTTTATTACCAGTAATTTCAGTCATAATTAAATCTGAAATTTCTTCTGCTAGTTCTGGATTATCTAGTAGCATATTCTTACTGGCATCTCGTCCTTGACCCAATTTTGTGTCATTGTAGCTATACCATGATCCACTTTTCTTTACAATATTAAAGTCAACACCTAAATCAATAATTTCACCGATACGAGAAATACCCTCGCCAAACATGATGTCAAACTCACATTTGCGGAATGGAGGAGCTACTTTGTTCTTGACGATCTTTACTTTCGTTAAGTTACCAATTATTGTATCACCATCTTTGATAGGAGTGCTGCGTCGTACATCGATACGCACTGAAGAATAAAATTTTAGAGCATTACCACCTGTCGTCGTTTCTGGGTTACCAAACATTACCCCAATTTTTTCACGCAATTGGTTAATAAAGATACAAGTTGTATTTGTTTTGGCTACTGCGGCAGTCAACTTACGAAGAGCTTGTGACATCAAACGTGCTTGGAGACCAACACGGTTGTCGCCCATTTCACCTTCGATTTCAGCTTTAGGAGTTAATGCTGCTACTGAGTCAATAACGATTATATCAATGGCAGCTGAACGAATCAATGCCTCTGCAATTTCTAGTGCCTGCTCTCCATTATCGGGTTGAGCAATAAGTAAATCAGCTGTACTAACTCCAAGTGCTTCTGCATAAGTTGGGTCAAATGCATGTTCAGCATCCACAATAGCAGCAATTCCACCAGCTTTTTGAGCTTCTGCCATGGCATGGATAGCGAGAGTCGTTTTACCCGAAGATTCAGGACCGAAGATTTCTACTATACGACCTCTTGGGTAACCACCGACACCTAGTGCAGCGTTTAGTCCAAGTGAACCAGAATCAATCACTTCGATTTCCAATGATGGACGATCTCCTAGGCGCATTACTGTACCCTTCCCGAAATTTTTATCCATTTTGTCCATGGTAGCTTGCAAGGCTTTCAATTTTCCAGCCAATTCAAGCTGCTTACCATCAGCAGCTTCAGTCTTCTTTGCCATATAAGATCTTCTATATTAATTAATCTATACTTATTATATGCGCACATCGAATAGATGCCCATATACAACTAAGGGCAAATATACAAAAATCCTTTTGCATATTTGCCCTTGTTGCTTACTATTTTCGGGGAATTATTTTCCGAATTCAATATCGTTATTATGTTGTTCATGCCAAGGCAATCCTTGTTCATTAAGATGTGCCATGAATGGATCTGGATCCAATTGTTCGACATTAAACACCCCTGGTTTTTTCCATTTGCCTTCGAAGAAAAGCATTGCACCTATTGTAGCAGGGACACCTGTTGTGTAACTAACTCCTTGCATACCTGTTTCCTTATATGCTGCTTCATGTGAGCAGTTGTTGTATACGTAATAGGTTTGTTCTTGCCCGTTCTTAATACCACGGATACGGCAACCTATAGATGTTTCACCAGTATAATTTTCACCAAGATCTTGTGGATTTGGTAATACGGCTTTAAGGAATTGGATGGGTACGATTTTTTGTCCATTGTAATCAATCTCGTCAATACGAGCCATACCAATGTTCTGAATAACACGAAGGTGTGTTAAGTATTCTTGACCGAAAGTCATCCAGAAGCGTGCACGCTTTATAGTAGGATAGTGCTTTACAAGACTTTCTAGTTCTTCATGATACATCAAGTAGCTTTCACGTGGACCTACATTAGGGTAGTTTACAGCTTGATGTACTGATAGTGGATCTGTTTCTTTCCACTCACCATTTTCATAAAATTTACCACGTTGAGTAATTTCTCGGATGTTGATTTCTGGATTAAAATTGGTTGCAAATGCTTTGTGGTGATCTCCTGCATTACAATCTACAATATCAAGATAGTGTATCTCGTCAAAATAGTGCTTCGCAGCATATGCTGTGTAAACACCTGTAACTCCTGGATCAAAACCACAACCAAGAATAGCTGTAAGACCAGCTTCTTTGAAGCGTTCTTGATATGCCCACTGCCAGCTATATTCATATTTAGCTTCGTCTTTTGGTTCGTAGTTGGCTGTATCCAAATAGTGTACACCTTCTGCAAGACAAGCATCCATGATGGTTAAATCTTGGTAAGGAAGCGCTACGTTAATAACCAATTCTGGTTTGAACTCTTGAAAGAGTGCACGAAGTTGTTCAACACTATCTGCATCAACGGCAGCCGTTTGAATTGCAGGATTGCCTATTGCTTCTACGATAGCATCGCATTTGCTTTTTGTGCGGCTTGCTATCATGATGTCTGTAAAGATGTGGCTGTTTTGTGCCACTTTGTGCGCTACGACGGTTCCTACACCACCAGCACCAATAATAAGAACTCTAGCCATTAGTAGATTTTGTCTTAAAAGTAATTTGATAAGGGAAAAAGGGTAGTCTATGCCTACTTGGCTAGACTACCCCATAATTATACTTTAATTTCGACTGTTTACTTAGTTAAGTATTGGTCAGAAATAGATTCGTTGTTAAGTACTCGACGAATAGTCTCGGCAAAAAGAGGAGCTACAGTCAATTGTTTTACTTTTTCGCAACCCTTAGAGTAAGGTATACTGTTTGTGAAAATCATTTCTTCTAGTATTGAGTTTGTTACTCTTTCACTAGCAGGATCTGACATCACACAGTGAGAAGCAATTGCACGTACAGAGTTGGCCCCTTCTGCTTTCATGATTTCAGCAGCTTTTGTTATTGTACCAGCTGTATCTACAATGTCGTCAACAATGATCACATCTTTGCCTTTTACATCGCCAATAATACGCATCTCTGCAACAACATTGGCTTTTTCACGACTTTTATGTGCCATGACAAGGTCAACACCGAGGTACTTTGAGTATGTGCTAGCACGCTTAGAACCACCAACGTCGGGTGTCGCAATTACTAGGTTTTCAAGATTTAATGATTGAATATAGGGCATAAATACTGCCGAACCGTACAAGTGATCCACTGGTATATCAAAGAATCCTTGAATTTGGTCAGCGTGAAGGTCCATAGTCATTAAACGATCAATACCTGCCGTTGCAAGCATGTCTGCCACTAATTTTGCTCCAATAGCTACACGTGGACGGTCTTTGCGGTCTTGTCTAGCCCAACCAAAATAAGGAATAACAGCGATGATGCTTTGTGCAGAGGCACGTTTAGCAGCGTCAATCATCAACAACAATTCCATCAAATTGTCTGAGTTTGGAAATGTTGATTGTACTAGAAATACGTGTGAACCACGAATAGATTCCTCATAAGATACAGTAAACTCACCGTCTGCAAAATGAGTAACGTTCATTTTACCTAGAGGAGCCCCTAGATGTTCACAAATCTTTTCGGCCAAGTAACGAGACTTTGAGCCAGCAAATACCATAAATGGTTTATTCTCCTTCATCTTTTTTTGAATGTCGGTTTTTGATATTGTTATTTAAAAATCCGCGTGCAAAGGTAGTGATATTTTCTACAATGGCAAAACGAATATGTGCAATATAGAGTGGAGATTATTGTTTCTTTAACTTCAAGCCTATCTTCATACCATCAAATTGGCTAGCGACTTTTAAAATCAATCCAATGTTACTGTCTTTTTCGACTTTTTTTCCTAGAGTTTCTGTCAAATCAATTAATTTATCAGCACTACACATCAATTGTAATGTTGATGTAGTACCACTTATAAACAAAGGCACGTTTGCTTTTGTTTTAGGAACAGACAATGTAATGACCTTCTTGTCTTTGTCATAACTGTAGTGACCATTAACTTTGCGCTTGTTTTGTGTATTTAATACAGAAAAATTTTCTTGACCATCGAATGATAAAACGATGGTTTGCATGCTTATTTTGCGTGATTGCAATTCTTTGTCTAAGCGTGTTTCAATTTTATCTTGAATAGCAGTCCCCCCTAATACCATCAGTGGATCATCACTATTCAATTCCACAGCAACGCCTGTATATTTCCAATCCCCTTTTAGATTGAACAGAGAAAAGCCAGTGCTTTTCTCAACGATTGCTTCAACTTTATCTTTATTGGCCTTAAATAGGTCTGATAAGCTTTGGGCATTTGCTGATAGAAAACTTAGCCACATGAAGACAAGGATAAGAAAGAATCTGCTCATGATAATATGTTTGTTTAAAATGGGTTATCTATAGTTTGTTCATGAATCGTATGATTGATTCCTTCAATATAACTAAGGATTTCATTACGACCGATACGTCGCTCAGACGAAGACACAAAATAAGGTGGTAATTCCTCCCATTGTTCTTCTAAATGGCTGAGATAATGCTTAATTTTAGGTTTTTGTTCTCCCCCTTTTAGTTTATCTGCTTTTGTGAATACAATAACAAAAGGTACTCCCTGTTCTCCAAGATATTCGAAAAATTCTAAATCTATAGTTTGAGGCTTTAATCGTATATCTATCAATACGAATAAACAAGTTAATTGTTCTCGTTTTTCAATGTAATCTTCAATAACATTTGAAATTTGTTTCTTCCCTTTTCTACTTCGTTGTGCAAAACCATAACCAGGCAAATCGACAAGATACCAATTCTCATTAATAAGAAAATGGTTGATAAGCATTGTCTTACCTGGTGTTGAAGAGGTCATCGCCAATTTACGACGATTGGTCAACATATTAATTAAACTAGACTTCCCTACATTGGAACGTCCGATAAATGCATATTCTGGTAATTGTGAATCAGGACATTTTGCCGGATCCGTATTACTAATAATAAATTCAGCTGATGATATTTCCATATATGCGAAGATACAGCTTTTATATGGTACGGCCAAGTCTATTTCTCCTTTTTTTCTTCTTTTTCAAACAGAGGAGCATTTGTGAGATTTACGGCTTGTTTTCGAAATTGTTTGTGTACTAAAATATAAGCTTTGATACTATATCTCTGCATACTATGCTGTTTCTCAACTATTTTTGTACAGTTTTGTGTGATTTGTTAAATGAGTTCTCGCCTTACGTACGACGAAAAATACTTACCTTATCACATTGTTGCAACCTAATATTTAATCTTATACCCATGAATAAAAAAAAGTACTGTCAGCCTACGCTGATGGCTTTGTCCTGTACAATAGAGGGCGAGGTCTTTGCGGCATCAACACCTGGTGTTATTCAAGATGGTGGAGCATTTAATGTCCTTCCCTCCAATCGAACTCCTCTTGAATCATTTAGTCAAAGTTCAACGAGTACATCTTCATCTGTATCTAAAGGATACAGCTCCAATTCTTCTGAGGAAAGTATCACTGATTTAATGGATAAATTTTAATACTATACTGATGACAAAAATCGAATTATCTAATATGAGACGTGGTGCTTATATCATGATGACAATGTTTGCTGGCTTGTTGTCTATTATGACTGCATGTACAGATGATAGTGTCGTAAAAGAATCGACCGTTCCACCAGCTGGAGAAGAAATAACGATTCATGCAACGCAAGATGCAACGCGAATGGATTATGTTGACAACGGAGCTAATGGCATTTCCATGTCATGGAGTAGTGATGATGCATTTTCTTTATACAATCCTGAAAATCAGGTGGCTGGTCGATTTGATATTGATTCAGAAACTATAGATCATCATCATGCTGATTTTCACGGCACTATTCCCGCTGGATTAGAGGAAGACAACCGTGTGCTGGCTGTATATCCTGCAGGGTTAGAGGTAGTAGCCGACAAAGGTGTTGCGCTTGATTTGAGTGTTCAAAATCTAATAATTGGTGCAGATGCTGTACCTAATACAGACTACCAATTTTTAGTGGCACAGGCGAACTATACGTCAAATATTAATCTTGGATTTTCTTATCTAACTTCTACCCTCACTTTAGATCTTTCTTTTGATGCTTCGACTGTTATCAAAAATATATATTTGTATGCCAAAAATGGACTATACAATAGACGATATGTTCGATTTGGAACTGGTGAAGTGTCACTAGGACGATTAGATCGTATTGCTGCTACGAATCTGCCCACTTCTGCTGTGAATAGTTTGAAAACGAATCTTGCTTTGTTTAGTGGTAAAATGACCTCTGTATCGCTTGTTTTAGAAACTGATAATGGTTTCTTGGTGTATAAAACAAAGGGAGAAAAAGATCTACAAGCTGGTACTAGATATACCCTAACTGTGGGGGACGAGGATTGGGAACATGTCACTCCATTATATATAAGAGGAACAGTAGTCAATGGAGACATTTCGGGTTGGGATACTCCTATTGCGTTGACTCCTATCCCTCATGAAGAAGGTGCTTATGAGTACAGAGGCCATCTGCATGCGGGTGAATACAAGATCTTAAATCAAAAGGAGTGGGAGTGAGCCACTACTTATGCAGTCAAATATGATGGCTGGCTGGATAAAATTACAGACAGTGCAAATGCAACATTGAACGGTGATTGTGATTATTTGTATATCAATACGTCTACATGGAAACCTTCAATGGGATTTTCAACACTTTCTCTTGTTGGAGATGCTACGCCAATAGGTTGGTCATTGGACGACCTGTCTTCTACCCAAATGCCCCCTGTGCAAGATAAACCATTTGTTTACACTTGGGAAGGTGAATTGATTGCGGATAAAGAATTGAAATTTATAGCTGCCAACGGTGATACAAGTTGGAATGCACCTCAGTATGTTGCCGACGACTTCGATGATAATGGGCATCAGGTGATAGCAAGTAGTGGAGGAACTTATGGGGTTTCACTTAGACCGCTAGGGACTAATTCGGGAGCCGATTATAAATTCTATGTAACGACCTCTGGACGCTATCGTGTAGAATTAGACCAGATAGCCCGTACCGTGACTTTTACATTCTTGACAGATCCGGAAAATATTACAGTTGGGCTACATACTGTTCCTGCTACTCCAGATGCTGATCAAGAAATGACCGTGTACTTTAAAGCTGATAGTGAATCTGATTTATATGGCTATACAGGCGATGTCTATTTACATACTGGTGTCATTTCCAATGGGGTGTGGGGGCATGTACCTGCTGCTTGGGATGTCAATTTAGATAAGTGTAAAATGGCCCCAGTTGCTGGACAAGATAACACCTGGAAACTAGTGATGTCGCCTAGTGTCCGTAGTTGGTATAATGCAGGAACAGACGCTGTGACTCAACTCGGTTTTGTGGTACGTAGTGCAGATGGTGCTAAAAATGGAGTAGGTAGTGATGTCTATATTCCTGTTACTGATGAGCAGGCTGAAAGTTTTTTGCCTGCCAATCCTATTGAACAAGCGATGCCAGAAGGATTGAAATATGGCATCAATAAAATAGATGACAATACAGTTACTCTAGTGCTATATGATAAAGATACCAATGGAGCATCTCATGAATATGCCTACGTCATTGGCGATATGAACGATTGGACTTTGGCCAACAACGAGTCTTCGCAAATGTATAGAGATAATACAGCTGGTTGTTGGTGGATAACGTATTCTGGTTTAGAATCAACCAAAGAATATGCTTTTGAATATTATATAGGTAGTGGCAACGATGCTTTTTATATGGCAGATGCTTATACGCACAAAATTCTTGATCCCAACGATACATATATTCCTGAGTCCACCTATCCATCGGCCAAACGTCAATATCCAGAGAAGGCTATTGGTACTGTAGCTACTTTCCAATTGGAAGACCCTGATCCATATTCTTGGACGATGCCTGATTATGATATAGAAGATTCTCGTGACATGGTCATATATGAGTTGCACCTGCGTGATTTTTCAAAAACAAGTGATCTTGATGGAGCAATTGCTCATTTGAATTATTTAAAAGCTTTAGGTGTTGATGCGATTGAGTTAATGCCAACACAAGAATTTGATGGAAATGATTCTTGGGGATACAATCCATGTTTCTTCTTTGCCATGGACAAAACATATGGGGAACCCAATGATTACAAACATTTTGTGGATCTATGCCATCAGGCTGGTATTGCTGTTATTTTAGATGTGGTATATAATCATGCCACAGGGGCTAGTCCTTTGGCCAAGTTGTATTGGAATAGCAGTGCCAATAAGACCGCTAGTAATAATCCTTATTTTAATGTGGATGCACCTCACCCATATAGTGTGTTTCATGACTTTAACCATGAGTCACCGTTGGTACGTAACTATGTAAAACGCAGTTTGAAATACCTTATTGAAGAATACAAGATCGATGGATTCCGCTTTGATTTGGCCAAAGGAATGACGCAGACACAAAGTGACGTGAATACAGCTCCAAACTACGACCAAAGTCGATTCGATATTTGGTTTGACTATAACAAATACATCAAGGAGGTAGATTCTAACGTCATGGTTATTCTAGAGCTATTTGCCGATGATGCCGAAGAAAATGCTTATGATGCAAATGGCATATTCATGTGGAAGAATTGCAATCATGCCTACTGTCAAGCGGCCTCTGGATGGTCTGATGGCAGTGACTTTGGAGCTGCATACAAATCAGGAGGTCATTGGGTGGCTTATCAAGAAAGCCATGATGAAGAGCGTACTGGATATCAACAGTTTGCATATGGATATGGTCCATTGAAAGGTCTAGATCGCATGGATTTGCGTATGGGTGAACTGGGTAATAATGCTGCACTGTTCTTGACCGTTCCAGGTCCAAAGATGATTTGGGAATTTGAAGAACTCGGATATGACACCTCGATTATGGATGGAGGCCGTATGGGGCACAAAGCTCCAGGTTGGGATATGCTTAACGATACAGATCGTGCTCAATTATACCATACCTATTGTCGTTTGATGGCATTGCGTAACGCCAATGAAGATCTTTTCGATATGTCTTCCAATTTTAACTGGAATGTTGGTGTTAATAATTGGGATAATGGACGATTTATGTGGTTAGATTGTGCGTCTCCTATAGCGAAGAACCTAGTTGTTGTGGCCAATTATACCGATGTTGATGGTAAAGAGATGACAGTATATATGCCACATACTGGTACATGGACCAACTATATGACAGGGGAAACCTTTACTGTGGGTGAAGATAAAATATATCATCCACAAGTAGCTGCATGCAATTTTGAATTGTATGTCGATAGTAATGTTGTGATACCTGCAGAATAATACCCCTTAAAATATAAAGTATGAAAAAGAAAGTGTATGTAAATCCGATTGTGCTTGGTATTCCTGTTGAGATTGAGACAGATGTTATTGCAAATTCAGGCACTAGTACAACGCCTAATATCAATTATGGTGGTGATATTGGTAGTGTCAATTCAACGCGAGAATTCTCCTTATTGGATAATTCGTCGGATAGTGAAGCAAAATAACCAATAGTCTAAGAAAATACACAACCATGAAAAAACTAATTTATGTATTTGCTGCCTTGATGGTCTTACCAGCCACAAGTTGCAGCGAATCGTCGGATCCTACCCAAGAACCACTACCTGAAGATGTCGTGAAGCCAGTTCCTATGTCTATAGGAGCAGCTGTTGCTGAAACGCGCTTAGATTATGAGCGCAGCACCGATAATAAGACAATTACTGTTCGATGGAGTGATACAGATGCTTTACAAGTGTTCAAAGCAGATGATACGAATTCGTTTGTCGATTTTACGATGCAGAGCCATACTGAACAGACTGCTGTGTTCCAAACAAATAATATTACTCCGCTTAATATACAAACAGGAGATGATATTACAGCCATTTATCCTTCTCTAGTCACATCTTTGGAGAGTGATAAGGGTACTAAGGAAATTAAGATGAAAGATCAGACCATTCAGGCCAATGGCGATGGCGATCCTTCTATGGATATTATGGTAGCACATGGTACATGGCAGGATGCAAATACAAGTTTACTGTTTACTCACTTGATGGGCTCTGTTGTAGTGGTACTTAATTTTGATGAGCCTACAACTGTCAGTCACATCATGCTTTCAGCTGATGGAGGGTTCAATAACTATGCAACGATTAAGATGACAGCAGACGGAGGAACAGCCCTTGGTGGTTTCAAAAAAGGTCCTATGAGTGCCACGACTACTGATGTTACTGCTAGTACACAATATACTGGTCAAATATTCGTTATTCCGGGAATATATAGTAATATCTCTGTGACTGCAATTACAGACAGAGGGTATTTTGTTTGTACTAAAGCTGTATCAGGTTTTACTTTAGAACAAGGTAAAAATTATCGTTTGCAAGTTCAATCTGATGCATGGAAAGTAGCTCCTTTGTATGTATGGGGGCCTAATAATAATTATGCAGTTGATCCAGGTTACAATGAAATGACAGCAGCTTCGGATGATTCGGCTTTATATTTCTTAGGAATTAAAAGTAACTATGAATATTGTATATCGGAGGGAGATAATCTGAAGTTTACTTTAACTGATCTATCAGAAAATTGGTCTGTATTTATGGGGAGCTCACCTGATAATTTTGGCTTTTACCCAGAGTACAATGCCCCTTATCAATCTCCATGGGGCAATAAAAATGTGTTGCGAGTAGATGTACTCAAAGGTGAAGTAAAGACTGGTTGGAGACGTCATATATATTATGTAGGGAACATTAATAAATGGGATGATAATAGTGACAATGATTCCAATTATGAATTAACATGTGATATTGACAATGAAAATCGAATTGATGAATTTACTGTTCGCGGTCTTGTGTTTAATAACGGTGACGAAATTAAGTTCCCCGTAGATGATTATGTTGACGTATGGAATGGCGAATTTATAAAAGCTTTACAAGCTAA
>ERZ795048.1730-NODE-1730-length-18898-cov-5.590564_pt1 | contig 18898 bp, 18 predicted proteins | sample MGYA00375132_ERZ795048 | MGnify/ENA primary metagenome ERZ795048 (study PRJEB30177, sample SAMN05720225) | activated sludge metagenome | isolation source: Anaerobic digester | place: Hong Kong | collected 2014-12-17 ...
CATGAATATCGCCGGGTGTATGCCTTTTATTATGGAGCTGTGGACAACGGATATGTCTATGTCCAAGGCACTATCGATTATTGTGGACCCGATGGCGATTATTGTTATTTATTCTGCTGCTGGTGTTGGGTATTTGATTGATTGGGCGGTGACGATGTTGGTGGCTAATTTTCTTTATCAACGTGGTGGTTCACGCAAAAATACGATTGAAAAGCGACAGGCTGAGCTTATTGAGCGGTGGGGCGAAGAGGTGAATGGGAAAATTCCAATAGACCATGAAGGTTTTCCGGTTGAGGGTAGCGCTGGGGAAGGTACTTAAAATCCTATCTATACTTAAATAAATGTTCATATATAGGCGTCATACTGGAGGTGTTGGGTTATTGGGTATTTATGAAGCGTGCGCTAGCCGCTTTTTTTATGCCATAAATTTAAAACCAATTTAATTTAAATGATAAATATTGGGGTTGTGTTGGCTAAATTCTTGAAAAAATTCATTAAAAATGAAAAAGGTACAACGGCAATTGAGTTTAGCCTGCTGGCAATTCCGTATCTTATGTTGACGCTTGGTATCATTGAAATTGCGATTATGTATGCATCGGCCAGTTTGTTGGAAGGCGCTACGAATTCTGCATCACGGATGATTAGGACCGGTGAATTACAGCAATCGGGCGCAGATCCGGAAACTGCGTTCCGGGATGGTTTGTGTGATTATACGACGGTGTTGATAAACTGCAATGACGTGGTTGTTGAATCTTTGACCTTGAGCAGTTTTTCCGATGTGGCGACATCCCCTGCGCAATTTGACGCCGATGGCAACATGGTTAGTCAGGGGTTTGATGCCGGTGGTTCTGATGCCAGGATTTTGATCCGGGTGGCATATCGCTATGAAATGATGACGCCGTTTGTTGGAAGGCTGATTTCAGGTTCTGACAATTCACGCTTGTTTATGTCAACAATCGTTTTGCAAGTTGAGCCGTATGATTTCGCAGGGGCGGGGGCATGATCGTGAATTTTGTAAAATGCTGGTTTAAATCTGAAGATGGTGTGGCCGCCGTTGAAGCGGCGTTAGTTTTTCCAATTTTGTTGACGTTATTGCTTGGATTGGTTGATTTAGGAAATGGAATTTTGGCCAACCAAAAGGCTATTCGCGCTTCGCAGGTTGCGGCGGATCTTATCGCACGCAGCAGCGTTGTTGATACGTCGATGATTGATGATGCACTGGATGCCAGCGAGCTCGCGTTTCAGCCGTTTGATACGACTACGTATGGGGTGGATGTTGTCAGTGTTAGTTTTGATGACGATGCTAACCCAGTGATTGAATGGCGGGAAACGCGTAATATGACGCCTTTGGCGGATGTGGAGGTTCGGGTTGAGGATTTGGCGCAAGCCGGTGAAGGGGTTTTGGTTGTTGCGGTTGAATATCAATTTGAACCCATGTTTGCCGGTTTTCTTATTGAAGAAATCCCGATGCAGGAAATTGCCTTTGCTCGCGGGCGTCAGGGCGCGGTTATCGAACGGAATTAAAAATGGGCTGTATAGTCCTTAAAAAAGTAAAAACTAAGGTGGTTGTTATGCTTAAGAGAATGTTTTTAAATTTTGTGCGTTATTATCGCGATACGCGCGCGGCGATTGCGATCCTTTTTGCTTTGATGGCCCCCTTGTTGATCGGGACGGTTGGTATGGCGATTGATTTGTCGCAGGCTTATCTTGTTCAGCAGCGCTTGGCGCAGGCGATTGATGCGGCGGCTCTGGCGGCGGCGGCTATTTCCAGTGATGAGGCGACGATTGAACAAAAAGTTCAAGATTTTTTTGATGTTAATTATCCGCCAGAAAAATTAGGCGTTACGTTTGATCCTGTTGTTGTCATTGAGGGAAATCTGGTGACGGTGACCGGTAATGCGAGTTATTTAACCTCGTTTCTGCGGGTGCTTGGTATTGATAACATTGATGTTACGGCCGAGACGGTTGTGCAGCGTGAGGTGAAGGGGCTGGAGGTTGTTCTGGTTCTGGATAACACCGGCTCGATGGCGTCGAATAATAATATTGGCAAGCTCCGTACGGCGGCATGCGAGTTTGTAGAAATTTTATATGGTACATATGATGAGGATGCGTCTGGTGATTGCTTGGATCGTTATGGCTCCTATGTTACGGCGCAGAACGAATATGTGAAGATCGGGCTGGTTCCTTATGCTACATCTGTGAATGTCGGTCCTTACGGGTTGGGCTATGACGATGATGGTAATGTGTATGCCGATCCTTTCTTGAATAATCCTCTGGGGCTGAGTTTCAGTAATGATGCGGATACGAATATCTGTATTTTGGAAGAAGATGACGGTAGCGATGTGCTGGATCATAGTGGACCGTGGTATATGTATCGCTGGTGCCGGGATAAGAATGATGATAGCGCGCAGTGTAATTATTATAACAATTATATCTGCGTCGGTGATCAGTATAACTCGTCCGGTTCAACTTGTCTGGATTGGGATTATTCTGCTGGAGCCAGAACGGTTTACCGGGCGCCTGAATATAGTTGTCCAGCGGCGTCTGTGTTGCCTTTAACGGATGATATGACGGCGCTCAAAGACCGGATCGGAGAAATGGAAGCCAATGGCTGGACATTCGGGAATATCGGTATGGCCTGGGGTTGGCGAATGCTTTCTCCCGAGGTGCCGTTTACCGAAGGGGTTGATTGGGATAATACCGCCTGGCGCAAGGTGGTCGTTATGATGACCGATGGTGATAATGTGCGCTCCAGCCCTTATGGTGGTTTTGGTATAAACGGTACGCATTCTGTCAGCAGTTCCAGTGTTTTGGATGATCGCCTGAGAGATGTTTGTGAAAATATGGACGCACAGGACAATGTGACTGTCTATACGATTACCTTCGATACGGGGGGGATTGATTCAACCACGGAGCAGCTCTATGAGGATTGTGCCGGTAATGGCGGCTCGCATAAGCATGTGACGACGTCTGATGAGTTGATTCAGGTGTTTCGCAGTATCGCGCAGGAACTCAGCAATCTGCATATTAAGAGTTAAACGCATAAAAGATTATGCGTGACAGGAAGCCTTGCTGATGTGATCTGCAAGGCTTTTTGAGTGGAATATTAGTAAAGGCCTGGTGTTTTATTGTGCTTTATTTTTGTTTTTAAAAACTGCTCAGAAAAAGTGAAATAAAACAGAGTCTTTTTGAGTTGTTTAAGTATTTTATAAGTAAATATAAAGTAAATATCAGTATTGAAAACTATTTAAAATTTTATTTAAAAAAGATTCAATTTTATACTTGAAGGGTGGTGATTTTTTATTGTATTATTGCTGCAAATACTGCGTTTTTTAACCTTCCATTAATCAACTTTCGATATTCTAAAAGAGTAAACGGTTGGGAGCTTCAAGTCCTTAAGTCTCATTGGTTTTGAAGTGTGGGTAACCGGAATTCGAAAAAATCTAAAAGGAGAAAACCATGTTGAAATTGCTTGCTTTGAAAGATGCTTATCTTAGAAACGAAGACGGTGCAACGGCTATTGAATACGGCCTTATTGCTGCCGGTATTGCGATTGCGATTGTTGCAGTTGTGTTTACGCTCGGTGATGAAATCTCAGCGACTTTCCAAGATGTTGAAGATGAACTTGCTGCACGTTAATATGTGCTGATGTTTTAGGAAAAGCCCATCCTTGGCGGGTGGGCTTTTTTATTGTTCTTTGTATGTGGGTTTCTGCACATGAAAAAATTTCTTCAAATCTATGTTTGTTTTTCTGCTTTCATTCAGGCGTTTTGGCTGGAGCGTAAAGCGGCGACAGCAATTGAATATGCTTTAATGGCAGGTGGGATTGCTTTGGTTATTATCGCGGTTGTGTTTGCAATTGGTGATGAGCTCGCTGTTCTTTTTCAGGAGGTCGAGGACGGTTTCTCCGGTCCTTAACTTTTTCAATTATTCCTTTTTCAGGGTTTCGATTATGCTTCTTCTTATCGTCTTTTTGATGTGTTTGTTTGTGGTGATTGGTACGGGCGGGCTGTCGGCGTTGTCGGATTTGCGCGGTATGACTATTCCCAACCTGCACAGTTTGATCGTGCTGGGTGCATTTGTGTTTTGCTATGGTGCTTTGTGGTTTGGTGGGCGCGATGACGTGTTTGCGTCTTTAGCTTCACATATTGTTGCGGCTCTTATTGTGTTTTTGATCACGCTGGCGATGTTTATGGGTAAATTGATGGGTGCTGGAGATTCCAAGTTGGCAAGCGCGCTTGCGTTATGGGCCGGTTTAAAGGGATTGGTGCCGTTTATCTTTTATATGAGCGTTGCAGGCGGCGTTCTCGCTTTAGCGGCTCTGGCACTTAAGAAATGGGCGCCTGTGAAGGCTCCTAAGCCTGAGAGTTGGGTGGCGCAGGTGCAAGGCGGGGCGAGTAAGGTTCCTTACGGCGTTGCAATTGTGCTTGGCGCGCTGGCATCTTTTGTAAAAATAGGGTATTTTGATCTGGATGTTTTATCATCGTTTGTTGTTGAGTAGTTCCTTAAGCGCCTGTTTTTCTGCTTTTCTTTGTAATTTTTTAGGTTTTACGCTTTTTTAAGAAAATAGGCGCATCATAAAAATAGACTATTTATTTTGCCTGTTTCGGGCTTTGCTGCGTTCTTTTGCTATATTTTCAATAATACAAAAACCGGATGAGGTTTTGCTATGAATAAGAATATTCTCATTGTTCTTGGAGGTGCTGTGCTTGTGGCTGTGTTGGTTGCCATGCTTGTGCAGGTGACTTTGGGTGGCAAGAAGGAGGCGGCAGCCTTGCAGGAGGCTAAGGTTGAGGTTCTTGTGGCGTCAAAAGATCTGGTGCTTGGACGTGAGTTGAAAGAGGGGGATATGCGTTGGCAGGAATGGCCGAAAAGCAGCGTGTTTCCTGGTGCGGTTTTACGTCAGGATGAGCAGAAGCCTGAAGAAGCTCTTGAGGGGCGTTTGGGGCGCAATGTTGCCAAAGGTGAGCCTGTTATGAAGAGTGCGATGCTTGGGCAGGTGAAAGGTAATTTGGTTGCGGCGACTTTGGAGCCCGGTCAGCGCGCGATTGCGATTGAGGTTTCCGCGTCAACTATGGTGGGTGGTTTTATAGGCCCTGGTGATTTTGTCGATGTGATTTTGACTTATAAGGAAAGTATTCGCACCGAGGATGATAATCCGCAAATTACGCAGATGATTGAGTTGAACCTCGATAAGATGGCGACGGAGACGATCTTGCAGAATGTGAAGGTTCTTGCGGTTGATCAACTGGCCGAGCGTCCCGAGGATGATAAGATTAAGGTTGGTAAAACTGTGACGCTGGCTGTAGGGGCTCAGGATGCTGAGCGTTTATCTCTGGCTTCCCAGCTTGGCGAGTTGACTCTGGTGCTGCGCGCTGTTGGTGATGATGTGCTTGTTGAAAAGAAATGGCCGACTATATCTGATGCGCGCCTGACGAGTATGGGCGATGAAGTTTATGCCGAATATGAAAAAATGAAAAAGGATGCTGGAATTAATCGTAATATTGTGCGAATCTATAGCGGTGAGCAAGTCACGGCAATTCCTGCTCGTTAAATCTCTTAGCATTCTTTGCTGTCAATTTTGTTTCTCTTCTCTGCGTAACTAACTGAAAGTCTTATAGATGATGACGATGTCCACATTTTTATCCAGAATTAGGGCGGCGCTGGCTTTGGCGGCGGTGTTTGTTGTATTTATGGCCCCTTTGGCGGTTACGGCGGCCAAAGGTGATTTGAAAACGCTCCAGAGCGAAATGAAAATCAAGGCGCCATTAACGATTACGCTTGGTAAAGCGGATTTGGTTTCGGTCGAGGGAGATGTTTCGGATGTGTTGGTTGCGGATCCTTCGATTGTTGATGTCATGGCTGTGCAGAGTAACAGCTTGTATGTCGTTGGTGTGAATGTTGGTGATACGAACATTATTGCGCTGGATGCGATGGGGAATATCGTGAAGCGGATTGATATTCATGTCGCGTATGATTTGCAGGCTATTCAGTCGCTTGTGAATGAGCTGTATCCCGAAGAGACTGTTAAGGTCGGGGCTATTCATGACCAGATTTTGTTGACGGGGACGGTTTCTAATCCTGATGTGGCTTCCAAGATTACCAATATTGTCGGGCATTATGTAAGTGATCTTCAAGATGAGGATGATCCGATTGATGAATTGATTTCCAATCTTTTGGAAGTGCGCGGCGAGCAGCAGGTGATGTTGCAGGTTAAGATTATGGAAGCTTCACGCACGGCGCTTAAAGAGCTGGGGATGGAAACGTATATGAACGATCCGAACGAGCTTTCAACGACGACCTTGTTTGGCGGTAATCCCGGTAGTAGCGTGACGTCGCGCGGGGATCAGTTTACGTTTGGTACGGGCGGCGGGATTGCGTTGTCTCAGGATGCAGCGGGGATCGCAGGTGGTCTTATCGAGAGCGGCTTGCGTGGTGTTGGTCTGATTGGGCTGGAGCTTAATGCTCTTGAAGAGCGTAATTTGGTCAATATTCTGGCTGAGCCGAATTTGACGGCGGTGTCCGGTGAGCAGGCCGGCTTTTTGGCCGGTGGTGAGTTTCCTGTGCCTGCTGGACGTGATCAGGTTGGGAATATCATTATTGAGTTTCGTGAGTTCGGCGTATCGTTGAATTTCCGTCCTGTGGTGTTGTCCGGCAAGCGGATCAGTCTGCAGATGAATACGGAAGTGTCTTCACTTGATTTTGAAAATGCGGTGACGCTGGCTGATCTGGTTGTGCCGGGTCTGGATATTCGCCGGGCGGATACGACTGTGGAAATCCCCAGTGGTGGCAGTTTGATGATTGCCGGGATTTTACGTTCTGATGCGCTGGAAGGGATGACCGGTTTGCCGGGGATTAGTAAGACGCCTGTTCTTGGCGATCTTGTTAAGTCTGACAGCTTTCAGCGTAGCGAAACTGAGTTGGTTGTGATTGTGACGCCATATCTGGTTGAGCCTTATGCGGAAGAAGACCGTGCGGCACCTGTGCCGAAGCAGAAAAATAATCCGTTGGCGCAAGCGTTTGCTGCCAATATTCGTAGGGTCTATGACGTTGAGGATGAGGCGATTTTTGCTCTGGATGAGCAATTTGGATATTTGCTGGATTAAGGGGTGATTGATATGTCTGTGAGAACAAGCAAAAAACATAGATGGACGGTGTCTTTGCCTTATACGATTTTAGGTATGATTACGCTCGCAATGGTTTTGAGCGGGTGTTTGTCTGAGCCGACGATGCTTAATCAAAACCGTGTGCAAGTGCAGGAAGAGACATTTACCGATACGTTGCCGGCTTCGGAATTGAGCGGATCGGCTGTACAAGGCTTGGCCAGGCATTACGATCAGCACGGTGGCGGGCCTTTGGAGTTGACGGTGACGTATGATCCTAAATCCAGATCGGCTAATGCGATGCATGCCAATGATGAAGCTGCGCGCATTGTGAAGGAGTTGCGCGCTGCCGGTGTGCATAGCGTAGATGCAAATATATTGCCGGTGAATGGTTCTGGCGGCATGAATGCGATGGTATCTTATACGGCCTATAATGCTTTGGCTCCGAAGGATTGCAGTACAATTCCAGGCTTTGAAGATTTGGATGTTAAGGTTGATGAGGACTATAGGCTTGGTTGTACGACTGAAACATTGTTCGCGCGTCAAGTTGCCCGGCCTAAGGATCTTAAAGGACAGGGCACGGTCGATCCTATTACCGACGGTCGCCGCATGAGTAATACGGTTGCTGTGTATCGCATGGGTGTGCCTAATGAGCCGTTGGATGGTGAGAGCGCGTCAGAATAGGGCTGAAGACTGCTCATAAAGTGTTAAACAAATGGAACTATAATTTAAATGGCTTTAAATAAGCATGACGGACGAGGATAAAAATAATAATCAATGAGTGAGGTAGACAGTCAGGCAACCTCTATACTGCTTCCTGCATCGAGTGTTGCTGTTTATTCAAAAGATCAAAAGACATTACAGGCCGCCAGAGATCTTGAAAATGATTGGCGGTTTGCGCGCGTTAGTGTGCAGGATGAGGAAGGTGATGTCGAGAATGCTATTGCGACGTATCAGGATATTGCTTCTCCGACACTGATTATTATTCAGACCGATGTGATTGATAAAAGCTTTACAGCGCGTCTTGAGGAATTGGCCGGACATTGTGAAGCAGGCACTTCGGCGATTATTGTCGGGCCGGACAATGATGTGAATTTGTATCGTCGTTTGATTGATATGGGGGTAAGTGATTATCTCGTGCGCCCTATAAGTTCAGCGGATTTGGCTAAAGTCGTTTCCAAGGCCTTGATCGAAAAGATAGGTGTAACGGGAAGCCGTCTGGTTGCCGTGATGGGGGCGAAGGGTGGTGTGGGATCGTCTATTATTTCTGAAGCGCTGGCTTGCGGTTTGACCGATATTTTGGGGCAAAAGGCGATTTTGCTTGATGCATCCGGCGGATGGTCAACTTTGGCAGTTGGTTTGGGATTTGAGCCGAGCACAACGCTGAGCGAGGCTGTGCGCGCGGCGGAAAATGCTGATGAGGATAGCTTGAAGCGTATGCTTTATACGGTGAGTGACAAGCTTAGTGTGCTGGCAACCGGCGGTGATGTGATGTTGGAACAGGGGGTAAGCCCAGATCAGCTCGAAACGCTAATTGATATGTTGATGGTGAAATATCCGTTTGTGATTGTTGATTTGTCTCAATCTGCAGCGGCGCTACAGAAAATTATTTTAACGCGGGCAAACCAGATTTTGGTGACGGCTACGCCGACTTTGCCGGCTTTGCGGCTTGCACGCAGTCTTATTCAGGAAGTGAAAGAGGTGCGCGGCGGAGAAGATAGCGATGTTAGCTTGATTGTCAATATGCAGGGGCAGGCACCCGCTAATGAAGTGTCAAAGTCTGATATTGAAAAGGCGATGGAGTTCAGTGTAGCGGCGTATTTGCCCTATGATGCGAAGATGTTTTTGGGAAATGAAAGTGAGAGCCGCAAATTGACCGATGATAAGGTTGCGCGCGATTTGATTAAAAAGACGTTGTTGCCGGTTTTGCAGAAATCTTTAACGGAAATTACAACTGAAGGCGCTGAAGAGGGCGGTGAAGAAGGCGGCTTTTTGGGTAATTTGCTTGGCAAGTTAAAGTCTAAAGGGTGATGGCATCGCGCGGGCTTTTAAGTTTTAAGTAGGACGTATTTCTATGTTTGGAAAGAAAACTTCAGATCAGGGCGGTTCTGCATCTTCGCCAAAGCCGAAGGTGGAGAAAAAGCCTGCGCCGAAAGAGGTTAAGGTTGAAGAGAAGAAGTCTGCTCCTGTATCTGCACCAAAATCAGATCCAGAGCCGGTGAGGGATGAAAAACCGCAAGGCGGGGAGGCTGATAATCCTGCGGCGATGTTGGCTGGATTAGGGGACGCGCTTGAGAAGAAGTCCGATGATAAGGCAGTGGTTGGAGAGAAGGCTGCTTTTGTTCCTGAAAATCCTAAATCTGTTTCCAAGAAGAAGGTAGAGGGGGAAAAGGGAAAACCCACGGCAAAAGATCCATTTTCTGAGGAGATGGCGCCGGCGGAAGAAGAGGGGGAAAATAGTACGGATTCTATAACGACGCTTCGGTTGCAGCGTTCACGCAATCGAATCTGGCTTGATTTGCGTGACGGGATTGATCTGAAAGCTTTGGCAAATATGGAGGCCAAGGCGGCGCGTGAAGAAGTTTTGAGCGCGGTTGAGGAAATTGCGCGGTTCCGTAATCTCGATTTGACTGCTGCGGAGTTGCAAAGTATTGCCAAGGAATGCGCCGACGATATGCTTGGTTTTGGTCCTTTGGAAGAGCTTTTGGAGCAAGACGGTATTGCCGATATTATGATTAACGGACCGGATACGACCTATATTGAGATTAACGGTAAGATTGAAAAAGCGAAGATTAAATTCCGTGATAACCAGCATTTGACGACGATTTGTCAGCGGATTGTGGGAGCAATCGGCCGACGAGTTGATGAAGCCAGTCCGATTTGTGATGCGCGCTTGCCGGATGGCAGCCGTGTAAACGTGATTATCCCACCTTTGGCTGTGGACGGCGCGTGTATGACCATTCGTAAATTTACCAAGGATAAGCTGACGCTTGATAAGTTGCAGCAATTTGGATCAATGACGCCGAGTTGTGCGAAGTTGATTATGGCGATTGGTCGTTGCCGGGTGAACGTGCTGGTCTCTGGCGGTACGGGGTCCGGTAAGACGACGATGCTGAACTGTTTGACGCGTTATATTGAGCCTGGTGAACGGATTATCACATGCGAAGATGCATGTGAATTGCAGCTGCAGCAGCCGCATGTTGTGCGTCTTGAAACGCGCCCGCCAAACCTGGAAGGGGTGGGTGAGGTGACGATGCGCGATTTGGTAAAAAACTGTCTGCGGATGCGCCCGGAGAGGATTATTGTTGGTGAGGTGCGCGGCCCGGAAGCATTTGATTTGCTGCAGGCGATGAATACAGGTCACGATGGTTCGATGGGTACGGTGCACGCTAACAACCCGCGCGAGGCTTTGAGCCGGATGGAAAATATGATTGCAATGGGCGGTTTGAATTTGCCGCAGCAAGCGGTGCGTGAACAGATTGCGGGTGCGGTGCAGGTGATTATTCAGGTGCAACGTTTGCGTGACGGGTCGCGAAAAACAACGCATGTGACTGAGATTACCGGGATGGAGGGCGAGGTTGTCACCATGCAGGATCTTTTTGTGCTGGATATTGAGGGTGAAGATGAACATGGCAAGCTTGTGACTAAACATCGTTCTACAGGTTTGCGGCCTAAATTTTTTGATAATGCGCGTCAGTTTGGGGTTGACGGGATGGTGCTGGAAGCTATGGAAGGCGCTTTCGACTAAAAATTTATCTGCCCATAATAGATTTAATAAGGTCTTGAGTTTATGTCAGTTGTACAAATTGTTTTGATCACATTGATCGCTATTTTGGTGATGGGGATCATTGTTGCCTACATGGCGGCGCAGGAATCTACGCGCAAAAAACGGGTTATGGGCGTGATTCAGGGGAAAAGTGGCGGTGCTCGCGGGCCTGACGAGCGTGGATCAAAAGATCGCCGACGGGCGGATTTGGCAAAGAAGCTAAAAGAGGCCAAGGGTGAAGAAAATTCTAAAAAGAAAACCACAATTTCGACGATGATATTACAGGCCGGAATTAGTATTTCCGTGAAGCAGTTCTGGTTGATGTCTGTGGCGCTGATGATAGGGTTGACGTTTTTGGCAAAGCTTATGGGGCAGCCGCCGCATGTTTTGATTGCTGTAGCTGTGATTGGTTTGCTTGGTCTTCCACGATTTGTACTTAAGAAAATGGCCGCGCGGCGGCAGAAGAAATTTTTGGAAGAGTTTCCCGATGCATTGGAAGCAACTGTGCGTTTGTTGAAGGCCGGGATGCCCGTTTCCGAAGCCATAGCTATGATTTCCCGTGAGTTCACCGGCCCTGTGGGAGAAGAGATGGGGAATATTTATGATAAGCAGAAGATCGGTGTGGCTTTGGCAGAGGCTGCGTTGGAGGCGACGCGCTCTATGCCTTTGACCGAAATGCAGATGTTTGCCACGGGGCTGTCTATTCAGGCGCAAACAGGTTCCAGCTTGTCAGAGGTTTTGACTAATCTATCGAATGTAATCCGTGCGCGGTTTCGTTTGAAGCGTAAGATTAAGGCGCTGTCCTCAGAAGCTATTGCGTCTGCCTCTATTATTGCGGCGTTGCCGGTTTTGGTGGCGACTGGCATGTATTTTGTGAATTACGAATATATTAGCGTGTTGTTCACTGATCCGTTTGGCAATGTGTTGCTGGCGATTGCGGTTTTCTGGATGAGTGTGGGTGTTATGGTGATGAAAATTATGATTAACTTTAAAGTTTGAATTCTAAGGGCGGCGAAAATGTTCATTTTTAAAACTTCCGGTTCTCACATATCAAAACATATGCTGCGATCCGGGTTTTTAAAAACAAACATTTTCGCCGCCCTTAGAATTCAAACTTAATTAGAAGGTGTATAGATGGATAATGAACTTATTATAACATTGGTGAGCGCGCTTCTTGCTGCCGGGTCTTTTGCAGCATTTGCACTGCCATTTTTAAATAAGACAGAGAAGAAGGAACATTATAGATCGGTGGTTGATAAGCGCCGTAAGGATCTTTTTCAGGCGACGCGTGATGGCAGCATTCATAAGGCAAAAACGGAAAAGAATGTTTCGGCGGCTGATTCCATGGCAGCGCTGTATAAGATGCAGCAAATCGCGGGTGCTATGGGTGAAAAAGTGCGTGACAAAATGCTGCAGGCAGGTATTCGCAGTCCCAAGGCGCCGATTAAGTTTATGATTGCGCAAGCGGTTGTGCCAATTGTTCTTGCCGGTTTGACGGTTTTGGTTCTTTCAAATACTGAGAAAGAAATTTCTGATATGATGAAACTTTTGTCTGTTTTTACAGCGGCTGTGATTGGTTATAAACTGCCGGATGTGTTGATTAAGAATACGATTTTGAAGCGTCAGGAGGAGATCGGTTTGGCGTTTCCAGATTCTTTGGACATGATGCTTATTTGTGTGCAGGGCGGGATTGGTTTGGAGCAGACTGTTGATCGTGTTGCAGAAGAAGTGGCGGAGCATTCGCCGGTTTTGGCTGAAGAGTTAGGCCTGCTTAGTGCGGAGATGGCGATGTTGAATGATCGGCGCGAGGCGTTGCAGGATTTTGCGCGGCGTGTGGGTAGCGGTGCAGCAAAAAGCTTTGCAACTTCGCTTATTCAGGCGGAGCAATATGGAACATCTATTTCACAAGCTATGCGCGTTATGTCGGATGAATTGCGTGATATGCGTATGGCGAAGGCAGAGCAAAAAGCTGCAGCATTACCGCCGAAATTGACAGTGCCGATGATCCTGTTTTTTTTACCGGCCTTGTTCATTATTATTCTCGGTCCGGCGGGGATTTCAGCGAGCTCTTTGAATTAATGATTGAAATTTGTGCGTGACTGAACGCACAAAAGAACCGCGGTTCCTGTTCATGGCTCCGCGGCTTTTTTGTATCAGTTTTTTTTAAGGAGAATTAATCCGTGGTTGTTATTGGCTTTTTGCCTGGTTTGGGGGCAGGGGTCCCGTCTGCTTGTTGCAGCGCTGTGATAATTCGTAAGTTGCGTTCGATTTCGACGCGACCAGGCGAAACGTCTTGAGCTTTGCGTAGAATTTCTATGGATTCATTGAGATAGCCTTGTGAGGCCAGGTTTAGCGCGAGGTTGTTCATGATGGTTGTCGGGTCGCCTTGCCAGAGTTCTATGCCTTTGCGATAGGCGCGTTCGGCTTCCTGGTGCATGCCTTGCGTGTCCAGGGCGATGCCGAGACGGTGATAAGCCTTGAAGTTGGTTTCATCGGCGATGACGGCTTTTTGCGCGTATTTTTCAGCGGCTTCGTAATTCCCCTGTGCTAATTGAATGGCTGCATATTCAGAGGTGGCCAGAGAGGAGGCGTTTTTTCCTTTAGCAAAAGGTTCGAGTATCGTTGCGGCAAGCTCGTATTTGCTATTTTCGCGCAGGCCTACGGCGTAATCGACTGCGGCAAGTTCGCTATCAGGTTGTTTTTTGTAGGTGCGTTCGAGGTAACTAAGGGATTTACTTGGTTTGCGTGTATAGTTTGCCGCGCGCTCAATTGCACCATCCATCGAGGATGTGCGGAGCTGCGCATCGGTACTTTGCGCTGTTTGACAAGCGGTGAGTGCACTGCATAATGCTAATGTCAGGATCAGGGAGGTGGTTTTTTTTATGCTCATTGTATTATTTTCGCCTTATTGAATTTTGGGCTATCTGCCCGCGACCATTATACACAAATGTTTTGAAAGTCTTAAGTGTCATTATTCGGTATCATTAATTTCAGCAGGAGGGCTTGTGAGAGCGTCTGCTTCGTTGGTATTTGTATTGCCACCTTCTACCAGAGCTCCTGCGTTTGAGTCTGCTTCTTCACTTCCCATTATGATCTCGTGGCACATGTCAGGACAGTAGAAAACGCTGGTTGATTGGCAAGTATCATCATCGGAGCCTGCGCAGGAGCGACGTATGCGCATGTATTTTTCTTTTGGGCTTGCGACGATGACATGGCGTTGCATGACTATGGCACCGTTTTTATCCAAAACGGTAAATTGGGTTGCTCCGGGCGCGCGCGCTACTAATACAAGTGTTTGGGATGTGTCAGCGAGGATACTTAAATGATTTGGGTTGCCGACGATGATGGAGGCGGCAGGGCGATCAAGGTGCACCAATTCAGATTTATCGGGCGTCAGCTTTATGGCCGGGTGGGTGTGAGTTTGGTCGTCGTAGATAATTCCGCGTTCTTGCGCTGTTGTAGCAGGAAGGATATCCAAAGGTGGCTGACTGCCATTTTCCTGCGCAAAGGACGGGACATTGACACTTAGGCTCTGGAGCAAAACTATGGCGCTGAAAAGCGCGAATTTAAGATATTTTGAAAAAATCATGTGAAAAACCCTTGATAAGGGAGAAGGACTATATTTTTCAGTATAGCCGGAAAGGGCTTAAGAATCACCTTCTTTTTGCATGCATTTTACTTAAGTTTTAAATGCGCGGGTTTTAGGAGAATATATGTTTCGTGTGTTTCAGTTTTTTAACACTATGTAAAATTATGGCGCTAAAAAAATGCAAGCTTTTATTCCGGGTCTGTTTAGCATTGTTGGGTAAACTATAAACCTGTGCGGCCTGGCTATCAACTTTTGCGATGACCATGGTGGGAAAGGCTTATAGGGCGCCAAGTTTTGGTCCATCGGCGGCTTTTGCGTATTGAATTGGCGGTTCGGATTGTGGAGAGAAGCTGATACCGTAGGCGTTGTTGCCTGCCGTGATTGAGTACATGGCTTCCGGATTTTGCATGGCTTCGTGTGAGAAGTGAAGATTTAGGTTTACGATGTTGCTTGTTCGGTTCGGCGAGGCGATGGCGTCGCCCGGTTCAGTAATTCCCAGATTGGCTGCCTTTCCATCATAATAGAAGTTCATTTCCGCATTGCCGGGCAAATTTATTGTAAAGGTGTCGCTGCTCTTGATTTGGCTAGGGTCGAGTACGCATTTGATGTCTATCCCTGTTTCGGTTGAAGCGGCGTTGCAAAGCACCGGGATGTTCGTGTTTGCAGGTAATTTCGGCATGGGAAGTTCTTGCGGTGTGGGTTTGCCGCCGGCCAGAAGTGTTTTTGGTTCGTTAGGGGCGCTTGTGCCCATAATGTTGTCTACGCCCCAGAGGCGTTCGACAACGGCCAGGTCTTTTGTGGCGTGTTCGACTATGCGTGCATTGCTGGTTTCCTGGGCAAGACGATAGAGTTCGACGGCGAGTTTTCGGTCTTGCGGTGAGCCGTTGCCTTCATAAAGCAGTGAGGAGGCCAGTTCATTGAGCGCCCAGCCGTGGCCTTTTTCGGCGAATTGCAGGACATATTGGCCGCGCTGGCCGAAATTCTCAGGGTTGAGCGCGGCGAGGCGTTCGAGGGGGGAGGCGGGAGCCTCTGCCGTGACGATGTGTTCTTTCAGGGCCTGGGCTTTTGGTTTTTCTGCCACCTCTGACGTCGTTGGTTCAAATTCAGGTGCTTCAGCGATAGTTATTTCTTCCTGCGCGAAGGCTTCAGGCCAGAGATTTTTAATTGTGTCCAGATCGCGCGAGGCTTGGTTTGCGATTTTCGGGTTGTCGCTGTGTTCTGCGATTTGCAGCAGTTCGACGGCAAATTCACGGTTGAGCGGCGAGCCGTTATTGCCGCTTAAGAGGTGAATGGCCATTTCCTTGACGGCCCAGGCATGCCCTTTTTTCGCGTAGGATAAGGTTTCGGCTGCGCGGCCTGAGAAATTATCGGGGTTAATTTGACTCAGTTTTTCCAGCGGGGTGAGTGCCGGGGTGGCGGCGATTTTCTGAGGTTCGGTCTGAGTTACGGCAGTTTGCGGCTCTGTTGCTTCTGTTGCAGGCATTTCTGCCGGAGGAGTGGTTATTCCCTGTTCTGGTGGTTGATAATGATTGGCAATATTTTCCGGCATTATCAGGTCGTCTATCTCTCCGGCGTTTGCGGCGTGGGCGAACGTTTCAACCAGTCCGGCAGCGCCGATTATGCCCAGGCCAGAGCTTATGGCTAGTTGTTTCGCATACTTTGCCTTGTTCTGGCCGAGAAATGAGAAAAATCCTTTCAGGTTTGCCCAAAAGCCGTGTGGGCGGTCTTTATTTTGCGTGCGGTAGTCTTTTGCGGCCTTGTAGGTTGTGACGGCAGCGCCGCCCAATACTGCTGCGGCAACTGCGCCGGAGCCCGCTGTTGAAGCCAGGCTGATGGCGGCTGTTTTCACCGCATAGGCCGCGCCAGCGCCCATGGCGGCTTTGGCAAAGGTTTTGGTCAGCGGGTTGTCGGTGATTTTGTGGATGCGGTTTTGCAGAGCGGTTTTGGCGCGCTCGGCCACGGTACCGGCGCGTTGCCAATGATCGCGCAAGGAGGGGGCTGGTGTATAAAGCTGTGCAGCGGCGGTTGCGCTCATATTTCAATATCCCAAATGAGAGGGGTGTTATAGCGCCGGTTTTTAAATTATGCAAATAAAATGTTTTACAAAATATCTTGACATAAGTTTCAGGTTATGGAATTAAATGCGCATTCTTTACAGAATTCTTTGGATTTTTTAACTCGACCAATGAGGTGATGAGATGAGTAATGTGACAAATAGCAGAGTTATTGCAGGGACCCTTGTGGTTGCGATGTCAGGTGCGGCGCAGGCCGGTGGTTATGGTGGCGGTGATGAGATTGGTGAACAGAATAATTATTATGGCGATGATTATGAGTTGATCATGAATGGTGGTTCTCCCAGTGCGGCTGCGACGGCCGGTCTTGAAATGGAAGGAAGTTTGAATCCTTCTGCTGCAGCGAACAATCATGCGAACGTGACGGGCCGTGTGGATAGCCGGAATACTTTGACCGGAAACAATAGTCTTGAAGTTGAGCGTATTGGTTCAGATTCACGAGCAAATGTTAATATTGCACCTGGGGCCATTCAACCTGTTGCTAATGGCGGCGCTGCAGAGCAAGAACAGACGAACGGGAATAATGAAATTCAAGTTGATGATCATTCGATCAATAAAATTGATGCGCGTCAGGGTGCGGCAACGAATGGTATGGCAGCGCGCCTTGAAACGGCAAGGTTCCTGGCTCAAGCTTGTGAATCTCGTTTTTCTGTTGAGGGACGGCTTGGTGATGTTTTTGGTAATTATGCTGGCGCGGGCATTTCCTATCACCCCAGCCTTAAGTTTGTAATTCAAAATAAAAAAACGGGCGCTATTTTTAGTGGGCAACAGCTTTGGGATGCTGCTCCCGTAGATCGTGGTTATATGACGTATGGTATGGACGAAGACACTATTGCGTTGGCAATGTGTTTTGCTGAAGCGCTTTATGGAACTGGAGATAGAGTGCACAGACACATTGTTACAGAAGAAGCGCAACGCCATAATTGGGAACGTTCAAAGAATTTGCCAGGTGTAAAAGATGAAGAAAAAGCTTCTGTAGCAGAACATATGCAAGCTCACATGTATGTTATGGGGGCTAATTCTGTATATCGTGATGCTATGGGATGTACGATGACATCATATGTTAACGAAGGCGGGACAGGTGAGATTAATCAAAAAGATCGCCCAACGCCGACGCAGGTTATGATGAATATGTTTGGTCTTAAAAAACCGACTAAAGATCAGAGTACAGGTAGAGTGGCTCAACAGCGCGCCAAGCTTATTCCTGAATGTGAGTTTAAGACAACTATTCCTGAACCTCCGAAGAACGAAGGTGCTGGTAATGGCAAGGTCTCTGATGAATCTGGAACGAACAATATTTTTGATGTTCTTTCTCCGAACTAGGAAACGGCGTTTATTTTTCAATGGTCGTTTAAAAGACCCCGCTGCTATCTTGGTGGCGGGTTCTTTTTTTATTGACTTTTATTTACATAATTTGTACAAGTTTATTCTGATTTTTAGGATTGTATTATGGCAGCGTTCAAACATATGGCTGATTTTTCATCTTTCGCAAACGATAATTTTGTGCGTGGATATGGAGCACGCGCTCTGAGGGTGCTTGCACCTGTGAGTTTAGCGGTGCTTTTAAGTGCTTGCGCTTCGACTAAAGAGGTTATGGAGGAAAGTACAACGCCAAACTGTGTAGACCAGCAGACTTATACCAAGTTTATTAGCAAAACTGTGAAAGAGGATGTTGAAGTTTCTTCGAAGGATGGGAGTAGTAAAGTAGAGCAGCGTGAAAAAACGGTTGATAAGATCGTTGAGCGTTTCAGAATTAATAAGGGGTTCAATGAGCAATGTGAGGCCCACAAGATTTTGGTTCTTACGGCCGAGGCGCAACAGGACAACGAAGTTGGGATTATTGCAAGCATGGCTTTGTTGTTTTTGGCTTCCGGTCAGGATGAAGCGACGCACCAGGCTATTACTGAGATGTTGCAGCGTTACGATAGCAGTTTAGAAAAGCTGACGGTTCGCGTTGATGAATTTGATAAAAAGCGTGCGATTGATTTCATCGATACGCAGGTGGGGGATTTGTATCATGGTAATGGCCAGCCAAATTATCCGGCGGTAGCGGCGATATTGGGGCTGTATGATCAGGATTCTCAGCCGGAGGGCAAACGGCGCTATCCAAAGCTGGAGCAGGCGTTTTTGCGTGAGGTGATTGACGGGGCGCTGGTTGCGCGGGGGCTTGATATTGCAGAGCTTAAGCAAATGTATGAGGGGGCGCGGCGTAAAATAGGGTGCACGAGTGAAAAAATTGGCAGATATATGCAGACACGTTGTGAAGTGCAAGAGGATCTGCCGGTTTACGGGCCTTAAGACGGGCTCATGGCGCTGAGAGGTGGTCCCAAGAATTCGGACAGTGAGTTAAGCTACGATCTATGACCGA
>ERZ795048.1732-NODE-1732-length-18892-cov-15.465945_pt1 | contig 18892 bp, 19 predicted proteins | sample MGYA00375132_ERZ795048 | MGnify/ENA primary metagenome ERZ795048 (study PRJEB30177, sample SAMN05720225) | activated sludge metagenome | isolation source: Anaerobic digester | place: Hong Kong | collected 2014-12-17 ...
ATTGCTTCGTCCGCCGCGGCGGACTCGCAATGACAGGGGGTTGTTCAAGCCTTTTAGGCTGTAGGTGCCCTGAAAAAAATGCCCTTGGGGTGAAGCCTTTTCTGCTATAGGCTGAAGGCTGTTAGGTGTTTTGTAGGTATATTCAATTCATTATCAGACAGAAGCTTTATATCCTAAAAGCCTACAGCCTAAAAGGCTATTTCTTGAATTCTGTTCTTATAGAGGGTTCCTGTTCCCCAAGTCCTGATTAGTTTTTAGGGTCTTTCCTTCTGCCCTCTGCCTGAGATCCTGAGCTCACTGGTTATACTGCCTTAGGTCTTGAGCTCACTGGCTCGATCTGCCTGGGATCTTGTTCCCCAAATCTTGACTATTAGTTATTCTGGCTACTGGATTCTGTCTTGATATAAAGTCTATAGCCGCCTATACCCCGGATTCTTCCAATACTCCAGTACTCCAACACTCCAACACTCCAGTACTCCACTGTCAAGAGCCTGGACTGCTCGAATAACGCAAAGGATTACTATAGAATCGATGGCACCCGGAATAAGGCTTTCTTCTACGGCGTGATAACGAGTTCAACGCGCCTGTTCATGGATCTCCCCTCTTCAGACTTTGAATCTGCGATGGGTTTTGTCTCTCCGTATGATATGGCGCACATCTTGTCTTTGGGTATTCCGAGTTCGTTGAGTACGATAAGCACGGACATGGACCTGGCTTGTGCAAGATGCCAGTTGGTAGGATAAACCCTGCTCATTTCGTTTGATACGGGGGTGTTGTCCGTGTGGCCGCCGATCTCGATATATATGGGATCCATCTGTTTCAGACCGCGGGCGATCTTGCCGATCAGGCCGGCTCCCTTCGGGGTGAGCCAGGCACTCCTGGCATTCGGGAATATTGATCGCTGCGGGATAACGATCTTGATCTTGTCCTGACTCCGAATAATATATGCCTGGTCATTGAGCCGTTCCGTTTCCAGGTAGGCAAGGATGTATTCATAGGCCTTGTTCATCCGCCACTGTGCTTCTTTCCTCTCCTGGATAATGGCATTGAAACGGGAAATCTGCTTCAGCAGGGCCTTTTTTTCCTCGAGACATTGTATGTTCTTATCCAGGAGCTGCTGTCTCTCGTCAACCGATGCGGAAAGCTGTGAAGATGCATCCTTCAGGTTTTCCTGGGTATCGTTCATCAGTTTTTTCAGGGTGGCATTCTCGTCCCGGGTCATCTTCAGCTGTTCGGTGCAGGTATTCAGCTCATCCACAACAGCATTGAATTCCTCCGGTGAATATTTATGGGCGCACCCCATGGTCAGGGACATCAACATGACAAGCAGGAACAATGGAATTGTATGTCTCATATATAATGCATACATACTAACTTCTCTATTTTGTGTCAATGCCCTGACTTTTCTTGGAACAAAAGCAGGGCTTTTGCTTCCATCTGTGTGGACAAGGGCATGCACTGTGGGTATAATCCGCCTTGAATATGATAGTGCTGCGATATGTCCTTAATTCTTTGACCAGGGTATTCCTTGCCTCGGCGCTGGTACTCTATGGAGTGATGTTCATCGTCGAATGGATACGCATCGGGAAATTCGTCTCCATATCCGACATCGACATCTTTTTCTTCGCCATGGTGCCCATGGCGATATTCGTGCTTCCCATGGCGCTGCTGTTCAGCGTCCTTCTGGTGCTCGAGAGACTTTCCACAGAATCGGAGATCATCGCCATGAAGGCATCCGGCGTGCATAATAGCACCCTCTACCTGCCCATTATCGTGTTGTCCTTTGTCTGTATGGCAGCACAAATGGCGGTATCGACCTACCTCGGGCCGATCTCCATGGGGAAGATCCAGGAGAGGCTGATAGAAAAGGCACCGGAAAAAATCTATGCCTTCCTGAATGAACGGGAGTTCGATGATACGTTCAAGGGCATCATCATCTATATCGAATCCATCAATCAGGTTCAAAGAGAGCTCAAGAACATCTTCATAGAAACAACCGGCAGTCAAGGGAGCGTTATCACGGCTGATACGGGAACCATCGATGTCAACCCCACAGGGATCATGATGAGGCTCAAAGGCGGCAGTATGTTCACGAACACCAAGACAGCCCTGAGGTATGTGACCTTTGATGAATATGTCTTTTCCATAGAGGCCAATTTCGGCAGGCAGCTAAGCATACGGACCCATGAATCGGCGACGCAGAGTCAGTTGAGGCAACTGATCAGGGAGAATCCAAGACCGAAGTGGATAAAGGAATACCACAACCGGTTTGCCTTTCCCGTCTTGAACATCATCCTTGGCCTTATCGGGATCAGCTTCGGGATTCAGCGGCCCAGATCCCCCCGGTTTACCGGATTTGTTGTGGGGATCTCCACAATACTGGGATACTATATGGCATTCATATTTGCAGACCGGGCCGTAAAAGGGGAACTCCTGGACCCTCTGATCGGCGCCTGGATGCCGAACATGGTCTTTAGTTTCGTGCTCATGGCCATCTGGTTATGGCGCAGGGCAGGTTTGTCTAAAGGAGGTTTCTGATCATCTCTACCCTGGACAGATACATCTTCAAAAAATCGGCGTTCATGTGCATCGCCGCCTTGACTGGCCTCGTCCTGCTGATTCTGGTCTCGAGGTTCTTCGGGAACCTGTCTTCCTATGCGGAACACAACACCGATTTGTATACCATCCTCATGCACACATTGTTCTCAATTCCCCAGATAATGTACTGGGTTCTGCCCTTTTCGGTCTGCCTCGGCATCCTTGCAACCCAGGCGGCATTGTCCCGTCATGTTGAGGTTATCGCAATGCAGGCCTGTTCCGTTTCCACCTATCGGATATTCCTGCCCTATGTCATAGTGGGCTTGCTTGCAACTCTCATCATGAGTGCACTGTCTTTCTATGTCTATCCTGTCGCCCAGAGAAATGCAGACAGGCTGGAAAACATCTACATCAAGAAGAGGGACATCGAGGGTTCATTCTCGGTCTCCGGTGGTAGATTCAAGGTGGGCGGCGATATCTACTTTGTGGAACACCTGGATATTGAACGAGGGATAATGCAGAATATCACCTGTTACCGCATGACATCGGGCCGACTCACCTCGGTCATTCATGCTCAGGCCGCACGATGGAACGATGCAACCTGGCAAGCGGACGGGATCGAGGTTATCGATATGGGGGAGAAGGGCATCACGGTTGATCAGTCCGCAACGACTCTGCCGCTTGCACGGGGCCCAGCGGACCTCGTTATGGCCCAGACAGACCCGGAAGTGCTTTCCATTGACGATCTCAGACAGTATCTCAACCAGCTTGAGTTAAACGGTATCGTCTCTCCGACAGTGGAGACAGTATTCCACAGCAGGATCAGCTTTACCATTTCCCCCTTCATCATGACCATTTTGGTCCTGCCGTTCGGCATGAGATTTCCAAGGGCAGGCGGTATTGCCCGTGGTATATCCATCGGCCTGGTCCTGGGGCTGACGTACTGGTTCTTCCACTCGGGGATGACCAGTCTCGGCGCTTCCGGCATACTCGGGCCGATTCTTGCGTCATGGCTGGCTAACATTGTAGCCCTTTGCCTGGGTTTGATCCTCTTCTTTACAAGGAGGTCCACGTATGGCTGATGTGATCATCGTCGGTGCAGGACCGGCAGGGATCTTTGCCGCGCTGGAACTGTCGAAACGGTCTCCCGCTCTCGATATCGTCATCATAGAGCAGGGAAAGGACATAGATGAGCGGAGCAGAACAGGCTCGGAGATGGTCATCGGCTGGGGTGGCGCGGGAGCATACAGTGACGGGAAACTCACCATATCGACCGATGTCGGCGGACAGCTCTCCAGTCTTCTCCCCGAAGATGAGCTCCTTAGTCTCCTGGAGGAAGTCGACGCCGTATATTCCGGCTACGAGTCGTCCGGCAAAGTCTTTTCCATAAACCCTGACGATGCCGCCTCCATATCAGCTCGCGCCCGTCTGGCAGGCCTGGTATACGTCCCCACCAAGGTACGCCACATTGGAACGGAAAACTGCTACACCATCCTTAAGAACCTCCGCGAGACTCTCGGCAATAAAGTGAGGATGATCTTCAATACCCGGGCAGTGGATATCATAAAGCAGCAGGGAAGGGTCACCGGCGTCAGCCTCGAGGACGGCACCTCCATAGAAGCCCCGTTTGTCATTGCGGCTCCCGGAAGGGTCGGTTCCTCCTGGATGTCGAGGCAGGCAAAGAGACTCTGCCTGGAAACACGGCCGAATCCTGTTGATCTCGGTGTCCGTGTCGAGCTCCCCGCTGTCGTATTGAAAGAGCTGACAGACAAGGCATACGAGACAAAATTCATCTACTACTCCAGGACATTTGACGACCGGGTGCGGACCTTCTGTATGAATCCCTATGGCGAGGTGGTCAGGGAGACCCTCGGTGATATCCTGACCGTCAACGGCCATTCCTGGGCAAACAAACGGACCGAGAACACCAACTTCGCAATCCTGGTGAGTGCCGATTTCACCGAACCCTTTGACGATCCCATCGGGTACGGCGAATCCGTAGCCACCATGGCAAACATGCTCGGCAAGGGGGTCATAGTGCAGAGGCTCGGGGACCTTCTCGCCGGCAGGCGCACTACTGCATCCAGGCTTTCCAAGTGCTCGACACTGCCCACACTGAAACAGGCGACCCCGGGTGACCTGAGCTATTGCCTGCCGTACAGGATCCTCACGGATATCATCGAGATGCTTGGCTGCCTGGACAGGCTGGCTCCCGGCGTCAACTCGGCCCACACGCTCCTGTACGGTATCGAAGTGAAGTTCTATTCAAACCGCATCAGGCTTGACAAGGACCTGGAGACCCAGGTTGCAGGGCTCCATGTCATCGGTGACGGGGCCGGGATTACCAGGGGGCTTATCCAGGCAAGCTGCTCGGGAATCATCGCCGCACGATCGGTACTCAAGAAGATCAATTAGACCCTGCACGCGTTTTTCTCAGGCCAGGAGAATCAGGCTCAATACGTCGGTTATCCGCCGTGTTCCGGCACCACTCCCGCCGGGAGCGGGAACAGGCTTCCACACTCATGTTTATTCAGCCTGGAGGCATGTCTGATATAGTCAGTTTTGGTCATTTTTTACTTGAATACAAAACTTTATTTATACTATCGTCTATGCGATTTTGAACACATATTGTGGAGAGAGGGAGAGAGTTATGGCAAAGAAATATGTGTACCTCTTCGGAGGCAGGGGAATCAAAGCCGAAGGCAATGCAGACATGAAGGCCATCCTTGGAGGCAAAGGGGCGAACCTTGCCGAGATGACCAATCTCGGAATCCCGGTTCCACCGGGTTTCACCATTTCTACGGAGATGTGTTCCGTATACTACGAGACGAAAGGTCTGCCAAAAGATCTCAGAAACCAGGTAAAAGACGCGATCCGCAAGGTGGAAAAAGCAATGGGACTCGGATTCGGCGATCCGGAAGCCCCGTTGTTGTTTTCGGTACGTTCCGGCGCCAGGGCATCCATGCCCGGCATGATGGATACTGTGCTGAACCTCGGCATCAACGACGAAACCGTTCATGGTCTTATCAAACTCAGCGGCAATGAACGTTTCGCCTATGACTGCTACCGGCGATTTGTTCAGATGTATGCCGACGTGGTCATGGGTGCCGATGCCCAGGCCCTTGAGGAAGAGCTCGAGAATATGAAACACAGCAAGGGGGTCAAACTCGATACGGAACTCGATGCCGATGATCTGAAGAAGCTTGTCGCCGTCATGAAGGACAAGGTCAAGGCCCTGACCGGCCAGCCGCTTCCTTCAGACCCCATGGAGCAGATCTGGGGCGGTATCGAGGCGGTATTCAGATCCTGGAATACCCCCCGGGCCATCACCTATAGAAAGCTCAATGACATCCCCTATGAATGGGGAACTGCCGTGAATGTCCAGGCCATGGTATTCGGGAACATGGGAGATGGTTCGGCCACCGGTGTTGCCTTTACCCGGGACCCGGCAACCGGAGAGAATGTGTTCTACGGCGAATATCTCCAGAATGCACAGGGAGAAGACGTGGTAGCAGGCATCAGGACCCCGATGCCCATCAATATCCAGGGCAAGCATGATGATTCCCAGCTCTCTCTGGAAGAGGTGATGAACGATCAGTACAAACAGCTCGTGGATGTGTACCAGACGCTGGAAAAGCATTACCGAGATATGCAGGATATAGAGTTTACCATCCAGGAAGGGAATCTCTGGATGCTGCAGACGAGGACCGGAAAACGTACGGCAGCCGCTGCTGTGAAAACCGCTGTGGACATGGTGGATGAAGGACTCATCACCAAAGAAGAGGCTGTCCTGAGAGTCGATCCCGAGCAGATAGACCAGCTTCTCCATCCCCAGATCGATCCTAATGCCGAAAAGCAGATTATCGGCAAGGGGCTTCCCGCTTCTCCCGGCGCTGCGGTAGGACGGGTTGTGTTCTCGGCTGAAGATGCTGAGGCCGAGGCTGCTAAAGGCGAAAAGGTGATCCTGGTCCGTATCGAGACCTCGCCTGAAGATATCCACGGCATGAACGTGGCCGAAGGTGTTCTCACGGCCCGCGGCGGCATGACATCACATGCAGCGGTCGTGGCACGTGGAATGGGTAAATGCTGTGTATCCGGATGCCAGACCCTGTCCATAGACTATGACAAACAGGTCTCCACCCTTGGCGGACAGAAGATCAAACGCGGCGATTATATAACGCTGAACGGTACGACCGGCGATGTCATACTCGGCAAATGCCCGACGGTCGAGCCGTCTTTTTCCGGTGCTTTCGGGACCGTCATGGAATGGGCTGACGAGATCAGAAAGCTCGGGGTCAGGACCAATGCGGACACACCCCATGATTCCAAGGTTGCCCGTGACTTCGGCGCAGAAGGCATCGGCTTGTGCCGCACCGAGCACATGTTCTTTGAAGGGGACCGGATCCTGGCTGTACGTGAGATGATCCTGGCGGAAGACGAAGAAGGCAGAAGGACTGCGCTGGATAAGATCAAACCAATGCAGCAGGGTGATTTCAAGGCGATCTTCGAGGTTATGGACGGTCTGCCCGTCACCATCAGACTTCTTGATCCTCCCTTGCATGAGTTCCTGCCGCACACGGACGATGAAATCGCCGAGGTAGCTGAATCGCTGAAGAAACCGGCTGATGAAATAAAGGCGAAGCGCGACGCCCTCCACGAAGCCAACCCCATGCTCGGTCACCGCGGATGCAGACTCGGCATTACCTTCCCGGAGATCTACGAGATGCAGGTCAGGGCCATCATGGAGGCTGCATGCGAGGCATACGAGGAAGGGGTAAAGGTCGAGCCCGAGATCATGATTCCTCTGGTGGGACATGTGAAGGAACTCGAGATGTTGCGGACCATGACTGTTGCCGTGTCCGAAGAGATTATGAAGGCCCATGGGGTAACCCTGGAATACAAGGTGGGGACCATGATCGAGCTGCCGAGAGCTGCCCTGACAGCGGATGAGATAGCGGCGCAGGCCGAGTTCTTCTCATTCGGCACCAACGACCTCACACAGACAACCTTCGGCCTTTCCCGTGATGATGCGGGCAAATTCCTGCCGGTCTATGTCGACAAGAAGATCCTGCCCAAGGACCCGTTCATGGCACTGGATCAGACAGGTGTCGGCGAACTGGTGAAGATCGGCGTCGAAAAGGGCAGGGCCACCAGAGAAAATCTGAAGGTGGGTATCTGCGGTGAGCATGGAGGAGAACCTTCATCCATTGATTTCTGCCACCGGGTCGGGCTGAACTATGTGAGCTGCTCACCGTATCGAGTGCCCATAGCCAGGCTTGCAGCTGCACATGCAGCGCTGAAAAATAAATAGTGATTATCAGTTTTGAAGGCGGAGAAGGGGTAGGCAAGACAACACATGCCGCCAATCTCTGCTCGTACCTGAGTAATAAAGAGCTGCCATGGCTTTCCATCAGGGAGCCTGGCGGCTCTTGGCTTTCCGAGGAAGTACGAGCCCTCTTCTTCAAAGAGGGCCTGGACACCATGACCGAGCTGCTCCTGGTCCTTGCCTCGAGGAGACAGAATATCGTCGAACTGATCGAGCCGGGGCTGGACAAAGGCTCCATTGTCATCATTGACCGGTTCATCGATTCAACGATCGTATATCAGGGGATTGCAGGAGGTCTTGGCATTGAGACCGTGAGGCATCTCATGGAACAGACAGGGACATGGCTCGAGCCGGACGTCACCTTTGTTATGGATATCGACCCTGTGAAAGGTCTGAAGAGAATCACCCCGGGGGACAAGTTCGAAAACCGGGGCATAGACTACCATTATATGCTCAGAAAGGCATTCCTGGACATCGCGACAGACAGGCGGCACCGCATTATCAACGCCGACAGGGACAGCAGCGAAGTTGCCCGGGATATCATCACCATTGTCGAGGAATTTCTTCCACATGCCTGATCAGGCATGTGCAGGCTGTAGCTGTTTAGGCTGTAGACTGAAGGCAGATAGAACTTGGAATCCATGATTCATAATCCAGTATCCAGAAGCCGGAATCCAGTAGTCAGAATTCAGAATCCAGAAGAAAAACCTTTCTTGTAGATAGGCTGTAGGGGTATAGACTGTAGACTGTTATACTACACATACTCAGGTATTGAGATAGCGTGAATTCTTTTAACCTAAAAGCCTTCAGCCTATAGCCTAAAAGGCTCAGGAAACAGCCTTCAGTCTAACGGCCTACAGCCTATTGTTTCTCCCTCACAAAATGTCCGCTCTTGCCGCCGGACTTTTCCATGAGGCGGACCCCGTCAATCACCATGGATTTGTCGATGGCCTTGCACATGTCGTAGATGGTGAGCAGGGCGATGCTTGCTGCGTGCATGGCCTCCATCTCCACCCCGGTCTTGCCGGAAACACTCACAGTGGCCTCGACCTCGATAGATGCTGTTTCGTTATCCGGGAAGAATTCCACGGAGACCTGGTTGATGGCGAGCGGGTGACACAGGGGGATGGTGTTCGATGTGTTCTTTGCAGCCATGATAGCCGCAATCTTTGCAGTGGCGAATACATTGCCTTTCTTGACCGAGTCGGTGATGATCGCATTATATGCGTCTTTACTCATGCGAATGGTTCCCCGGGAACGGGCAACCCTGTTGGTGTCGGCCTTGCTGCCGACATCGACCATCACTACCTTGCCGTTTTCATCGAGATGGGTCAGTCCCATAACTATCTGCCCCTAGTCCGATTCGGTTGTTGACGTCGTCGATGGAGAAGACGAAGGCTTCTCCGTTGTACTCTCGGATGATTCCGATTTATGATGTGTCTCCTTGGGAGAATTCTTCTGAGCATAGTCCGTGAGATACCATCCGCTTCCCTTGAGATGGAAGGATGAACGGGAGATCAGCTTTTTCACCGGCCCGCCGCAATTGGGGCACTGGGACAGGGCCGAGTCGCTGAATTTCTGCATGGCCTCAAACTCATTGTTACACTTCAAACACTTATATTCATAAATAGGCATTAATGTTCCTCCTGCTGTCTACGAGAATCTTGTCGTTATATAGTGGTGCCGCCTCAAGTCTGTCAAGTAGCGCGAGCACTTTGTTCAGTCCTATGATCGGATTCTTGGCCAGAAACAGCCTGGTAAGCGAGTCGACATAGACTTCCTCTTCCTCATGGAACGTATCGAAATCAGCTTTGCCGGTAGAGAACCTGTGGATATGGAGGAGCTCATGGGTCATGATGAAGGTGATGAAAGAGAGCACATCGATTTCTCTGTTCCTGCTGAGGAATTCAAAGATCTCTTTGTCCTGGAGGCAGACGCGGTAATGGGTCTTTGTACGCGGATTTTCAGATTCAAGCCGCATAAGGTGTGCAAATACCCCGTCTACCTTTTCCGGTTCATCCATTTCTATATGCGTTCTGACATCATAGAGGTCCCGGACACACCACTGCGTCTCCTTGGAAACAATGTGTTCTGCAATAGCAGAACTTTTCACGAGCAGACCTCTATGGTTCGGCAAAAAGTACGCCATGGCTTTTTTTTAGTACTTTCCTGAAAAAAAGGCAAGTACCTCAGACATCTCTGTTTACGGCAATGGCTACGCGTCTGATCCCTTCCATCAAGTCCTTGAACTCATGCGGCCGCAAAGACTGGGGTCCGTCAGACAGCGCTTCTTCAGGCTTTGGATGTACTTCGATCATGAGTCCGTCTGCACCGGCAGCTATGGCGGCAAAGGCCATGGGAGCGACATAGCGCGCATGACCGGTACCATGGGACGGATCTACGACCACCGGCAGATGAGTCCGTTCCTTGAGCACCGGGACAGCAGAGATATCCAGGGTGTTGCGCGTGGCGGTCTCGAATGTCCTGATCCCCCGTTCACACAGGATAACATTGCTGTTACCGCTTGCAAGAACATATTCCGCCGACATGAGGAACTCTTCGATCGTGGTTGACATGCCCCGTTTGAGCAGCACGGGCTTGTTGGTCTTGCCTACCTGTTTCAAAAGCTGAAAGTTCTGGATATTCCTGGCACCCACCTGAAGACAGTCGGCATATTCGGATATCACCTCGATACTGGCGATATCCATCACCTCGGTAATGACCGGGAGGCCATATTGCTCTTTCGCCTGTGCAAGCAGGACAAGTCCGTCATCCTTGAGCCCCTGGAATGCGTATGGTGAAGTCCTGGGTTTGAAGGCACCGCCGCGAAGCATCTGGGCGCCGCTGTCCTTCAGGGCTTTGGCAACCGTCATGATCTGTTCCTGGGACTCAACCGCACAGGGACCTGCAATGACCAGGAGTTTCCTGTTCCCCACCTTTACCCCGAGCCCCAGATCGATGATGGTGGACTCAGGTTTTGTCTCCCGGGAAGCCAGCTTGTACGGTGCGAGTATGGGAATGACCTTTTCCACCCCCGGCTGTGCCTCAAGGCAAGTGAGTCGCTCTTTTCCCCGTTCGTCGCCGATTGCGCCGAATACGACACGCTCCGAACCTCTGCTCTCATGTACCCGGTATCCGAATTCCTCGATCAGCTCTTTTACGTGATCGATCTGTTCTGGTGTAGCTCCTCTTTTCATGGAAATAATCATACGTCTCTCCTTTCACAACCGGCCGAAAGGGTCTGTCCCACAGCATAAAAAAAAGGCCGTGGGAGAGAAACCACCCACGGCCTTGTTGTCCATATACGGAACAGATCAGCCCACAGGCGGTCTCACCCGGTTAAACCAGAAATAATAACCATAAAACCTGTTTGCGGATCTATTCATCATGGAAAAGATATATGTCAGAGAACTTATGGGAATTCAAGCAAAATTTTTTCCTCTCAGAGTTTGATGCATTTTCTGCACAGCAGACACCCTACATGTGCATTGCACCCATGGTGTTCAACTTTGGCAGGTTGACAAAAGCCTCAGTTATACTGATAATTCTTTCTACAGTGTTATTGCAGGGGAGGTTTCATGCTCATTTTCTATACAGCAGGCGAGTCTCACGGCAGGGGGGTATTTACGTTCCTGGATGGTCTACCTGCCGGGCTCAAGGTTGACAGAGACCTGATCGATGCCGATCTTGCACGCCGGCAGAAAGGCTACGGCAGGGGCGGCAGGATGGCCATCGAAAAGGATGAGGTCGATGTACTCTCAGGGATCAGGGGCGGGTTCACCCTGGGGAGCCCGGTACTTATGGCGGTATGGAACAGGGACTTCGAGAACTGGAAAGACACCATGGATCCCTGGGATATTGCCCCGGGCAGGGAACTCTTCACCCCCAGGCCCGGCCATGCGGATCTCGCCGGTGCAGCACGTTTCCACCACCACGATCTCAGGAATGTCCTTGAACGCTCAAGTGCACGGGAGACAGCGGGCCGCGTTGCTGCAGGAGGACTCCTGCGGTCGCTGCTGCAGCAACTTGGCATTAGCGCCCACTCTTGGGTGATAAGGATCGGCGATGCCTCCTATGAGGGCGGTTTCGACAGGGAGCAGAGGGATCTCTCCAGTGTTTTCTGCCCTGATCCTCATACAACTGTGTCCATGGAAAGGGTTATCGATGCGGTGAAGGACTCCGGGGACACCATCGGGGGTGAATTCAAGGTGGTCATAGAGGGCCTTCCCGCGGGCATCGGATCGTACACCCAGTGGGACCAGCGTCTCGACACCCAGATATCATCGCACCTCATGTCCATACCGGGCATCAAGGCAGTCCAGATTGGCAAGGGAATCGACTGTGGAAGGATGCCGGGTTCCCTTGTCCATGATGAGATAATAACGTCGAGACCTGTGGCAAGGAACTCGAATAACGCCGGCGGCATGGAAGGCGGGGTGAGTAACGGCGAACCCATTGAGGTGACCTGCACCATGAAGCCCATCCCTACACTCAAGAAAGGGCTCGAAACGATCGATATCCGCGACGGATCAAAAGCCCGGGCACAGTATGAACGCTCTGACCACTGTGCCGTGCCTGCCGCATCCGTGGTTGGGGAGGCAATGATTATCATCGCGGTATCAAAGGCTGTGCTTTCAAGTTTCACATCGCCCACCATGGAGGGCCTGGAGATGGCCTTTGCTTCGCAGCGCGCCTACTGGGAGTCTCTATGATCTTTCTGACCGGCTTCATGGGCTCCGGGAAGACCACGGTGGGCAACGTTCTCTCTTCACTGCTGGGACGAGAGTTCGTGGACCTGGACGAACGCATTACCGAAGAGATCGGAGGTTCCATACCTGAAATCTTTGCATATGCCGGTGAGAAAGCCTTCCGCTTTCTCGAGACCGAGACTCTCTTGTCCATTGCCGCCAGAGAGGAGAAGTATGTGGTGGCTACTGGAGGGGGGCTCCCGGTCGATCCCCTCAACAGGTCCCTGATGAAGTCATGCGGGATCATCGTCCACTTAAGGGCCCGGTTCGAGACCTTGAAACAGCGGGTATCCGATCCTTCAGGCAGGCCCCTGTGGAACGATGACGCCCGGGAGCTTTTCAAGATACGCCAGGCCGCCTACGAGGATGCGGATATCATCATCGATACCGATGAGAAAACCCCGCATGAGGTAGCATCTGAGATCTGCTCGAAGATCGAAGGACATCCGGAACCGATCCCGGTTATCCTGTCCGACAGCGCGTATCCCATCTATATCGGCGAGGGCATCTTCAAAGACATTAACTCATTGATCGCACGTCATATCAAGCCTGAAGGCATCTTTGCACTGATAGACGCCAATGTCCTCAGGATGCATAAGGTCGCCATTGAAGAAGCACTGAAGGGAGTCCCGATCCACATCATGGAGGTACCCTCAGGCGAACAGTCAAAATCCGAGGCCTTTGTGCAGACGATTCTTTCAAAGATGTTCTCGTCTCAAATAAACCGTGAATGGATCTGCCTGGGAATAGGGGGCGGCGTTACCGGAGACCTTGCCGGCTTTGTCTCCAGCATCTTCATGCGCGGCATACCCCTCGTACATGCGGCCACCACGCTGCTCGCCCAGGTGGACTCCGCTATCGGGGGAAAGACCGCCATCAACAATGCATTCGGCAAGAACCTTGTGGGGACCTTCCACCAGCCGCTCTTTGTCCTGTCCGATGTGATGTTCTTAAGGACCCTTGAAGAAATCCAGCTGAAAAATGCCATGGCTGAGGCGATAAAATACGGCGTTATCATGGATACAGAGCTGTTCGACTATATCGAGAAAGGTGGTCCCCTCGATTATGCACGGCTGGCCGCCATGTGCAGCCGGGACAAGGCATGTATTGTCAGCGCCGACGAACGGGAAGGCGGGCTTCGGAGGATACTGAATTTCGGGCATACGCTCGGACACGTCATCGAACAGATCTCAAACTATGCCGTGTACCACGGGCAGGCCGTTGCCGCAGGTATGCTCTTTGCGTCATGGCTCTCACACAAACTCGGTCTCCTGGGAGCAGGGGGCCTCGAACGGATTAACGGCCTGATCCGGCGCGAACAGCTCATTGCCGACGATGTTCGCCTGCCCCTGGTTGAGGAACTGGCCGGATTCATGGCCATGGACAAAAAGGCAAGCGGAGGCGGCATCTACTTTGTGTTGACACCATCTATCGGGAATGTTACCGTTAAAAAACTTCCTGATTCCGAAGTACTAGAAGCTTATAAGGAATTTTTACATGGATTTTAAAAAGGCCTTTGATGAAGGCAAGTTTCTCGACATAGCATCTGCCCACGACAGTGCAGCCACCCCCCAAGAGAGACTCCTGCTCGGGATATCCCTGTTCAAACTGGGAAGAGACAGTGAAGCGCTCAGAATCTTTGATGAAATTGCCAAGGATGTGGAATCCATGGTCAAGGCTCACTATTATATGGCGCGCATCTACTCACAACAGGGGGACATGGAATCGGCTCAGGAGTGCCTCAAGAAATACTCGTGCTTTTATCCTGATGACGATGAGGCGCATGATATGCTGGAGGCAGAAGGCAGGACAAACACCCTTCTGAGCGAGCCTTCACTGGGACTGGCCAAGATTTATGCTCAGCAGGGGCTCTACGAAGAGGCCCTTGACATCTACGCCCGCGTACTGAAAACACCCGGCCAGGAACCTGAACTCAAAAAGGAAGCATTACATGTCCAGGATATGTATATCCTGAAAACCCTTGAGACATGGCTGGAGAGGATAAAGAAATGAAGGTGATGATAATTAACGGGCCGAATCTTAATATGCTTGGCATTCGGGAGAAGTCCATTTACGGTTCTACCACCCTCAAGCAGATTGAGGACATGGTCAGTCAGAAATCCGTCGAACTCGGTGTTGATGCCTCTTTCTTTCAATCCAATCACGAAGGTGAGATCATCGAAAAGATCCAATCAGCCCTCGATAAGGGTATTGACGGAATCATCATGAATCCGGGCGGGTATACACACACATCAGTGGCGATCCGTGATGCCATGCTCAGTGTGAAGATCCCCTTCATCGAGGTCCACATCAGCAATCTCTCTGCCAGGGAGGCGTTCAGGCAGACAAGCATGTTCTCGGATATTGCTGCAGGAACCATCTCCGGGCTCGGACCGCTGGGATACGTCCTTGCCCTCGAGGCAATAAAGGAGCATTATGAAAACAAGACTCTCTAGGGCACGAGAATTTCTCAAAGGGCTCGATGCCATTCTCCTGTACTCACGTGCCAATATCTCCTATGTAAGCGGCTACACAGGCTCCGATGCCATCCTCGTCTTCACGGACACGCATGCATGCCTGTTTGTGGACTCCCGCAATACTCTGCAGGCAAAGCAGGAGGCCTCAACCGAGGTCTTCGAGATATCCAAGAGGTGGGAAGAGATCTACGAACACTTGGACGGCCTCGGTGTAAAGACCCTCGGAATAGAATCCAACGTGATCGATGTGGACAGCTTTATCCAGATAAAGGACCTGTTCAAGGGCATCGAGATAACGCCGCTGGGCAAACAGCTCGTATACATGCGAGCCATCAAGGATTCCCATGAGATCGCACTGATGAAGAAGGCTGCGCTCATCGCGGAAGAGGCGTTGTCGCGGGTGCTCATGGCCGGTATCGTCGGGCGCAGGGAACAGGACGTGGCGTTTGATATGGAATGCGAGATGAAAAGGCTCGGAGCCGGCGCAGTATCCTTTGAACTCATAGTCGCTTCAGGGGACCGGTCAGCCATGCCTCACGGCACTGCCACAGACAAGATCATCCAGACAGGTGAACCGGTGGTGATTGATTTCGGCGCCGTTTACAACGGCTACTGCTCGGACCAGACCGTGACCATACACACCGGCAAGGCGGGCGATGACTTCACCGAGGTCTACAACCATGTCCTGAAAGCCCAGAGTCTGGCTGTCAAAGAGCTCGCCTCGGGCATGAAGGCATCGTATATCGACAAATGCGCCCGTGCATACCTTGAATCTGCAGGCCTCGGCAAATACTTCGGTCACGGGCTCGGTCATGGGGTAGGAATGGAAGTCCACGAGATGCCTACGCTCTCTCCCCGTTCCGACGATACCCTCGATGAGGCCATGGTGGTGACCGTGGAGCCCGGGGTCTACCTTCCCGGCAAGTTCGGGATACGCCTCGAAGATACGTTTATGATTACAGATAATTCTTGCCAGCGCATTACAAATATTGCTAAAGAGGCCATACAAGTAATCAATTAGGGGAGTCAGCATGCAGTATTCAACAGCACAATTCAGAAAAGGCCTGAAGATCGAGATGTCAGGGGAACCTTTTGTCATAGTCGATTTTCAACACGTCAAACCGGGCAAGGGCGGTGCCTTTGTGCGGACAAAGATCAAGAGCCTTATCTCCGGCAATGTTCTGGACAAGACATTCCGCTCTGGTGAAAAGGTCGAGAAACCCGATCTCGAGGAAAAGAAGATGTCGTTCCTCTATCGCGACGAATCGGGATACTGTTTTATGGACTCAGTAACCTATGATCAGATGACGCTTAAAGAGGACCAGATAGGAGACGCTATCGATTATCTCAAAGAAAACATCGAGATGGATCTCCTTTTCCATAACGGGACACCCATCGGCATCGATCTGCCCATGTTCATGGAGCTCGAGATCGTGGAAACCGACCCGGGTATCCGCGGAAACACGGCGTCCGGAGGATCCAAACCGGCAAAGCTTGAAACAGGTATCACGGTTCAGGTACCCCTTTTCCTGAATGAGGGAGACATTGTCAAGGTGGACACAAGGACAGGAGACTATATCGAGAGAGTGAGTTAGATGAATCTAAAAATCGTAAAGGAACTCATAGAGATCATTAAAAACACCGATGTGGTGGAACTGGAGTGGACCCCTGACCGTATTCACATCATACGCGGGGGTACAACGCAGGAGACGAGATCCATCAGGATAAAAGAAGGCGACAGCAAAAAACCTGCGGCACGTGAAAAACCAACCGTTACCATCACTTCGCCGCTTGTGGGAACCTTTTACCGTTCCGCTTCACCGGAAACCCAGCCATTTGTACAGATCGGCGACAAGATCATGAAAGACCAGGTACTGTGCGTTATCGAAGCAATGAAGCTCATGAATGAGATCGAGTCGCATGTAGACGGCATTGTCACCGCAATCCTGAAACAGGACGGTGAGAGAGTAGGGTACGGGGATCAACTCTTCATTATAGAAGAGTTATGAGTGGCTGGAAGTTCATTGTAGAAGCAAAATGTTCGTCACGCACCAATATGGAGCGTGATCTCTCGCTGTTCAGCGAGGTCCGTCGTGGTCGCCTTGAAGGTTTCTTCCGTCTCTATGACTGGGACGAACCGGCCGTTACCACAGGACACCATCAGAAACACTTTTCTCTCTTCGACACATCCCTTACGCTCCCCATCATCCCCCGTCCCACAGGAGGAGGGGCTGTCCTGCACGAACACGATATCACCTTCAGCCTGGGCGTTCCAGAAACAGGGGCGTTTTCCAGGGGCATTACCGAGTCATATGTCCGCGTTTCTAAAATATTCGCTCGCGTGCTTCAAAGCACCGGCCTGGATGTCCGGATGGAAGGGGAGTCATCCCGTTTCTCCCCTGTGTGTTTTGCCCGTTCGGCCCCGGTTGAGCTTGTCCTTGAAGGAAGAAAGATCATGGGCCTCGCTCTGCTTCGCTCCGAAGGATACCTCCTGTTCCAGGGGGTCCTTCCCCTGCATGTTGACACCTCTCTGGCCGGGAGGGTATTCGGGCCGGAGCAGGCCGGCAATTCCCTTGGTATCCTGGATATGATGCCGGATTTCAGGGCAGAGTTCTTTATAGAGTGCCTAGTCGAGGCGTTTGCCTCTGGAATGAAGAGTCCTCTTCCTCTTGAGCGCCATCAATATGATACCAACCGCCACCACCGTGATGAAGGCAAAATATACACGGGGTGAGATGAGGTCGGAGACGATCTTGTCTCCGAGGAACGAATAGACCACGACACACGGCAGTACCCCCATACTGGTTGCTTTCATGAAGTCTTTCCACTTTACCCCGGCTGCAGCTGCCGCGGAGTTGATCGCCACAAAGGGGAAAACACTGATGAGCTGGAGAACCAGTACGATCGGGTAGCCGTTCCTGCTGATCATCTCCTTTATCCGCAATACCCTCGCGTCTTCTCCCCATTCATGTTCCACGGACAATCCCTTGACAATGTAGAAGGTCAGGTTCGCATTGAGGATTGCACCGATATAGGACAGGAGCATGCCGAGCAGCGGACCGTAACTGGCAGATCCGGTTATGATGTACAGGCTTATGGGCGATATGAGCGACAGGACAGCCACCATGGCGATGAACACGATCCCGCCCAAAAAACCCAGGTCTTCCAGGGTGAGCCTCAGATATATCCAGTCCCGGAACGGATAGGGGTCAGTCATCTGGAACACACCGAGGACTGAAAAAAAGGCTATGAGAAAAAGGACGCCGAGGCTCAGCGTGCGTGTGGTCTGGGACGGATTGTTCAGCAGGTTTGTATACCAGCGGACAAAGCGCGAAATGCTCTGATACGCAGCTGAAGTCGTTATCCACTCTTTCGCATGCATTTTTCTATATTATCTTGATTCTTCAGCACTTCGCAACACCATCTTTTTTTGGGCACAGGACAAGGGATGCTCCATGTTCTCTCATGCAGCTGAGTACAAACCCAGAGATTGCTTCGTCCGCCGCGGCGGACTCGCAATGACTGTACTTGGACTCCGAATCGGTATTGAACTGAAATCGTATTGACCGGCCATTGTCCAATTCCTAAAGAGATACATACTTATCCAATTCTAATCGCGAGGTCCGCAAGGATAGCATGCCGGGAGGTATAGTCAGTCTGTCCGGGAGAGAACATCCATGTAATCAGAAAACAAAGCTTTAAGTTATACTTCAAGCTTTACATTCTCAACTTCGGCGTATAGAATGTAGCCGGAAAGGAGAAAATGCCATGTCATGTAATCCATTGATCCGCATCATGAATCC
>ERZ795048.1735-NODE-1735-length-18875-cov-6.425292_pt1 | contig 18875 bp, 16 predicted proteins | sample MGYA00375132_ERZ795048 | MGnify/ENA primary metagenome ERZ795048 (study PRJEB30177, sample SAMN05720225) | activated sludge metagenome | isolation source: Anaerobic digester | place: Hong Kong | collected 2014-12-17 ...
CGATCTCTGTTCGTAAGAAAAGAGGACACCTCTCAGAGCATTGCACACGGTCTGGCTACAGGGATATTCATCGGATTTCTGCCTATAATCCCTTTCCAGACCGTTGTAACCATTTTCTTCTGCTTCCTGTTCAAGTCAAACAAAGTCGCAGGAATAATAGGGAGCACATTAATAACTAACCCCGTCACTGCTATGCCTGTTTTTTATTTTCAGCATTTTCTTGGAAGGATATTTATACTTCATGATTTCTCATATAATAAATTCAAGAACCTATTCGCTCATATTTCATTGAGTAATTTTAACGAGTTCGGTCATGAACTTCTTATTCTGTTCGAAATGATGACAATAGGAGGTATTATACTTGGAATTATTTTCTACCCTGCGGTATACATTATAGCTAATAAAAGTGTTATCAGGCACAGAAAACTTATCGCAAAGAAAAAAGCAAAATACATTAAGTCAAGAAAATCCTGGCCAAAAAAATCTAAACCTTCCTGAATTTCATGTAATATATTTTACACCCGTCTCTTTTTTTGTGTCTTTCAAACTGGGTTTCAATCCTTTCACAGACTTCGTTCTTATACATTTCAGAATATGCGTTCTCGAACACAGCGGAGCTCAGGAACAGGTGCAGTATCTCAAGAGAATACTCCTCATGATCTGAAGCGAATCTGAACATCCCGCCTTTTTTCAGCAAGCTGTTCAGTGTCAATATAAAATCTGGATTGACAGTCCTGTTCTTATGATGCCTTTTTTTGGGCCATGGATCAGGGAAGTTCATGATTATCTCATCAAAAGTACAGTTTTTTATAATCATATTCAGGTATTCAGTTCCGCTTCTGGCAATGATAAGGTTATTTAACTTCTCCAGCTTGTTCAGCTTCCTGAGAGCTATTCTGATCCTGTCCATCTTCCTGTCGATACCAAAATAATTTATACCGGGGTTTTTTAAAGCCAGCTTTATTAGAGAATCACCGTTGCCGAATCCGATTTCGAATTTTATTATTTTATTATCATTTTTGAACAGCTTACCGAAATCAAGCGGTATGATATCGCCTTTAATTTCCAATATCCTGTCGTTAAGCTCAAAATACTTCCTGCTGTCGCTGTTGATCTTTTTATAGTAATCATCAACTGAAAGCCACATAATTAAAATCTCTATTTTTTAAAATTTTCAATTATTTATTTATCAGATTCTCTATTTCGTTCCTGCTTATAGCGCATCTGAACCCGATGTTGCCTGTGGACTGAGAGATATCAAGTATCGCCCTTCTGTAAGATTTACAGTCTGCTTTAGAGCTCATCCAGGAACCTCCCCTGGGAACTCTTATTTTTCCAAAATATCTTGAGAATACATCATTGCCCGGATAAGGAAAGATCACGCCGTGAACCCATTCGCTGACGTTGCCTGCAAGATCATAAATGCCGAAACTGTTCGGTTTATAGCTTTTTACAGGCATAGGATAACCAACCGTTATATTCAATCCGAAGCGCGCATCTTTGTCGGTCATATCTTTTCCAGTAGGATAAACAAAGTTATTAGTGTCTTTCGCAGCACATTCCCATTCAATTTCTGTCGGAAGCCTCTTCTCCGCCCACGTCGCATAAGCCACTGCGTCATCGTAGTCGACATCGACAACAGGCTGGTCAGGCTGATTGAACCTTCTGTCCCTCATTTTTGACAAACTTCCTTTGGGTTTGTAGCCTGTCTCCTTGAGAAATTTACTGAACTGAGCGTTCGTTACTTCAGTTTCGTCCATATAAAAATCAACTACTTTTGCAGTGTGTTCAGGTTTTTCGAGCTCGGAGCCTTTGTCAGAACCCATTTTAAAGCTGTGGCCTTTTATAAGCATCATTTTCTTATTATCATTCTTTGAGTAGTAGAACTGATCAGTAAAAGATCTTCTTTTCTTGTTCAACTGGGCCTTTTCCGCGTCCGACAGAGTTTTATACAGAGTTGTATCCTGTCTGGATTTCTTTAACTCACTATAAAGCAATACTGTAGAGTCCTGCGGGACTTCCAGAGAATCTGCAGTCAGAAGAGAATCTTCCTCATTAACTCCGTACATAAGCATTATCTGATCACCGTAATATTTCCAGCCGAAAAAAACAGCTACTGCGAGCAGCAAAAGAAGCAAAAGAAGTCTTGTATTACCTTTCTTTTCACCCTGAGGTTTTGGAGCTTTTGGCTGCTTCGGAGCTTTTTCAGGTTTCTGTTTCAGCATAGGTCCGCCGGAGGAAGACGAGGATTTTAAAGCCGGTCCTCCCGAACTCTTTTCAAGTTTCGCCCCGCACTTGATGCACTTTTTGATCGAGTTGGGGTTCATTGTATTGCAATTAGGACAGATCATTTCAGTCTCCCAATTTATTTTTTAAATTATCAGCATTGCATCACCGTAACTGAAGAAACGCATGTTCTCCTTTATGGCAAGATCATAAGCTCTCTTGATCATTTCAACCGAACTGAAAGCTGAAACAAGAAGGATCAGAGTCGATTTCGGAAGGTGAAAGTTTGTAATAAGATGATCGATAACCTTAAACCTGCATCCCGGGTAAATAAATATTCCCGTCTCTCCTGAACCCGGTCTTACAAGCCCGGAGTCCTGCCCGACAGTCTCAAGAGTTCTCGCAACTGTCGTACCCACCGCGAATATTTTTTTTCCCTTACTTTTTGCGTTATTGATCGTCTCGGCCGCTTCAGTCGAAACTTCATAATACTCTTTATGCATTTTGTGATCAGTGATCTTCTCTGTTTTTATGGGTCTGAATGTGCCCAGTCCCACATGCAGAAGAACACTGACAATATCAACACCTTTTTTACGAAGATCTTCTAAAAGTTCGCGGGTAAAATGCAGACCTGCAGTTGGAGCGGCTGCGGCACCCGGCACCTTCGCATATACAGTTTGATATCTGCTTTTGTCTTCAGTATTGTCGTCTCTCTCAATATATGGAGGAAGCGGAATGTGCCCGTGCCTGTTAATAAATCCGAAAAAGTCAAGTTCAGAATCAAAAACAGCTATCCTGTTCCCGTTTTCAGTGGTTCTGCTTATGAGACAGACAACTCCATTCTGAAGTATTATTCTGTCACCGGATCTCACTTTTTTGCCGGGCTTTATCATTATCTCCCATGTATTATCTTCAATCTCTTTCAAAAGCAGTATCTCAATTTCAGCTGAATTTCTCTCTGATACTCCGTAAAGTCTTGCCGGAATGACTTTTGTATCGTTGAGAACAAGAACATCTCCCTTAGAAAAGAAATCAATAATCTCCCTGAAGCCCATAATATTTATATTCCCGCTTTTTCTTTCAAGAACAAGAAGTCTTGAACCGTCTCTAACTGCAGAAGGCTCCTGAGCTATCAGTTCTCTGGGAAGTTCGTAATCGTATTCCGACAGTTCATACATATTAAACAAGTCCGAGTTCGTTCTTATCATATATCCTTGAAAAATGCCTGTATCCGAGCTCTGTCACTATTCTGCCCCTCTGCGTCCTCTGTATAAAACCTTCCTGGATCAGAAAAGGCTCATAAACCTCCTCGATAGTATCAGATTCTTCTCCTACTACTACTGCTATATTCTTTATCCCTACCGGTCCTCCGTTGAACTTATCGATCATCGAGAGGATTATCGCCCTGTCCATTTCGTCAAGACCTCTTTCATCTATCTCAAGTGAAACAAGAGCCTCACACGCAATTTTTTTTGTGATCATTGAAGAATGTTTCACCAGGGCAAAATCCCTTATCCTTCTTAAAAGCCTTATTGCTATTCTCGGTGTACCTCTTGATCTTTTAGATATTTCTTCGGCGGCAGGATCGTCTATATTTATATCCAGGATCGAAGATGACCGCTGAATTATCCGGTAGATATCTTCTGAGGTATAGTAATTCATCCTGCAGGACACACCGAATCTTGCTCTTAACGGAGAAGTAAGATTTCCTGCTTTGGTCGTTGCTCCTATTAGAGTAAATTTAGGCAGTTGAAGCTGAACACTGTTCGCAGAAGGCCCGCTGCTGAGCATTATGTCAATAGTATAATCTTCCATTGCGGGATACAAATACTCTTCGATAACGGGAGACAGCCTGTGTATCTCGTCAATGAAAAGAACATCTCTGTCCTTCAGGTTTGTAAGGAGGCCGGCAAGGTCTGCCGCTTTTTCCAGAACAGGACCTGAAGTCACCTTAATATCCACTCCCAGCTCATTGGCTATTAAATGAGCAAGTGTTGTTTTACCTAGTCCCGGAGGACCGTGAAGAATAGTATGATCAAGGCTGTCATTCCTGATCTTAGCCGATTCAACAAACACTTTGAGGTTATCCTTTATCTTTTCCTGACCCACGAAATCGTTGAACTGAAGAGGCCTCAGCGATCTTTCTATCTCTTTATCTTCTCTTAATTCCGAACCAGTTAAAATAGTTTCTCTCAATTTAACTCCGTAGGTTTATTGCACATATCACTTTACAGACACGCGTTCCCTAAGCAATATTCGTAAAATTATAAAATTAATCTCAAGTTTGCAAGCACTATTAAATATTTTTACGGAGGAATAAAACGGATTTTATCTGAATAAAGCTTTAATACTTCCCCATGTGAAACCGATAGCAGAAGTCTCAATATTTACACTTACGCTTTCGGAGACTTTCTCATTACCGTCATAATCAGCTACAACAACTCTGTAAAACAGCTTTGTTCCTTTAGAGTGGGGATTCAGGTCGATTATAGTGTACAGGTAAGAAGATCCCTGAGCTGTTTGAGTAGTAAATGAATGAAAAGAAATATTATCTGAGGATTTCTCAATTCTGAATTCTCTTACATTAAGCTCAACGCCGCTCTGCCACTGTAATTTAACAGCTCCGCCGGAATACTCCGCTCTAAAACCCAATACATCAGTCGATCCGAAGATAATCGATGAAGTCAGAAAAATATATATGATCGCGTTTCTCAAATGTAATCCCGAGCATTAAATCTACCGGAATAAAAGATAATACTAAATTCTTTTCATGTCAAGTTTTAATTAATAAAAAACAATTAATATACCGATTATTTACAGGTCATTTTGCGATTATCAGTATCTGCTTCTGTATCAGGTTCTGCTTATTTATAAATTCTATCTTACATATCTGATCTTTTTTTAAGACTTTTACATCGCCTGAAGAAACAAGAGATTTCGGCAGTATATACACTTCTGTGAAACTGTTTAGACCAACCTGCTTTGGCCTGATAGTGATGTAATCCGTAACGGCGAAATCTACCCTTGATGAATAGTCAAGCCCTGTTGTTTTCTCCATTTTAACACCGTCCCATACGGAATCCGATATTATGCCTCTTTCAATAGCAAAACTATACGACAGAAGTTTGTATCTGACAGAATTCAGCTCACTTATCAGTTCTTCTTTTTTGATAACTTCTTCTTTCAGCTGTCTGTTTTTAGTGTCAAGTTCACCTATCTTGTTCCTCTCACTCTCAAGTTCCTCAACCCTTGCCTGTGTGGTTTTCAGATCCGTTTCGAGTTGTTTCTGAATATTTCTTAGCTCGATTTTCTCCTGTTCGAGACCAAGTATCCTGTCCTGAAAAGCCTGCTGAGCGAATTTTTTAATTTCATTAGGGGATTTATCGGCCTCTCCCTTCGTTATAAATGAACCGTAAAATCCGTTCTCATAAAAATTCCATACATAAAGGCCTTCGTATGTGTAATCGAAAATATTTACGCTCTCAATTACATCTTTAGCCTGATCCGGAGACAATCCTTTTTTCGATGTCAGAAAATCGTATGCAATCTGCTCGTGTCCTTTTGACCTCGTCATAACCACCGGAGCTTCCAGTCCCTTGTTTTTGGCACGAATATCATCTTGTATCGCTTTTAATTCCTTATCCGATTTCATGATTGTGCTTATTTTGTCCTTTATGCCGGGATTCCCTTCTTTGGCTGACTGCTCGGAAAGAAACTGCATTGACTGGTCGGTCAGAACCTTATCACTGGCCGGATCTATTTCAATATCCTGATATTTTTCATTCTGCTTAAGTTCATCGACGATCTTTTCAATTTCGATCATCTTCTGATTTTTTTTAACATTGAGCTTCTCAACTTCTGCAATCAGACTTTTATATTTGTTAAATTTATCCTCAGCTTTTGGTATAAGGCTGTACGCAAAAATTATAAGTGAAGTAAGTATGAGCGTGGATATAGCTACATACATTACAATAACTTTTTTATCGATCTTCTTTACATATTCTCCGGAAAGGGGATCGTCATCATTTTCGAAAACATATCCTGATTCAGCTCCCTGCTGAACCTTATCGAATATAGCCTTTTCTTTCTCATCAAGAATTTTACTTCTGAATTTACCGTAAATGCTTTCACCGTCTGAATTTTCACGGTTATTCAGCAGATCACGCTTTGTGCCTTTGTTTTTATCATCGCTCATAAGCAAACCATATCTATTTCATTGTCAATTTATACAATCCGTTATCGCTAATATAATGTCTAACTTCCTCAATTACAAGATATTTAATATCAATTTTTTTCGACACCATTTCTCTTATCACCGTCGAAGATATATCAATTTTCGGACATAATTTACTGACGGAATATGCGGATATATCAGTTTCGGAAATATCTTTAATAACAGGTCTGTCTGCAATTATTATACCAGTGTTCTCCAAAATATATTCGTAATTCTTCCATCTGCCGATATTCGCAAAAGAATCATAACCTAATATCAGCTCAAGTTCTTTATCAGGATATTCTTTCCTGAAATGTTCAATCGTTTCATAAGTGTAGACTGGTCTTTTTTTCTCAGCTTCAAAAGTACACAACTCGAAACCGCTGCGGTTCTTTATTGACAATTCGATCATTCTCAATCTGTGCTCTATGCCTGTAACAGTAGTCATTTCTTTGAACGGAGAAATGAAATTAGGTATAAAAAATAACTTCTCAAGATCGAACTCCTGAAACAGAACGTTCGCTACTATCAGGTGGGCAATATGGACAGGATCGAACGATCCGCCGAACAAGCCGATTCTATCTGGCATCTTTGTTTTTCAATTCGTTATATTTAGCCATAAATATCTGATAATTATACTCGTCTCCCATTTCAAGATATGCCTGAGATATCTTCTCAAGAGATGCCGGATAGTAGGATGTATCGTAGTACTTATCAATTAGTTCTGAAAAATACACTTTAGCGGCTCTGGGCTGATCAAGTTTCAGGTAAAGATCTCCTGCCTCAAATTCCTTTCTGGCAAGTTTTTCTCTCAGTTCTGTAATCCTTAAAGATACTTCATTGACGAAAATCCCTTCTGGAAAAAGATCAAGATAGAGCTGATATTTGGATATTGCTTTGCCGGTTTCTGTCTGGTCTAGTGTATACCTTGGAGACAGTTTATAGTAGCATTCCGCGTCATTGTAATATGATTCTTCAACAAGTTTAGATTCCGGAAAATTCTCGGTAAGCCTTATGAACTCATAAGAAGAAGAGTAGTACTCGCCAAGATGATAATGTGATTTGGCTATCATGAACTGAACCGAATCTATTCCGTTCTCGCCTCCGTAATTAAGTATGATCCTGTTAAGATCGGTTAAAGCATCAATGTAGTTTTCTCTGCTGTATTTCTCTTTTACTATCCTGAAACTCTTTTCAAATCCTGCATCCTTAACATTCAGCTCTTTTGTACAGGATTGGATTAATAAAGCTGTCATTATAAATACATACAACCAGGATTTAACCATTATCTTCTTCCCCTTCTGCCTGATGATTGAGTCTCGATCTTTTCAAATACATCGTCGCTTATCTCAGAATCGTCATCATATTCTTCATATTCCTCATCTTCATACTCATCGTCTTCATACTCGTCTTTGGCGGCTACAGTTTTTTCTTCGGCTTTATTTTCTTCAACTTTCTTTTTGTCATCCAGCTTAGCCTGATCCGCTTTCTTAGTCTGTAATGACGCGATTTCTCCCAGCATACCGGTTTTGCTGTCGTTTAATTCTTTTATTTTCTTTGTCAGGTCAGATATGTTTTTATTTTCCGAATCATAAACTTTATCAAGCTCATCCAGCTCTTTCTCAAGCTCGGCAAGTTTCTTTTTGTAGCTGCTCAGCTCTGTATTCTTGGCAGTAACTGATGCCTGTAAATCTTGCTGCTCTGACCGGGCTTTATCTGCAATAAGTTTTTCAACAGACTTAGCTGCTTCTGATTTCTCACTGATCATTTTTGTCAACTGATTCTCAAGCTTTGTAAGTTCAAGACCGTCCAGAGTTACTTTCTTTTCCAGTTCATCGATCTCAGTGTCCAGAGAACTTTTTTTATTCTCAAGTTCGCTAAGCTGATCCATAAAACTGCTAAGCTTATTTTCTGCCTGAAGATTTTTTGTTTTTTCGATCTTGAGGTCACTTATCGTAGTGTTAAGCTTTGCGATCTGATCGTTGTAGTCTGCGTAGGTTTTCTCATGCCGATCAAGTTTATCCTTCTCGGTTATGATCTGATTTTCAAGTTCAAGAACTTCATTTTCCAGCCTGAGAACATCATTTCTATATTTTGTTATCTCAGCCTGCTTAAGAGCTATTTCTTTTTCGCCTAAAAGCTTCCGGGTCTGCATTTCGCGCAGAGAGTTGATCTTTTCAAGAAGTGAGTTTTTTTCGTCAAGGAGTTCGTTTGACTGACGGGTAAGATTTCTGATATTATTATCATTTTCTTCAAAAATAATGTTCTCGGATGCGATCTTGTTTTCGATCTTTGAAGCTTCTGTTTCCAAAAGGCTGATCTTTTTTTCTAATTCCTGGATTTTAACAGAATTGTCAGGTTTTTTTACAACCTGAACAGTTTCTTCTTCCTCATCCCCGCCACCGTAGTCATCAAAAGAATCATCGAAAGATTCGTCATCTGAATATTCGTCACCCGCGGCCATATCACCCGAATCCATCTCCGCTTTTCTGCCGGCAATATCCTGTTTTTCTCCGCCGCTGAGTATAACTTCAACACCTGATACGGTTATCGAGGACAGTGCTTTGCTCTTTGCGTAAGATGTTGAAATATAATAGAGCTCGTTACCAATTAATATCGGAAAATCCGTGTCGATATCTTTCTTGAAATCTATCATTTTCGCATAATTTTTATCTGATGACCTCCACATGTTTATATCAACGATATAGAGTGACGGAATATTGTTGTGCCATTTAGGAAGTATAATGTTATTATCGTTGATCATAAAAAGGGAATTTCTAGTCGTAACAATATCGTTAACAAGAATATCTGTCTTCGGATTGGTCTGAAGATATACAGAAAATTTGTTGCCTGCCTTCTCTATCCTTGCAAAATGTAGATTGACCTGATTCATTTTATCGTCGATAAAACTCTGCGGCGTTCTGAGAAGGCTGAGCGCTTTCATATAAAAAAGCTGCGATCCTGTGTTACTCCATCTGTACGGGTAGCTCCTGTAGCCGTCAAGATTATCTACTACAACAACTTCCGATGTTGACAGGTTAAGAATGCTGATTGAATACTCGTGATAGTATTCTTCACCCTTTTTTTTCTGGTTTTTATATGATATGAACGCTACCAGATCCTTATCTGAAGGAGAACATAATGGATTAAGCTGGTCAAAGCGTTTATCCAGCACAGTCTCAAATTCCACATTTTTAAATTTGAAATCTTTATAGCTGAAAATATCTTTGATCATTGTAATATTGTAAGTCCTGTTATACTTGGCTTTTTTATCTCTTTTAATTATCCTTCTTGAAAAAAGCACCCTGTCACCTGTCATATCAAAAGTCGGGTCGATCAGGAAAGATTTCTCTTCCTTTGTGTTTTCATCCAGACTGATCCTGTATCCGTTCACGGCGTAATTATTTATAAGTTCCGGTACAACTACCCTGCATATATACATCTGCTCCCTGCCGCCCATTCCGTTACCGGAAAAAACGAACCAGTTTTTGTAGGGATGCCATTGGAGACCGACGTCCTTTATGTAATATCTTTTCTTTGTTTTGGAACTTCCTCCGGCATAAGCCTCTGATGAAACCTGAAAAATATTCCTGGTCTCAACATTGAACAGAAACAGTTTTATTGTAGGGTCGTTGTCGTATGTAACCTCGAAGCTTACCAGATTATTATCAAAAGGGGCAAGCTGCAGATTCTGTATAAATCCGCCGCCTATCTGTTCGACATCTGCACTGATCAGCTCTGTAACATCTTTTACATTAATCTCCGAGGAAGAGAGAGACGAAACTGCCGCTGAAAGTACAAGAATAATTATTTTTAATATTTTCGATGAAGCCGGCATTTACATTACCTGAATTTAATTTCTTATATCAATATAAACATTTTTCTTCAATTCATCAATCCATTTCTTAAGCTGTTCTCGCCCCTTTTTCTCCTGGGCGAAATTCTTGAGTATATTATAATCCGTCTCGAGAGTAATTTCATGATCTTTTTTCCTGTCTGATATCTTGTACAAATAATAACCGTCGTCTTCCTTTACGGGATCGCTTATGAATCCTATCGGAGCTTCAGAAAATAAGGCTGAATACTTTTTATCCATCTCATCTATCTGCATTGAACCTATACTGCCGTCAAGATATTTCGTTTTTTCGTCGCCGCTGTATTTTCTGACCGCTTCCTCAAAAGTCATTTTTTTATTCAAAACAGAATCTCTCAGATTTAAGGAAAATTTATACGCCGTAGAATCACTTTCCACATTTTTCTCGGGAATTATCAGTATATGCGAAGTGTCTATTTTTTCACCTATCTTATCTTTTAGCATTATCAGATGATATCCGAAGGGACTTTTAACCGGATCTGAAATCTCACCCGGGTTCATGTTGTATGCCGCTCTTTCGTAATCCGCAACAAGATCTCCCCTGCTGGTAAATCCGATGCTGCCCCCTTTGGATCTTGACGCTTCATCGTGAGAATATTTTTCTGCAGCCTGTTCAAAAGTTATTTCATCTTTTTCTATACGGGATTTCAGATCTCTTAAAAAGTCCACAGATCTTGTTTCACTGAGCGCTTTATCCGAAAATCGAACGACCAGCTGGCTCAGTTCTACCGAAGCCTTGACGGGAGGAAGCGAATCCTTGTAAGTTCTGTAGAACTGTTCTACATCATCCCTGCTCACAGATATCTTGCGGATCTGTTTGTTCTTTATTTTTTCAATGAACAGGCTTTTCTTTATATCGGATCTGTACTGTTTTTTCAGGTCGCTGACTGATGTCTTATATATCTGCTCGAATTTCTCCTCGCTTCCGACCTGCTGAATTATCGAACTGATCCTGTTATCAAGCACCCTCTGAACCTCATCGTCCGAAACAGTGATGGTAGAATCTTTGAGCGCTGCATAATAAAGGACTTTGCTTGAGATCATTTCGCTGATCGCGGCCTTTCTGAAAGATTCTTCATCGAAACCGAACCTTGTCTGGTACTTCTGATGCTCGACAAGCTGGTCTATCTCGCTTTTGAGAATTATTTCATCTCCTACCACGGCTATTATTCTGTCGATCACATCAGCATGCAGAGGTAAAATAGAAACAATTATCATTATCATCAGATATTTCAGAAAATACTTGTGTTTCAAATTCGCACCTTCTAATTATTTGTTAGTTTGACATCATATTTTGAAAAAAGTTCATTTTTATGAGTTTCCGTGAATTTTTCTTTTTTTAATGATATAAGTGCTCTCTTAACTATTTCTTCAACATAATCGAACTTATAAAGCATCGGTTCCTGGACCTGAGTTACTTTTATTATAGAGATCGCTTTTTTCTGAATTATCAGATCAGAAATATCACCTGCATTCATTTTTGAAGCTGTTTTGCCGACCATGGCATGATCGTCTTCAAAAATAAAACCCAGCTCTCCATCCTTGGAATAAGGCCTCGGATAGAATTTAGCGTATTTTTCGAATTCCTCTCCTGATAATATCTTCTGTCTTATGTTCTCAAGTTCTATAGCCACGTTTATTTTATCGTTCTCTTGAATATCGTCTTCATTATTGTACTCTTTGAATATCTCGAAAACCCACATTTTCCTTCTGCTCCATAGGGTACGGTCATCTTTGTTCTCTATGTAGTAATCGATCATTTCTTCTTTTGTGGGAATAAAATTCCCGTCAGAATATATCATATCCCGATATATTCTGGATGCAAGATATTTCATCTGATCCTGAGTTTCTTTTATAACATCTTCTCTATTGAAATAACCTTTTTTTTCGGCTTCAGACGAAAGTATCGAATTTATTATTGATCCGTCAACAAGCCTTTTCAGGATTCTCGGATTTGAGAGGTCCTTCATACGCCATGGTTTCACGTCTTTCATACGATCCAGTAATTCTTTGGAACGTACTATCTCTTCATTCCATGTTACCAGAATTTCATTGGGCATACTCTTTTTTATTTTTTCTATGAGATCTTCAGGGCTTTTTGATTCAATTGAGGATATCCTTGTGAAAACATCTTCATTATAGATGACATTATTGCATAAAATCAGGCTGTCAATGTACTTGTCAAGGTAACTCCTTATCTCCTGATATTTTTCTTTTTTTATCAGCTCTGTTATTTCAGTTTCATTCACGGAAATCTTAAGTTTTCCTAACTTTTCTTTATTCTGAACACGGTAAGATTCTATTCTATCCGGGGAAAGAAAATTGTTCATTATAAGGTCATCTTTCAGCTTCATAGCAGAATTCTTTTTAAGAAGTGCTTCATAATTCTTTTTGTATTCACCTGTGTTTAAAACACTCGGAATTTTTGACTCTTTCTGCAGCAGCAGTTCATAAATGTAATCTTCAATTATCTTCGATCTTTCTGCATATGACATTATCTTTCTATCCCTTACAGACGCAGGAAATCCGAAAACCTGATACTCCGTAACAGGATCGTCGCCTATCTTTGCTACTTCTGAATTGTCAGTGAAAGGCGTCAGAATTCCGTCTTGAGAATAAGCGGAACAAACTGTCAGAAGTATCAACGCAGATATGTATTGTTTAACGATTTTCATTATTTTCTGTCGTCCTTTATATTTGAGAACGTTTTTTCGATAAGAGGATAGTTTATGATGACCCTGTAATCCTTGAACAGACCGCTTTCCCAATCCTTAAGCGACTGACCGAATTTCTTGGATTTTAATGAATTTGTGATACTGGCTTTTACTTTTATAAGATCTTTGTATGACCCGTCGCCTTCTTTGAACATGTTTTCTTTATTTTCCTCATAGAATTTTGCTATTTCCTCATCTGCAGGCAACTCAACCCTGTCTCTTACGAATTTTCTTACAAGCTTATCTTTGTAAGTACCGTACATTGTTGACTTTGCTTCATCGATATAATCTTTTCTTTTTGTGTAGCCCAGATCGTCGGAATATTTTTCAAAAAGTGAATTCCTGAATCTCTCTATAACGTACATTTTTATATCATTATAGCCTTTCAATTCGGGCCTTGAATCTTTCGGAAATGTTTTTAAGGCTGTAATAACTCCGGCAGCATCAATTATTCTGTCTCCAAAAACAGCAATAACGGCAGATTTCTCTTCATCTGTAAAGAGATCGAGATAATCATTTTCTCCTTCAGAATTCTTCTTTTTTCCATTCAGTTGTTTGATGAAGTTCTTTGCTACAGCAGAATCTATCCTGACTTCATATTTATCCAAAAGGCTCTCAATAAGCTTGAGGTATTTTTCATTAAACTGAGCCGAATATTTCTTGTCTAGTTCCGGTATGATCCTGTTTCTTTCTGAATCATAATCTTTCAGGTCGTTATTCTCTTTAAGATCAGAAAGCATAATAATGTGATACCCGTACATACTTTTAAAAGGCGCGGAAATATCTCCTTTTTTCATATCTGTGATCTGATCCTCGAATTCCTTGACCATTTCATACGGGAATACCCATCCCAGTTCTCCGCCGTTTACCCCTGTGCGGATATCATCAGATTCTGATTTAGCCAGATCTTCAAATTTTTCACCTGAAATCAACCTCTGATACACGGAATCTATCTTTTCCTTTGCTTTGGATTCGCCGTGCTTCTTTGAGTCAATAAGAATGTGTTTCGGCAAATATTTCATCTTCTTTTGTTCGTAAGCCTTTTTAATATCCGATTCAGTATAGATCTTGCTTCTTAAACTGTCGTGTATCAGTCCCTGTATTATGGATATGTTGTATAATTTCTTCCTGTATTCGTTCCTGACTTCCTTAAGAGTATCGATCTGATTTTTTTCGGCAAGATCGAAGATGATGTCTTTGTATATGATCTCTTTGAGGTATTCTCTTCTGTCCTCGAAAGAACTTTCAGACGCTTTTGAACGATCGTTACCGAATCTTTCTTTCAGCATGGATGTCTCGAACTCCGAAAAAGATATTTTGCCCAGTGAAGATTCTGCTATAGTAACATATTTCAGTTGGTCTTTGCAGGAAAACAAAACAGATAAAACCACTATTATAAGAGCTAACTTTCCAAATATCCTTGCCGACACTTTCACCCCCACTTTTAATTTCCTTTTTCATTAATCGCGATAATATAGTCTTTGGTTATACAAATATCAACAAAAAAAGTTGCCTGTATCAATTATCTTAAAGTCAAAGTTCTGTTAAAAACCGGAATACCGTTCTCTCTGTCTTTCATGTCCGCACAGAAGAATCCGTTCCTTATGAACTGGAATCTTTCTTCCGGTTCAGCTTCCAATATCCAGCTGTCGATCATGCAGTTCTCGTAGATTGTCAAAGAATTTCTGTTTATTACATCGGAAATATCTTTATCGATCGCTTCGAGAGGATTTTCTGCAGTAAAAAGCCTTTCGTACGTTCTGACTTTACATCTTACAGAGTGGTCTGCTGAAACCCAATGGATTATGCCTTTTACCTTTTTTCCTTCAACCTCGGTAACCCTTGAGCTGTCAGGTATGTACTCACATAAAATTTTAATTACATTCCCGCTGTTATCAGTTTCAGCAGCCAGACATTTTATTATATATGATTTTCTCAGCTTCACATACCCTCCCGGTTTAAGCCTGTAGAATGAAGGGTCGTCATCCGGTGAATAATCGGATCTTTCAACATAAAGCCTGTTTGAAAATAGTATCTCTCTGGTTTTGATTTCGTCCTTTCCTGGAAGCAATTCGATCTCGAATTTCTCAGTTTTACCATCAGGATAGTTTACTATATGAATTTCAACCGGGTCAAGTACAGCCATTACCATCGGACTCGATTTCTTCAGATACTCCCTTACGATATATTCAAAATTCTCGATATTTATCATATTCTCTTTTTTGCTGACGCCTGCGTTCTTCATGAAGTCTATTATGGCCTCAGCCGGGACTCCTCTTCTTCTCATCCCTATTATTGTTGGCATCCTCGGGTCGTCCCAACCTTCCACTATCTTGTCATCGACAAGTTTTTTAAGGTATCTTTTACTTGTGATCATATAAGTGAGATTAAGTCTTGCAAATTCTATCTGACGTGTTCTATATATACCCAGCTTTTCAATGAACCATTCGTAAAGCGGTCTGTGATTTTCAAAAGATATGTCGCAAAGAGAGTGAGTAATATTCTCAATCGAATCCGATTGACCGTGCGCAAAATCGTAGGACGGATAAATCACCCATTTACTTCCGGTCCGGTGGTGATTTTTCTTCAGTATCCTGTACATTACAGGGTCACGCATGTTCATATTCGAGCTTGACATGTCGATCTTTGCCCTGAGAACTTTTACGCCTTCTTCATATTCGCCTTCTTTCATGCGCCTGAATAAGTCAAGGTTCTCTTCAACCGATCTTTCTCTGAAAGGGCTGTTCTTACCGGGTGACGTTATAGATCCTCTGTACTCTTTCATTTCCTCCTGGGTCAGATCACAAACGTATGCTAGTCCCTTTGATATTAAAATAAGAGCATATTCGTACAGTTTTTCGAAATAATCAGAAGCGTAGTACAACCTGTCTTCCCAGTCATAACCCAGCCATTTTATGTCTCTCTTGATAGCTTCTTCGTATTCAATATCTTCTTTTACCGGGTTTGTATCATCGAACCTCAGATTGTATAATCCACCGAATTCTTTGGCCGTCTCATAACTTATTGTTATGGCCTTCGCATGACCTATATGAAGATAACCGTTCGGTTCGGGGGGAAATCTCGTATGCACCCTCTCAAATCTTCCTGATTTAAGGTCTTCTTCAATATAGGTTCTGATAAAGTTTGAACCTAATCCTTCTTCTGTCATTTTGTCCTCTCTGAAAATTTCGAATAAATATAAAATATCTGCCGGCAATAATCAATTTCAATAATCACAATCGAACAGTTCTTACAATAAACTGAAATTTACATAAACCCTTGTAATGATCAGCGGTTTTTGTTATATTTACAATTTAAAAAATCATTAGGACGGAGTACAAATGCCACAATTATTCGAAGAATTAAAAGAAAGAGATCTGATAAAACAGTCAACGATTGAACTAGACAGGCTCAAGACTGTCCTTAACGGGGAGCCGATAAGCGTTTATGCCGGATTTGATCCGACTAAACCTTCTCTGCATGTTGGTCATCTGATACCGATAATGATACTTTCTCATATGCAGAAAGCCGGTCACAGGCCGATATGCATCGTCGGCGGAGGCACGGCAATGATAGGCGACCCCAGCGGAAAAGACAGTATGAGGGAGATGCTTACAAATGAAAGCATTGAGGATAATGTCAGAGGTATAAAAAAACAGCTGTCAAAATTCATAGACTTCAGCAACGAAAAGGCTCTTCTTGTAAATAATTACGACTGGCTCGGCTTAGAAAATTATATTGATTTCATAAGAAAGATCGGACCTCATTTCACAGTGAACAGAATGCTCGCCGCGGAATGTTTTAAGATCCGTATGGAAAAAGGCCTGTCTTTTCTTGAATTCAACTACATGATACTTCAGGCATATGATTTTTATACTTTGTTCATGAAATACAACTGCCTGCTTCAGATCGGAGGTGACGATCAGTGGTCGAACATAATCGCAGGAGTTGAACTTATAAGAAGGATCGAAGGAAAGGAAGCTTTGGGAATGACAAACCCGCTGCTTACCCGGTCAGACGGAAAAAAGATGGGCAAAACCGAAGGCGGCGCGGTATGGCTGGACCCTGAACTTACGAGCCCTTACGATTACTATCAGTTCTGGAGAAATACGGCCGATTCTGATGTAGTAAAATTCATGAAAATCTATACATTTATGAACCTCGATGAAATCGCACAATATTCATCCCTGTCAGGAGAAGAACTGAATAATGCTAAAGAGATACTTGCTTATGAGGCAACACAGATAGTTCACGGTAAAATTGAGGCTGATAAAGCTAGAGAAACCGCCAAGAACATATTTTCATCAGGCAACGTAGTTAATGCCCCGGCCGTAAAGATCCCGGCAGATGAAGTAATCGGGGAAACAGTGTCTGCGTTATGCGTAAAAGCCGGACTTTTCAGCTCGAAAGGAGAGGCAAAACGAATGATCGAACAGGGAGGTCTGAGCATGAACGGCAGTAAGGTCACCGATCCACTCATGACCATTACAGGCAATGATATAATTGAAGACCTGATATCATTACGAAAAGGTAAGAAGATTTTTCTAAATATTGAAACTGATTAAGGTATAGAACGTGAAATTTTTATTAAGAATTATTATTTTTGCGGCTGTAGTTACAATGTTCTCATGCTCATCTGATGAAGATAAACTCTTTAGAGCAGTGAAAACAGGAGATTCTGAAAAGATCCTTGAACTTATTGAGGACGGAGTGTCAGTACTTACTACCAACAGGAACGGGCTTACACCCCTGGATGCAGCAAGATTGAACGGTCAGACAGAAATTGCTGAAATACTCTATGAACATATAAAGAAGATAGTGGAAAAAGACATCTTCGATATAATGCAGAAAAAGTTCATAAGCGATCTCACTGATCTAAAAGATACTGAAAGGGAAAGAATCTCATCTTACAATTCCTATATATCTGCGAACGAAAAATTATTGAGTCTGATATCTGACGATAAAAGGATCAGCGACGAACTGATCATGGAAGAAGAAACAAATCACAAATTACATCAGACCTTGATAAAAAATTTCATAAATAAAAAAGTAGATATGATCGATAGAATAGAATACGAATTTAACGACGGCTACGAATATTCCTCTAAAATAGGTGCTTCTGATAAAAGACACATTATAAATGTCAACATTATGTTCAGGCTGAGCAGTATGAACTAGTTTATCTTATATTTCTAAACCTCTGGACCCTTATAGGATAATTCTTTTCATATTCCAGTTTCATCTGAACCGCATAATAGATATAAAATCCCGAAAATACGAATATCAGCAGAGTAAATATCATTGGATAGAGAAGGTTTCTTCCGCCATAGTTTTTTCTTCTGAACAAATATACCGGATAAGCATATATCCATAATAGCAGGAAAATAAAGAACTTGAGAAAACTTCCGCCGTATATCTCTTTTTTCCTATAGATCTTTACTTTTACTCCAAGCCTGTGTGAATCCAGAGTTGCGAGGATAGTCGTTAACAGTACAGTAGACACTGATACAATTATCAGATAGTTCGACATGTCCCCGACATTATCTAAATTATAAAACCAGTACCAAAGCAGTATTGATGATATAAGCGGAATAATGACCATAAAAAAACCTATTATATCTATTCTTCCGTGGTCGTTTCCGGTTGTATTCTTACCGCCGATTTTCGATTCCATTTTTTGCTCCGTTACAGCTCTTACAAATATGTATCTTTTTAATGCTCAAATCAAGTTTTAAATTTATATAAAATCTTTTTCTGTGAATTTGTATTTCCTGTTGCAGAAATGACAATGCACTTCAACGAAACCTTCTTTCTTCAGCATTTCTTTTATTTCATTTTCTTTCAGCAT
>ERZ795048.1736-NODE-1736-length-18865-cov-5.961669_pt1 | contig 18865 bp, 9 predicted proteins | sample MGYA00375132_ERZ795048 | MGnify/ENA primary metagenome ERZ795048 (study PRJEB30177, sample SAMN05720225) | activated sludge metagenome | isolation source: Anaerobic digester | place: Hong Kong | collected 2014-12-17 ...
CCATGCCGCGCACGTCCACGATGCGCGCGGGCTGCCCGCCGTCCGCCTCCAGCCAGATGCCCGGCCGTTCGGCGCCGGCCGCGCCATAGCGCACCAGCTTCATTTCGGTCCCCTTCTTTTGGGGGGCTTATGATAAGGCCCTAGAAACCGACTGCCGTTCAGATGAATCATGTGGTCGGGGTATTCCGCCACCCACACCTCCGTTTCCCATGCCAGCTCATTCCAGTACCTGTTCATGATACTGCGCGTTGGGAATGCCGTCACAAACACCAGCCCGGCCTTGGATTTGGAAAACTGCGCTTTCAACTCCGCGTGCCGTTTCGGATTGACCGGGCCATGACTTGTGACCACTTCGACCAGCAGCAGCCAGTTGCGCTTGGTATCGTTCAGCACGACATCCGGCATCTTTCCGTGATCATCCAGCGTGATCCCGAGCTTCTTGAACCCCGCTTCGTCCCGAACCGCCCACTTTTTGCCTGTGTCGCCCAGGCTGAGGATATGCGCGCCGGGAGTAAAGCGCGGAGCGAACTGTTCAATTACATCTCGGATCAACAGGCTATGCTTTCCTGGCGTCAAGTGAACCTCCTCGCCCTCCATCCGGACGGGAATCAGTTTCATTCTGCGGGCATCGGCATAACGCGCAGCCAGGGATGTGTGCTTCTTACTATATGCCGCCAGCAATCGATTCCAATTGCGGGTACCGTACTTCCGCACAAGGTCCAGGGCCGCCGGAGCCACTTGATAAACCGTCTTGGGACTGTTGACCGGCCGCGTAGGATTGTCCGGATTCGGCCGCACCAGCCCGGCCTGCACCATCTGATGAATCGAAAAGCGTCGGAAGGTTTCCCGCGTATTCGGGGCATACTTCATGCCGTAGTGGCCGCGCGCAAACTCCATCATGGGCGTAATGCCGACCAAAGGGGCTGCCGCTTCGCTCCACTTCTTATCCGGCGTGAGATTCAACAACGACAACAGACAGAGCGCCGTCCGGTCATTTTGCTGTTCCCGCGGCATGCCCAGTTCCTTCAGCACTTGACGGGCTTCCTGTATCCGGGTCTTAGCACTCATTCAGTTCCTCCACCATCGAATCGATCTGAGACTGGGTTGGCCGCTTGATCTTGGCCGCCTGCCGGCCCAACTGCCGCAATTGATCGGGAGAGGGATACGGCAGCTTGCGCAAATCCATCGCGTTGACCTGGGTATGGCCATTGAAAAGCCGGAAATAGCCATCCACCTGCGTGGAGTTCAGATAGGTGCAAAGCCCCCTGGCCAAATCCTCTTCCATTCCGTTTTTGGCGGTATGGAACACATTCAGATGGTTTTCAAACCCGAGCCATTCGTGTCCCGGGAAATCACCCCGGACCACCATATGGGCGATAATTCTCCGGGATTCTTCCTTGGAAGAGAGGCGACGGGTCACGACATAGCAACCCGTTGGATACAGCCAGCGATGCGTTTCCGGCACATCCTGTATGGCGGTTTTTTTCTTTGTGGAACCTTCGGGCCAGCGCGACCGGCCATCGGCAAAATGACAGGCATAGATGAGCGGAACCGCCCTCCCTTCGATCCCGTCGAGGAGGTAGTCCTTCAAGCGATAATCCACCACGGGACCTGTCGATACCTGCAATCCCGAATCATGCAGGTCATGAGAAAAGGTCAGACGCCCTCTCCCTGCCAGTTCGGATTGCGGAATCCGGATGAAGCTGTCGTCGTCATCCGACCGGACTACTTCTTCAAACGGCACCTTGCGGCGCTCGATATCCTGAAAGGAATCATCCCGGCTGGTGCTGATCTCCACGGGGCCCTGTTTCCCACCGCGGATGATCTTGATGATGACGTTTTCCTGCAAAACGCCATCCGCCTGGAATGCCTTGGTCCGCGATTCGAACAAATGAATCCGTTCAATGGCCGCATTTCTCAGCAGCATTTTGCGGAAGGGCCGATAATAGGGCCCGTTGCAAAAACTCCGGGGGATGATCGCCACCAATTGTCCGCCGGGGCCGAGCAGTTGCAGAGCCACGGCAACAAACCCCGAATACAGATTCACGGTCTCAATGCCCAGGTCCCGCAGCCAGATCCGATGCATGGAGTGGCTGTTGATCTTCTTGTAGGGGGGGTTCAGGATCGAATGGGTAAACACACCCGGATTGGCATATTCAAAGGGATTGGCCACGGCCTCGATGAAATCTACCGGCTGGATATCCGCATCAATAGTCCGCCCTGCCCGCTGCTGATCTTGCACGCACTCCCGCAATACAGGTCGCAACTGCTGCAACATGCCCGGGTCAACTTCATACGCCGTGAGATGAAGTGACGACTTGCGGGTCGCCTTTCTTCCCCATTCGGCAATCAATGCGCGGGAAAGAGCTCCTTGACCGGCTCCCGCATCCAGGATTTGCACATCGGCGGTACGCTTGAATGAAAACAGCGACGCCATGAATTGCGCAATCCCGGGCGGCGTCATGACCTGCCCCAACTCTGATTTCCGCTCGGACCGCGCATCGGCATTCCATAGCCGCGAATGCCTCCCTTTGCGCTTGGTCACAATTCCAATCATGGCCTTCTACACACTGGAAGATGACCTGCGCACATACACCTTCTTTACGGGCGCGGGCGGGAGGCCTTCGCTTTTGCGGGTCTTGCCGAGCGGGCCGAGCACGTCGTCGGTGGTCTTGAAATGGCATTTGGCGGTCTCGAGCAGGACGGCGCCGCCTTTTTTCCCCACCAGCTCGGCGGCGGCGGCCCGGACCTTGTCGGATGCGCCCTTGGGCAGGGCCACGCCGTGGGCCTGCCCCAGCTTGTCCATCGCGCTCAGGAATGCCGACCGCGCCAGGATGGACGCCGCGGCCACGGCGATGTCGCTTTCCGCCTTGTGGCGCTGTTCGAGCTTGATCTTGCGGCCTTTCTGCTGAAGGGCGCGCTGAATCTGCTGTTCGGGGCCGAACTGGTCGCTGAGGGCCCGCGGGCAGTGCGGCACCTTCTCCAGGAGGTTTTCGATGGCCTTGGCATGGCCCCAGGCCAGGATGCGGTTGACGCTGCCCATCTTGTCGTAGAGCCGGTTGTAGGCGGCGGGGCCGATCGCCACCACGGCAAACCGGTCGCCCAGCCGCGCGCGGATCTTTTTGGCCAGGTCTTGCATGGCCTTGTCGGTGGTGACGGTCTTGCTGTCGCGGACGTTGATGGCCTTGAGGTCCTTGGCAATGGCCTCGTCCACGTAGGCCGCCGCAATCACCATCGGACCGAAGAAATCGCCCTTGCCGCTTTCGTCCACGCCCATGTGCGGGGCGTTGGCCTCGGGATTCAGCACGTCTTCGTAGCCCAGGCGCGCCTCCATCAGGACCTGCGGCTCCAGGGTGAAGGTGATCCAGTCCGCCGCCCCCTTGCCCTGCACCAGGCACTTGCCGCTCTTGTACAGCACGATCTGGCAGTCTTCGCCCGCCGCCGCCGCCACGGCATGCTCCACGGTGCGGCGGCGGTAGTTGCCTTCGCGCAGAATCCGGGCGGTCTCGTCCATCTGCTGCGGCGTCAGCTTGATCGTATAGGACGTCTTGTTTTCCATGCCGCGAACCCTAGCATGTCGCCCCACCACTGGCAATCGCCCGGCCATGGACGCCGCGCCGGTTGCCGGATGCCGCAGCGGTGCGGCATCCGCCCCCTTCCCCTCCCCCCGGCCCGTTATGGAGGGGCACAACGGGCAAACAGATCGGCATAGCCGCCGCCCGCCCGGATCAGGCGGTCGTGCGGTCCGGATTCCGTGACGCGCCCCCCCGCCAGCACCAGGATGCGGTCCGCCGCCTGCACGGTGGACAGGCGGTGGCTGACCACCAGCAGGATCCGGTCGCGGGTTTCCTGCACGACGGTGTCGAGCAGCTGCCGTTCGGCGCGCGGATCCAGCGCGCTGGTCGGCTCGTCCAGCAGCATCACGGCGGACGGCCGCAGCAGGGCGCGGGCCAGCGCGATGCGCTGCCATTGGCCCTCGCTGGGTTCGGTTCCCCCGCCGAACAGGCGCCCCAGCCGCGTGTCATAGCCCGCCGGCAGGCCCTCGATCATGCCGTCCGCCCCCGCGCGCCGGGCGGCGGCCGCCAGCCGGGCGTCGCCCGGCGGGACCCGGACATCCCCCAGGCGGATGTTTTCGGCCGCCGTCATCTGGTAGCGGGCGAAATCCTGGAACAGCACCGTGCAGGCCGACCGCAGCTCTTCCGGATCGAACTCGCGCAGGTTGGTCCCGTCCAGCAGAATCCGGCCTTCCGTCGGGTCGTAGAACCGGCAGAGCAGCTTGACCAGCGTGGTCTTGCCGGAGCCGTTTTCGCCCACCAGCGCGACGTGTTCGCCGGGGCGGATCTCCAGGTCCAGGCCGCGCAGCACGTCGCGGTCGGTGCCGGGATAGCGGAAGGACACGCCTTCGCAGCGGATGCCGCGGGCCACCCGGTTCGGCACCGGCTTCGGGCGGGCGGGCGGCAGGATGCGGCGCGGCAGTTCCATGAAACGGTGGAAATGGGCGATGAACAGCGAATCCTCCACCAGTCCGGCCAGGCTGCCCAGCACGCCGGTGAACGCCCCCCGCCCCTTCTGGTAGCCGCCGTAGAGCAGGGCCAGGTCGCCCAGCGTCGCCCCGCCCGCCTGCATCCGCGCATACACCAGGCCCAGCCCCGCCAGCAGCACCGCCGCGGACAGCGCGTCGGCCCCGATCTCCGCCGCGGCGCGGCGGCGCATCAGCGCCAGGCGGCTGCCGCGCAACCGGTCGCGCAGGCGGCGGGACTGCCCGCGCAGTTCCCCGCCCAGCCCGAACAGGCGGATTTCCTTGGCAAACGGCAGGCCGGTCAGCAGCAGGTGCAGATAGCCGGCATAGCGCGCGGGCGCATTATGCTGGATGCGCCAGCGGTTCCAACGGCGGGCGTTGAGCAGCCGCACGGCGGCCCCGGGCAGCGCCGCCAGCAGCAGCAGGGGCAGCAGCAGCCCCTGCGTCGCCGCCAGCACCCCCGCCACCGAAATCAGCACCAGGCCGCCGCCCAGCAGCTGCACGAGATTGCGGACAATGCTGGTGGACCGGCCGGTCGCCTCGGCCTGCGCCAGCCGCATCTGATCGTGATAGGACGACGTCTCGTAGTAGGCCAGGTCCACGTCCGCCGCCTTGGTCTGCAAGGCGTCCTGGACGGCATCCGACACCACCTCGACCTGCGCCGAGGCCACGAGGGCGGACAACGCCCGGCACAGCCAGCCGGCAACCGTCACCGCCGCCACCCACGGCGCCAGGGCCAGCAGCGGCCAGGGATCTCGCGCGCCGGCCGCCTGGCCCAGAAAGACAGTCACCGCATCCACCAGCCGCCGCGTCAGGAACAGCGTGGCGACCGGCAGCGCGCCCTGCGCCAGCACCAGCGCGCCCTGCCCGGCCGTCCAGCCGGGTGCGCTGCTCCAGACCAGACGGACCGCCTGGCGGATGTGCTGGAAGCGGGGTGTTTTCATGGCGAAGCAGCCTCTGCCGGCGGATGAAGGCGGCGGGAACGGCCCCGCAGCGCATCCCAGACCAGACGGACAGGCCGCAGGCAGGCATACAGCGGATCGAGTGCCGGCGGCAAGGCGAAAGCCTCCAGATCGGCCGCGCCCGGCACGCACAGCACCCGCCGCAGATAACGAAACCGCGCGCGGCCACTCTCGCGGGTTCGCCAGGCAAAGCGCGCGGCGCGCCAGCCGTCATCCCGCGGCAGGCGGCCGGCCGCCAGCGGACGGGCGGCCGATTCCGCCAGGCGCCGGGCGAGCGGATCGCGCCGAAGCGCCTCCTCCAGCGGGGCCGGAAGCGGACAGGCCAGCAGGCGCTCCGCCAGGGCCGCGCCGGTCAGCAGGCTGCGCCGCTGCCCCAGGCGCCCGGCCTCCGCCAGCAGCCCGGCCCAGTCGGCCCCCGCCTGATTCGCCAGCAGCGCCGCGACATCCGCCACCGCCGAGAGCTTGGGCCAGCCTTCGTTGGCCCCGTCCACGCAGACCGCCAGCAGCATCGCCTCCGGCCCCGGGGCCTCGAGACTTCCCCCGTCGCCCATCGGCAGCGGCCGGCTCGCACGCCACAACCAGTCCGCGGACTCGAACCCGCACAGCGTGTGGGTAATCAGCACCGGTTTGAGATCCAGATGGGGCGGCTTTTCCGGCTGTTCCATGGACCAGTCCTGGCCGGTGGCCAGATAGCGCCTCCGATCCACTCCGGCCGGCAGCTCGCGCAGCCGGTAGCCTTCCGCCTCCAGCATCTCCACGGCCTGCAGCAGGTCGCCGCGCCGAACGACGAGATCCAGGTCCTCGAACTGCCGCAGGGCGATGTCGCCGTACGCCCAGGCGGCCAGCGCCGGGCCCTTGACGGGGATCAGCTGAATGCCCCGCTCTTTCGCCCGGCGCTGCAGGCGGCGCAGGATGCCCGCGGCGCGCAGGTTGAAGGCGGAAATCCGCGCGGCCTGCCGCTGGAAATACTCCAGCCATTCCCCCGGTACCCGCGCGCCGGAGTCCGCGGCGGCTTTCAGCCGCCGGGCGGCCGGCGGCAGGAGATGGTGATGGGTCGCCAAGGCCAGAAACCGCGGCCAGTCGAGAACCGGCACCTCCGCCGGCTCCGCCCCGGGGGCCGCGCACCGCAGCAGCAGCGCCATTTCCGGCGAAGGGGGCATGCTCGGGTCCGGCGGGTTCATGACGACGGCGGGAAGAGTATCAGATCATAGGGCCGGCGGCAGGTCCATCCGCGGGACGCGTCATGCCAGCACGCCACCGTTCGCCCCCGGTGGATGTATTTGGTCCGCCGGCCGCCGGCGCCGGCAAACCGGACGGTCAGGATGTCCGGCCGCCAGAAGCGGGCGGCCAGCCGGCTCCTGCCCGCCAGGCGGTACAGCGGGGCCAGCAGCGAGAGAAATCCCCATCGGAGAAAGGCGGCGGCATGCCGTCCAATCGCCTGCCGCCGGCCCCGCGCACCGCCAACCAGCCGGCGGCTTCCCGCCGCTCCAACGGCCTCTTCCACCCGCCCGATGAATTCGTCCGGCTGCAGCGGGTCGGCATCACGCCGCCAGTTGCCGTCGCCCTGCGTCCACCAGCGGCCCTGGCGGATGGCCGCCACGCGATGAACCCGCACGCGCCCGCCCCGGCGGAATGCCACAATATCCCCCGCTTCCACCGCCGGCAGTTCCATGGCCCGCACAAGCAGACGCTCCCCGGGGGCAATCGTGCCGCGCATGCTTCCGCCTTCGGACGGAGCGGTCCATCCGTCGTACGGGATCAGGCGTTCGGCTGCCGCTGATAAAACGTCCATCACCCACCCGTTTCCGGCCGTCCCGTCGCCGGGCCGGCATTATCCGCGAAGAGCGGATGCCCGCCGGATGCGCCGTGCAACCAATCCGCGCCCCCGCCCTTAAAACGCGCCGGGCGTCGAAATTCCGCCGGCATCCGGCTCTCCGCCCGGCAGACTGGTCGGTTCGGTTCCGCCCAGGGAATCCGTTCCCCCGTCCAGCGAATCCAGGCCGCCGCCCAGCGTGGAGGGCGAATCGATTTCATATCCCGTCGACTGGACACTGCCGAATCCGCTGCCGGCCAGGCAATAGACCGCCGCCCCGGACCCGGTCGGCCAGCAGAACGTGCCCGCACTCGATCCCACCCGGCAATCGTTGTCGGCGCCCGAGCCCGACGGTTCGCAGACCGCCACCATGGCATTGTTCATGCCGGCCGGGCAGTCGGCCGCCCCGTTGCCGACGCTGCACGTGTCGCCCAGGATCGGAGCCACCCGGCCCAGATCGATGCTCACCGGTTTTTCATATTTCAGGCGCTTGTCAGACATAGAGGACTCCTTGCAATTTGCAGAATACCATCCGCTCCTTCGCCTGGCAATCTAAGGCTGTTTCAGCAAGACCTTGATGGTGCCGTACCACTCGCCGGACACATTGGTGGAAAGCAACCCCGTCCCCCCCCCATCCCAAATCGCGCACCAGGCGCGGGCCGGACAGATTGGTGGAATAGTGCAACTGGTAAAAGCGATTGCTGCTGACCGGAAACTCGAACTGCAGCATGCCGTTTTCCACCCGGCTCTCGATCACCAGCACCTGGCCGTCATCCAGCGGATCGGTATCGGCGATGTACTCGTCCCACGTGGTGCAGAAATCGCCGTCCTCGTCTGCGTTTTCGGCAAAGCGGACGTCCAGGGGGTTCAGGTGGCGCGTTTCGAGCCAGATTTCGAACGAATCGACGAGCTTCCAGATCGTCAGCGTGCCGCTGGCGGCGCCCGTGAAATTCGCGTCGTCGACCGTGGCATCAACCACATACCGTCCCGGTTCCGTGGGCAGGGAAGAACGGCCATTGTAGGTCAACTGCACGTTCAGGCCGGCGGGGGTGGTCGACGCGGTCGCGGCCTTGGGCTGCCCGTCGTAGATCTGCAGCAAGCGGCCCAGGGAGATGTCCGCCGTGCCCCGGGTCACCATGAGCGTGTCGGCCGCGGAGCCGGCGTAGTTGGGATCGGCCACGGTGGCGGCCACGGCATACCGGCCTGTTGCCGTCGGCGCCGAGGGAGAGCCATCGTAGGTGAAATCCACCGCCAGGCCGGGCGGATCGGTCGTCGCGGTCGCATGGATTTTCCCGCCTGTGCACGGCTGGAGCAGGCTGCCGAGTTCAATGCCGGCCGGACGCCGCGCGATTTCGAGGGTGCCAGCGGCTGCGCCGGCATAGTTGTCATCGGCGACGGCGGCGACGACCTCGTAGCGGCCGGCGGCAACCGGCGGCGAGCCGGAGCCATCGTAGGTGAGCCGGACGTCCAGGCCGCCGGGGTCGGACTGCGCGGCGACGCCCTGCGGCGCGCCGTCATACATGCGCGTCAAGCCGGCCAGCGTCACGGCGACAGGCGCCTTGGCGATCGTCAGCAGACCCGTGACGCCGCCGGCGTAATTGGCATCGGCGACCGTCGCGACGACTTCATATTCGCCCGCCGCCGCCGGCGGTTCGGTGCCGCCGGCATAGGTCCACTCCACCGCAAGGCCGGCCGGCCGGGTGGCGGCGGTCGCCGTCTTGGGCGTGCCGTCGTAGGTATGCGCCAGATCACCGAGCGCCACGGAGGCCGCCGCCCGGGCCACCACGAGCATCCCGGTCGCGAATCCTTCGTAGCCGACGGTCGCGACGGAAGCGACCACCTCGCAGGTGCCGGCATTCACCGGGGGCTGCCATTGGCCGTCGTAGGCGATGCGCACCGCCAGGCCCGCCGGCACGGTCGCGGCGGACACGGTGCGCGGCCCGCCGTCGTAGGTTTGGTCCAGGTTCGACAGGATGATTTCGGCCGGCGTCAGCGGATCGTTTGCCGGATCGTTGCCCGCGATCTTCAGCGCCGGATCGCCGAGCAGGTTGTAGACCGCGATGGTGTCTTCCGTGAACAAGGAGGCCGGCAGCGAACGGCGCGCCTTGAGGAACGCGGGGCCGAGTTCGCCGGCGCCATCCTGGAAAACCGTGCGATAGAACGCCTCGCCCATTTCGAGGGCGGGCGCGTTCTGCGACAGGCCCGAAGGCCCGATGACCGCGACCGCGCCGCCGGCCCCCCTCATCAGACGTTCGCCGAGACTGGCCAGCGCAGGCACCTCATAGCGCGCCGCGAGACAGGTCAGCGTCGCCACCACGGCGGGGCGTTCCGAATTGGTCAATGCGGCCACGTCGGTATCCCGCAGCAGGCTGGCGGTCGTGCTGTCCGGAAGCGTTTCCAGCGACAGGAACCGGATGTCGCCGTGCCCGATGTAATTGACAAAACCAACGCCGGAGTTGAATCCCTGTTGCAGATTGGTGCGCGCCTGGCCGATCTCCATCGTTTCCAACTCGATCCGTTCCGCCGCGGAATACGGCGGGAGAACCAAATCCGCCAGGCGTCCGTTGGCCTCGGTGAACCCGCCGGCGGCATCGGGATTGTCGGCCGCCAGCACGATTTGATTCTGCCATTCGGCGCCGGAACCGGCCTCGTAGGTCTTGATTTTGGCGATCATCGCGGTCAGTTCCGCCGCATTCAGCGCCGGCAAACGGCCGATGGCGACGTCGGGAGAGTCGTCGCCGCCCGTATCCGCCAGCAAGCCGTCCGAGGCGCACACGCCGGCCGGCATCTGGATCATCAGCGGCGGCAGGTGGTTGGCTTCCGTGTAGGTGATGCCCTGATAGTCGTAATGGCCATTGCCGGCCAGCACGACCATCCGCGGCGCCGCCGCCCAGGTCGCCGCGGCGTGCCGCAGCAGTGCGGGAATGGCCTCCGGCGTGCGCACGCCGCCGGTCAGCAGATCGCAGGCATCCTCGAAGGTCGCCAGACCGGCGCGCAACCCCTGCCCCGCGCGGTACTCCACGAGTTCCTGCGCCGCCGCCGCCAGGTCGCGGGAAGCGATCACGAGATAGTCGATCCGGTTGGTCGCCGAAAGGAACCACGCGTCCGCCGCGGCCGGCTCGGGCGCCAGCAGCGGAACCGCATCCGCCTCGACCACCGCATAGCGCTCGTTCGGATCGGCTACCGCCCAGGCCCTGGCCGGCAGGCTGCCGTTCTCATCGGCCAGCCATGCGGGGTTTCCCGTTTCGTCCACCGCCACGGCCAGCGGCTCGGTGAACGCCGCCGCGGAAACCGCGGACGCCCCGGCCGGTCCGAACATCGCCGGAATCGGCCACGGCGCGAGCGTGCGGCGGAAGGCGGCTTCGACCGCATCCACGAAGAAGAAGCTTTGCGCGAAGCCTTCCTGCTGGACGCCTTCGATCGTCAGTATGTTGGATTCGGCCGCCACGAGGGACCCGGGCACGGTCAATTCGGCCTCGGCGACATCCTGGCCATCGAACGTGACGGAACCCACCTCGACGCCGTTGAACGCGAAGCGCGCCAGATGGTCGGGATACTTCGCGGAACTGGATGATCCGACCAGGCGGACCTTCAGCATCACGTCGCCGCCCGCATAGCCGCTCAACTCCAGCGGCACGGGATTCACCGACAGCGCCCCCGCGCCGCTCATCACCGGAATCCAGAAGTAGAAGTCGTCCGGCATCCGGTTCAGGTTCACCAAAAAGCGGTTTTCCTCGAAATGGAGCTTCGTCGGAAAGACCGAGGTTCCGGAGGTGGCGGCGGGTTCGCGGCGCGCCATCGCGACGCCCTCGCCGGCGGAAATCAGGTAGGCGTCGCGATGCACGTACCACGAGCGCACCGGCTGCCGGGCGTGGAAGATCAGCCGTTCACGCGCCGCGTCCGCCAACACCGGCACCGGCCGGCCCTCCCGCGACATCCGGATTTCACCCGCTTGCGCCAGGGACTGCACGTCCGCCAGCGGGAGACCCATTCCGTCCGCGATGGCCTGCCAGGCCACGCCGTAGAGCCCCTCCCGCTCCACCTGCACCTTGAGCACCGGCGAGGGGCCTGTCAGCCCTTTGGAGCGGACGGTTTTCACCGACGGTCTGGGGGCCAGCGCCGAGCGCGAAACGACCGTGGGCACGGCCGGCGCATCGAAGCGGACTTCCCGCGTGCCCAGATCGAGCCGGGCACCGGAAAGCTCGACCTCGACCAACCGGTAGTTCCCCGTTTCGCCCTCTCCGGCGGCAGGCTCCGGCAGCGCATAGGTGGCTCCGCCTTCGTTGAAAGCCGAACTCACGAGCCGGTCGTTCAGGGGCGTCTCAACGCCGTTTTCCGGATCGACGCGGTAAACGACGAATCCGGCGGTGCCGAATTCCGAATCCGTGCGCCAGACCACGCGGGCCGCGCCGTCCACCCACTCGCCCCAGACCTCCGCCAGAGCGGCGCGCGTGGGCGACCGCGTGGCGATGCCCAAATCGATGTTCAGGTTCGTCTCCCCGCCGGAGACGGAAAACAGCGACGTCCAGGCGTAATCGGCCGTGTTGCCCGAAACCCAATCGTTGTCCAGGGCATCGTCCTCGCCCGCCTTGGACGGGCTGAGCATTTCATTCGTGCTGAAGCCCGACAGATCGTACCGGACCAGATAGGTCCCCGTCGGCATGTAGGGAAAGAGATAGCCGCCTTCGTCATCGGTGAGGGTCTCGGCCACGACCTTCCCTCCGGCATCCAGCAGCGCGACGGAAACCCCCGGCAATCCATTGGTTTCACCGGGGTTCTGGATGCCGTCGCGATTCTCGTCGAACCACATCCGGTCGCCGATGGTGACGGGGGGGGGCATAGCCGAAATCGACGGTGGGAACAAACTGGTCCAGGGCTGTGAGTTCGACGGAGGCCTCGTGGGGAGTGCCGATGCCGTCCAGGTCGTACGTCGGCGTGACGCCGGCCACCAGCGTGCCGGTATCCACCACGATGGAATACGTGCCGGGGATCAGCCCCCCGATGCCGTAGAGCCCGTTGGCGTCGGTGGTCGAAGCCGGCTCGCCGGCCTGCCAGATTCCATCGTCGTTGAGGTCGGCAAACACGCGCACACCGGGGATCGGCGGCTCGCCGGCATCCTGGACGCCGTCGCCGTTCAGGTCGTACCACACGGTGTCGCCGAGGCCCGCCAGATGCCAGAGGTAGTCCTCGACCTCGCCGTTGGCGGCGGTGCCGGCATAGGCCAGTTCGGGAAACAGCGGCGGTTCGGGAAACAGGCGGAACCGCGCATAGAGCGGCGTGGAACCGGTCGTCGAAAAGGTTCCGTCGGGAATAAAGAACAGATTCGTGTAGACCCCGCTGCCGTTGCCGCCGGTGCTCGCCACCGCCATGTCGATCACCAGTTCGCCCGCATCCACGAAATTCCCGTTGCCATTGAAATCGATGTAGCCCGTCAGCCAGCCGCTGCCTGTGCCGACGGTCACTTCGACGGAGCCGCCATCCGCGCCGATGCGCCAGATGGAATCGACAATCTGGATCACGCCGTCCTCGTCGTCGGTGCCGGCCAAGTCGTCGCCGTCGGCGCCCGCGGAAGGCACGCCGTTTTGTTCGGCATCCACGCCCTCCCCCAGGACAAGAGTCGGTGTCAGGGGCACGATATGCCGCGCGCCGTCGGCCAGCAGCGTCTGATAGCTGTCCGGCAGGTCGCCGTAGTCGTAGGCCTTCTGGGAGGCATACGCGAAATCCATGTTGGTGATGTCCGCCGCGACCGCCGCCGTGAGATAGGCCGACTCGGTGTAGCCCTGCGCATTGGATGCCGCGGACACCGTCACGCCCGCGATGGAGCCGTTGGTGGTGGTCAGCTTCAGATAGTCCTCGGGCGCGGCGCTGGACACGATATACCGGTCATTGCCGTCGCCGCTGGGCAGATTGGTGAACGCATAGTCGCCGAGGGCGTCGGTCCGGGTGGTGCCGAGCAGGACGTATTCCCCGGCCTCCACCACGCCGTCGCCGTCGTCGTCCCACAGATAGGCGGAGACCGTAATCCCCCCGTAGGGCGCCTCGCCGGCGCCGGGGCCGGAGGGATTCAATCCATTCATCAGGCCGTCATAGGGCGTGGCGTCCTGGCCGATGGTTCCGCTCAGGCGGTTGCCGCCCTCGTAGCGGTAGCCGAAATCGACGTTCAGATCGCAGTCCGTGCACGGGTAGCCGCCGATGGACGTCACGGCGCCGCCGGACATCACGATGTTGGTGGCGTAGTTGTCAAAGGTGAAGTCGGCGGCATAGGTGTTCGCCAGACCCGCCGGGAAATCGGGGTCGCCAATATCCACCCCCACGCCGTACGTGCCGTCGGCCAGGCCGCTGAAGCCGTAATAGCCGTCGGCATCGGTCACGTTGGTGGCGATCGCCACGCCGTTGGAGTACAGGATGACGGACACATAGGGGATGCCCGGCTCGCCGGCATCCGGCATGCCGTTGTTGTTCGTATCCACCCACAGCAGGTCGCCGATGACGCCGGTGGGCGCATAGCCGAAGTCCGCGCCCAGGAAAATCTGTCCGGGGGTAAGCGCCCAGCCGCACTGGTCGTCGCAGGGAATGGTCAGTTCCGGATCGCCGCAGGCCAGGCCGTCCGACTGGGGATCGGCGGTCTGGTCGGCGCCGGCGAGCGGCCCGCTGTCCGCCGTCACCACCACCGCATATCGTCCCGGCAGCAATTGGTCGAAGAGATACTGCCCGTCCGCATCGGTGGTTTCGGTGGCCAGCAGCGTCTCGCCGGCATCATAGAGGCCGTTGGCGTTCGCATCCGCATAGAGCCGGACTTCCACGCCGGGCACCCCCGGCTCGGTGTAGTCCTGGTCCCCGTTGCGGTTGACGTCCCAGAACACCGTGTCGCCGATCGCCCCGTAGGGGGCAAACCCGAAATCGGCGTCCAGATAGGTGTTCCCGCCGCTGATCGTTGCGTCGTGGTGCGTGGCCGTCGTGGGATGCCAGACGTTTCCGAAGACATCGACGGGCAGGTCGGCATCCGCGTCGTCCACGACGACGCGGTACTGTCCGTCCGGCAGGGAACCGAACAGGTAGGTGCCCGCGGCGCTCGTGTTCGTGGTCCGCAGGGGCCACCAGGTCCCGTTGGCCTGGCAGTAGAGCGTGACGAGCACGTTGGAGATGCCCGTCTCCTGATAGCCGGACTGGATCCCGTCGGCGTTCACGTCTTTCCACACCGTGTCGCCGATCGCCCCGTTGCCGTAGGGCCAGAATCCGAAGTCCTGGTCGAAATTGTCGGCGTTGACGATCGTCACGACGCTGCGGCCATCCTTGGCGCCCCAGGGATCCGCCGTCACGATGGAATTGGCCGGCAGGTCGGGGTCGTCCCGGTCCACCATGACCAGGTACGTGTTCGTCGCGAACAGGTTCGTGAAGACGTAATACCCGTTGGTGGCGGTGACCGTCGAGGCGATGAAGGCGTCCGTGTTGGTGTTCACCACCCCGTCGCCGTTGGCGTCTTCGTAGAGGCGGACCGTGACGTTGGAGATGCCGCCTTCGGATTCGACGTTCTGGACGCCGTTGCCGTTCCAGTCGTAGAACACCGTGTCGCCGATCCGGTAGGGCCCCGTCTGGAAATAGCTGAAGTCCGCCCGCCCCACCCCGCCGAGCGGGACCGTCACCGCGGAATAGTTCGCCGTGTTGGTGCCGTCCGTGTCGAACGAAATCTGCCACGCCCCGTTGCCGAGCATGCCGGAATTGGTCGCGACGAAAACCGTGTAGGTGCCGCTGAAGTTGCCGGTGAAGCGGAAATAGCCGTTGGTGGTCGTGACGTTCGTGGCGATGGACGCGCCCGGGCCGCACGGCGAGGGACTCGCGCACAGGTAGACCGTCACGTTGGTCATCCAGTCCTCGCCGGATTCGCGATAGGTCTCCTGGCCCCGGTCCCAGTCGTGCCAGATCGTGCCCTCGATGGTGCCGGGCAGCGTGTAGCCGAAGTCGGTGGTCAGGTGGAGGTTGTTCGTGCCGTTGGTGTAGACGTTCAGGTAGATGGCCGCCGTGCTGTCGTAGGCACCGCGTTCATCGTAGGTGTTCACGCCGGTCCCGCCCGGCAGGGTCGCCGTCACCACGCGCACCGTGTAGACGCCCGTCGCGGGGATTGATTCAAACAGGTAGTAGCCCGTCGCGTCCGTCCGGTTGGTGATGGGCTGGCCCGCGCCCGCGCCCAGATCGATGCCGGCGGGCGGCGTGATGGAGACCGCCACGTTGGGCACGCCCGGCTCGCCGGCGTCCTGCACGCCGTCGCCGTCCAGGTCGCGCCAGACGTAGTCGCCGACCGTCGCCGCGGGCAGCAGGACGTTGACGACCTGGGCGGTCTGGTCGTTGGCCGGCAGGCCGCTGGTGAACATCGCGTTGGTCGTCCAGCAGATATTCGTGACGGTCGCGTTGGTGTTGTTGACAGGCTCGAGAAGCTTGAAGGTGACGGCCACCGACGACGTGCCGCCGGGATACACCGGTCCGACGTTGTCCCAATAGAGCTGCCCCACCGTCAGCGGCGGCGTCCCGCTGGTTGCAACGGTGGTGATGGGCGGCTCGGCGCCGATGAACTGGAACAAATCGGCGTCGTAGCGGTCGGCCAGCGGCACGGGGTCCAGCGTGGTGGTCGGGCCGGCTTCGCCCACGGTGGCGTCGGTTTCGATTTTGAACCCGATGGCATCCAGCAGCATCCAGCCGGCCGTCGCGCCGCCGGCGTTCTTGCGCGCGGTCAGGGTCACGGTGCAGTTGGTCGAGAAATCGGCCCACGACCACGCGTAGGTGCCCGTCATCGGAATCGTCCAGACACCGGTGACGTTGTTCGTCACCAGGAATGTCTGGTTGTAGCGCGTGACGGCCGGCTCGCCGGTTTTGACGTCGATCGTCAGCGAATCGTCGTCGCCCATCGGGGGAATCACCACAATGGGCATCACCAGCGAGACGCCGGACACGGCGCCCATCTGCGCGTCGATATAAAAATTCGACACGGTCATGATTTTCGAGGCAGCCGCGAAGTTGTTCGAGGCGTAGAGCCCGTCGGGCCCCGGCGGGATCCAGACGTTCGTCGCCGTGAACCACTCGTCCTGCTTTTCGTTGAAACCGGATTCCGCCCAGGAATAGAACGTGGCCGGCGAACCGTTGCCCGAGCCATCGCCGGGCAGGCTGTTGGAAACGACGAGGCGGTAGGTCGCCAGCTGCCCCTCGCGGAAGGCGTTGGTGCTGATCAAGTCCTTCGTCAACGTCAGCGCCGGGGCGAAACCGAAGTCGGCGGTCCAGTCCACGGCGGGATTGACGTTGGTCCGGGCGGGATCCAGCGCGATGGAATACGTGGTCGGCGTCGTGGGCGTGTAGCCGAAAGGGATGTCCGGGTCGAAAATGTCCACCTGCACGACAAAATGGCCGTCCGGCAGGTTGGTGAAGGTGTAATATCCGCTGGTCCCCGTATTGGTCGTGGCGAACAGATAGTCGGCCGCCCCGTCGCCGGTGGTGTCGTAGTAGAGCCGCACCGTCACGCCGGTGATGCCGGTTTCTCCGCCTTCCTGGAGCAGGTTGCCCAGATAACCGCCGCCCGCGCCGTCGTCGCGCCACACCGTATCGCCCAGCGCATTGTTGCCCAGCAGCAGGGTCTGGGCGTCCGCCGTCAGGAACGGCGCCGTGTTGCCCATGCTCAGGCCCGCCGTGTTGGGCACAATCGGGGACGGGAAAGGCCAGGGCGTGTTGACCGTCACCGAAAACCGCACAATCCCCGCCGCAGCGGGCTCCAGCGGGTCGCTCAGCCACCATTGGATGTCCGTCACCGTCGCGGCAACGGCCGGTTCGTTCAGCAGCCAGGTCGCCCCGCTGTTGGTCGAATAATAGACGGTGCAGGCCGAGACGCCCGCAGGCAGCACGTTGGCGCTCGCGGCACTGCCCGGCACGTAGACCGTGCCGGCCGGAATGGCATCCTGCACCACCAGCGGCAGGCCCAGATCCGGCCGGCCGAGGCTCGCCGCGCCGGAATTGGTGAACGACACCGTGTAGGCGATGTTGCTCCCGGGGCGGGTTGCGAGAGGATCGGCCGACTTGGCCAGCTGTACCGACGACGTCGTGCTGTAGAGGCTTTGCCCCGGCGCGCCGTAGTCGCCGTTGAACTTCTCGTTGTCGTAGCCCGAGGCGACCTCCTGATAGGGCGTCAGCGTGCTGACGCACCCCGAGCCGATCCCCATGAATTCGTACATCACGTAGCCCACCGCGCCCCGGTTGTCCTCGGGGATCTGGGTGAAGTAGAGCTGGTCTTCCGCAAGAATCACCTGTTCGGTCCCGTCGTTGAGTTTGACAATGACCATGGCATAGGTGCGGATCAGCCGGTGGCAGGAGGGATCGAACAGGCCCGGATCGCCCACGGGCTGGAGCCAGGCGTTGCGATCGGGCACCAGATCGTTGTCATTGTCGAACCCCGCCCCACGTTGCCCAGATCGTACCAGATGCCCTCCGTGCGCAGGATCCCCCCCGGTTCGGCATAGCTCGAGGTATTCGTCCACAGCGGCGCGTACTGCTGCAGCAGATCCTGGTACTCCTGCGGCACCTTGTTGGCGCCGTTGGGCCAGATCTTGTTGGCCATGGCCGAAATCTCGTTGCGGCACGTCAGGGTGCGGGTGTCGTCCGCCTGGAGATAGGCCGCGCCGTCCCGCCGTGGCCCAGATGTCGAATTCCATCCACAGGTCGTCCTCGGGCTTGACGCTCGTGCCCCACGTGGGGACGCCGTTTTCATCGAGTTGCGGATAGCTCACGAGCCAGTAGGCCGTGACGCATTCGCCTGGCTGGATCGTGCCGATGTAGCGCGTCGCATCGTCCGTCCCCATCGCCCCGCCCTCGTGAGTCAGCGCAAAGGCCCCGCCCGGCAGCGGCCCCGTCAGCCCCGGGTGCACCCGGCTCGGATAGATCCCCGGCGTCCCCGCCCCCAGGTCGCCGATGTACGCCCATACATTCGTCAGCGCCGTATCCCCGTCATTGCAGAACTGCGCCCCGATGTACGCCGATTCCGGCGCATAGGACGACGGGGTGCCCGCATTGGAGTCCACGATCAGGTTGTAGGCCGTGATGATCTCCACCCGCAACGCCCCGTCCGGGTTCGCCGCCATGACCTCCAACGGCCAACAAGCCAGCAGCAGTCCTGCCGCGGCGACTATGCCATAGAATGTAAATGAATAACGCTTGCGCATTGCATGCATGGAAAAACAGCGGAGCCCTCAACCCATCGTGTCTCTCCGTGCTACACATGGGCCGAAACCTCCTTATCCCTTTTCAATACAATGCACCGTGTCGTTTTGTTTGGCTAACGCTATAGTGTTAATTTATTGTTAAAAACAGCTCGCCGGGGTCATTTCTACGCGTCGTCAAACCGCCCCTTGTTCCGAACCCCCTACCCCCCTTTTCCAAAACCGGAACTGAACAGGACCGGATCAGTAGGAATCCGGCCATATCGTCGGCAAACCGCCTGTCTGGCAGGCGCAATGGCATCTGCCGCTGCTAGTTATGAATTTCCGCGTCTCGGATTGCCTCTTCCATGCGGTGAAGAATCCGACCGGCTTCCGTCTC
>ERZ795048.1738-NODE-1738-length-18846-cov-6.731680_pt1 | contig 18846 bp, 16 predicted proteins | sample MGYA00375132_ERZ795048 | MGnify/ENA primary metagenome ERZ795048 (study PRJEB30177, sample SAMN05720225) | activated sludge metagenome | isolation source: Anaerobic digester | place: Hong Kong | collected 2014-12-17 ...
ACCCGCAAAAAAAACCCTCCGCCTGCATCACAGCGCCGCCTCGATCATACGCTTAAATTCCGCGGCGGACCGAACGTTCGCTTCATCCTCCGGCTCTTCCAGCGCAAAATCGATCGCTTCCGCAAGACGCGGCGGAATACCGGGATTCCTTTTCCGAATCGGCGCAGCGCCCGTCGTGAGCGCGACGACAAGCGGATTTGGCGCGCCGAGCGTTTCCTTTGGGGGATAACCCGTCAGCAGATAGTAATAGGTCGCGGCCGTCGACCAGACGTCCACGTCCGGCCTGGCGTAACGGTAATCGTTGATCTGCATGCGCGGCGTGAAGTCCCAAGTGCCCGCCCGCTCTCCCGTGGCGGTGAATCGCGTCATCCCCGCCGATTCAAACGCCTTTGCAAAACCGAAATCCGCAAGCTTGACGTCCGCCTTTGCGGAATAATCCATCATGAAAATGTTCCCCGGCTTGATGTCCCGGTGGACAACGCCGTGCATGATCTGTTTTTCTCCACTGGCCAAAGTCGCTTCCACCGGCGCCGTATGCACATATTCCAGCGCTTCCAGCACTTGCAGCACGATATGCGTCGCCATCGCGACATCCAGCTTCGCGCCCAGCGTGAGTTTGCAGCGGTCCATATAATCGGCGACGCTGCCGCCGGGGCAATATTCCATCAGGATATAAGGGACGTTCCCGTCTTCCCCGCTGCCGAACTGCGAAACAACATGCGGATGGGACAGCTGTGCGCCGATCGAAGCCTCACGCAAAAAACGCTTCCGCTTCCGCTCGCCCAGGATTTCGGCCTGCAGCAGGCGTTTGCAGACAACCTGCCTGCCGTTTGCCGGGTCGGCCAGAAGCCACGCTTCCCCTGTCGCGCCCGCGCCAAGCAAACGTATCTTTCGATATCCGCCGATGTCCGGCCCGGTATTGAGTCTGCGGACGGGTTCCGCTTCGCGCAGCAGATAATGCATAACGGCCATTTCGTTTTCCATGCACGATTCGCAGATTTCGGCTTCCGCGTTTTCGTCGTAAAAAACCTTTCCGCAGATCCCGCAGCGGTGCCGCCCCTTTTCCTCGCGCACGGAGACTCGCAATGCGCAGTCCTTCCCGACATAAACCGTATCCCCGTCGGCCAGCGATATGGTTTCGAACCGCCGCACCCGCGTTTCGTCCGAAAGGACGGGGGTTTCGCCCCCCGGAATGCGGTAGGTGCCGTTCCGGCTCCCAAAATCCTGAAGCATGATCCGCGGCGGCGCAATCTCCACAAGGCAATGGTAGCGAGACACCGTCGCCTCCTGCAAAACGATTCCGCAGTCCGCCTGCCTCCCGATAATGATGGACTCGCTTTCGTCATAGCGGTATTCTTCCTGCGCGGACGTGCCTTTTGTAATCTCAATAACGATCTCTACCGACATTTTCGGCCTCCTGTGCATGGACAAACGCAGCGACCCGCGTTCTTTAATATAAATATAACCGTAAACGGCAGGAGCGTTTACGGAGAAAGTTGCAATCGCTTTATACGCCCATGAGGGCCGTCAGTTCCGCCGCATCCGTTTGCTCAACCACGCCTTCCGAGGCTAAAATCGTCACCACGTCGAAAACGTAATGCAGCACTCCACGATCTGCCCAACTGGTGTACAGCTTCTCGAAGCGCTCGTCTTCTTCAGTTTTCTGCTCGTCGTAATCTTTTTCACGCAGCAGCGCGTTCTCATATTCCTCCCGATATTCGCCGAGCATCGCGTTAAATCGCTCGATCTGCGCCGCGTCCCGCGAGCAGAGCATCCCCGCGTGGATTCGTTTGATCAGTTTCTGCATCGTTTCCGTTTCGTAATAGGGATATCGTTGGTGCGCGATGCAAACAGCCGAAAGGATCAGTTGATCCAGCCGGGTTTTCGTGTCGGATAAGTCGCGAAGGTTTGCATCCGTCAGCAGATCGTCGAGCTCCTTTTCCGTCATGTTTTCATACAGACCGAAGACGATCAGCTTGTTGCGCAAGCCTTTCACGGTCATCCCGCGTTTCCCAAGGAGCGCATACAAAAGGTTCCGTATCGGCAGCGGCAGCTCCGCGACCACGTACAGCGCGTTGACCGGCACTTCGCCGATGTACAGCCATACGCGGCGCATAAGCCGGGGCGCGGCCGTGACGGTCCGCGCTGTCGCGCCGAAAAACCGGCTGTGGCTGTCCATCCATGCGGCGAACGCTTCCTCGCTGTCGACGGCCTCGAAACTCCGGCCGAGCTGATCCGTGTTCCGTTCGCCCCACCCGCTGGCAGGCCGATACGCCTGCACCCGGTAGAGTTCGAGGAACGAATGGTATCGCGGAACGATATCCTCCCTTCCCCTGTGCGTCCTGAGGAGCAGGCGGCACGCATTGTCCAGCGGATTTTTTGCGTATAACCGCGGATATCCATTTGTATACAAAAATGAATCGAGCTCCTCGGCGGACATCCCAAGCGCCATTCCGAGCGCCTTCATGCGTTCCTTTCCCTGCGGACGCGCTTCCCCGGAAAGCCATTTGCCAACGGTCGTATGCGAGATCGCCGTGCGTTCCGCCAACGCGCTGGCGGAAAGTTGCGCCGCTTCCATGCGTTTTTGCAGGTCCGAGGAAAAATCGTATTCCGAAAACTTATCCAGTATCTCACGCAGCCGCGTCAGATCCTTTTGCAGTACCTCGTTTGTTTCGCTGATTTCTCCTGCCATTCAAAGTCCCCCGCCGGATTTGTTTGAAGCATACCCGCTTTCAATTCAAATTGAGTCAAAGCCGCTCGCGGGTTGCTATCGCGCTATAATTGCGATACGGCGATTGTCACCGACATCGCTGCGATTTCGTGGATTTCGGCTGCTGTTAGCCCTGCTTTTATACGTTTCCGGGTCCTGTTCACCGCTTGGATTGGTTTAACCAGAAGGTGATTTTTTTCGTCTGATGGAATATAATACAATTTGACGATACAACATAAAAATGTATGTAATAAAAATACCATAATTATCGTTCGCTTTTCAATCCCCGACGAAAATTACAGCCCTTTTTTATGCATTTTTTCTGTTTATACGTTTTATTTTCGCGGTTGTGCACTGGAACGGATCTTATAAGAAAAAACGGCCCCGCCTCCCATCCGAGGCAGCGCCGTATCTTGTTATCGTTATCCGCCGCACAACAAAAGGACGTGCGCCGGGCAGCAACTTTACGGTTTTCTTGAGCGGTAAACACGCGCTTCATATGGCTGCAACCGCTTTTCGTCCGGCTGGCCGGTGAGGTTGCTCAGCACGCACTCGCCGCGCTCTTTCTGTAAAAACGCGCAGCTTTCACCACTCATGTTGCATACGATGGTATATGTTTCATCGTCCAGCGCGCGTTCATATGCGAATAGCTGTTGATGTTCGCGTTCAACCAGAGCAAAGCTCCCATAGATCAGCGTATCGCTGGACGAGCGGAGCGCGAGCAGCCTGCGATAGAAATGCAGAACTGAATCCGGATCGCGTTCGGCGACCTCGGCATTGATCTGCCGATAGTTCGGATTGACCATGATCCATGGCGTGCCGGCGGAAAAGCCGGCGCTGTCCTCCGCGTTCCACTGCATGGGTGTGCGCGCGTTGTCGCGGCTTTTTGCCAGAATGCCGCGCCACGCGGCCTTCTCTTCTCCGCGCGCAGCGGCAAGACGATAGTAATTCAGGCTTTCAAGGTCGCGCAGATCGCCGACGCACGTAAACGGAACGTTGGTCATGCCGAGCTCTTCGCCCTGATAGATAAACGGCGTCCCGCGCATCAGATGCATGGCAACGCCAAGCATCTTTGCCGAGCGGACGCGCAGCGTTTCGCTTTGCGTGCCGCCGAAGCGAGAAACCGGCCTTGGCTGATCATGGTTCGACCAGAACAGGCTGCTCCAACCGTTTTGCAGCGCAACCTGCCAGTCTTCAACGATGGATTTCATGCGGCTCAGGTCCCAGGGGACGATCTCCCACTTGCCGCTCTTGCCGCTGTCGATATCCATCAAATCGAACGAAAAGACCATGTCCAGTTCATGCCGGCCGGGGTCGACATACAATCCGCCCGTCCCGCTGTCCGCAAACGGCGTTTCACCGACGCACATGCAGTCCCGCCCGTCGAAGCAGGCATGCCGCATCTCTCGCAGGTAATCGTGCACCGCCGGTTGGTCGGCAAAGCATTCCGGCGCAAAAACGTATCCTTCCGGAGACGGCGCGCCCGTCCCGTCCGGCAAACCGTCCGCCTTCGCGATCAGATTGATCACGTCCATGCGGAAGCCGTCCACGCCCCGGTCGAACCAGCGGTTCATCATGTCGTATACCGCCTGCCGAAGCGCAGGATTTTTCCAGTTCAGGTCCGGCTGCTTTTCGGAAAACAGGTGCAGGTACCATTGACCGCTCAGTTCGTCAAATTTCCATGCGGACGGCGTGAAAAACGACGCCCAGTTGTTGGGCTCGTTTCCATCCTTCCCGTCCCGCCAGATGTAATAATCGCGGAACGGATTGTCCTTCGATTTTCTCGACTCCACAAACCAGGGGTGCTCGTCCGAACTGTGATTGACGACGAGATCCATGATGAGCTTCAGCCCGCGCGCATGCAGGCCGGCAAGCAACGCGTCGAAGTCCGCCATCGTGCCGAATTCCCGCATGATGGCTTCATAATCCCGTATATCGTAACCCATATCGTCGTTCGGGGAATCATAGATCGGGTTGAGCCAGACGGCGCCGACGCCGAGCGAAGCGATATAGTCCAGTTTCTGTGTGATTCCGGCGAGATCGCCGATACCGTCGCCGTTGGAATCAAAAAAACTGCGCGGGTAAATCTGATAAACCGCGCATTCCTTCCACCAGGCCTTTTGCCGTGCGTTCAATTGCATATCGTAATAACCTTTCCAGTTTCGTTCAAAATCCCGATTGCGGCGGGTCACGCCGGCAAGTCGATTTTGCGCACGGATTCCCGCTCCACCAGCGTGATGGGAAGGATGAATTCCTGCTTGCCCGCCGCCGGATCGGCAATTGCGTTCAGTATCATTTCCACGGCCTTTTCGCCTTTGTGGTAGATGTTCTGCCCGACGGTGGTCAGCCCCGGGATGGAATACCGTGCGATGCTGAGGTTGTCCACGCCGACGATCGAATAGTTCGCCGGGATCAGCCGCTCTTGTTCGTTGAGCTCTTTAATCACGCCGATTGCGATGATATCCGCTGTGCAAAACGCCGCCGTCACGTCCAACTCGTCCGCCATTTTGCGCGCAAGCCGCCTGCCGGAATCGAAACCGACGCTTTCGGTCAGCACATAATCCGCATTCCGCGGAATCCCGAATTCGTCCAGCGCGTCGCAATACCCCGCATATCGGAGCTTCATCACGCCGCCGTCCTTGATCGCGCCCGAAAGAAACGCTATTTTTCGATGTCCGTTTTCAATCAGGTGCCGCGTTGCAATGTATCCGGCGTGCCGGTCGTTGATGCGGATCGCATGGAAATAGTGGTCGTCCATATAGCTGTCCACAAGCACGATCGGGATGCGCGTGTTGCGCAGGTCGGTGTAGGACTGCTCCTTGTACATGCCGATGATGATGATCCCGTCGAGATTGCGCTGCTGGGCGAGCTTGAGATAATTCTCGTCCGCGTTCGTGCCGGAGACGATGACGTGATAGCCGTTCTGGCGCGCGCAGTATTCGATGCTGGAAAGGATTTCGCTGTAAAACGGGTTTTCAAACACCATCTGACTGCCGGGCTCGGTCTGCGGGATGATAACGCCGATGAGGTTGCTGCGATTCAGACGCATGCTGCGCGCGGAATAGTTGGAAACATAGCCAAGCTTTTCCGCGGCGGCAAGCACCTGCTCGCGCGTGGATTCCGGTATGTTTTTCTTTTCGTTCATAACGTAGGAAACCGTTGCCGTGGATACGCCCGCTTCCTTCGCGACATCCTTAATTGTGATTCGTCCCATAAAACCTTGTCCTTGTTTAAACGTTTATATCAGCATACCGTGCGTCACCGCACATGTCAATCGAGCAGAGAAAAAACGGCTCGGTATAACGGTGTTTTTTCTTGCGGTTTCAGCTGTTTAAGCATATATGCGGCGGCTTCCAGCGAGCGCCCGTACCCCGGCGTCATCCGGGCGATCGACTCTTGCGGAACCGACCATTCCGCATGCCGAAACGGAGAAAACGCGTCCGCATCCTCACCCTGTATCAGCGCAAGCACCTTTTGCGCCGCGCGCACCTGGATTTCATAGAAGGCCGCGGCCTTCTCGCCGCGCCGCTCGCGCAGGCAGCCGACGTACAGCGAAAACAATGCGGCATCCGCCAGTGCCCGCTCCGGTTCGCGCTCCGGTTCGACGGCGGATACGTCCGGCGGTTCCTCCCCGCTGCGCGCCCAGAGGATACGTCCCGCGCCATGCGGAAAGGACGGCAGCAGGTCCGGTGTGACGATCCCGAAATCGCACAGCACTCCGTCCGAAAACAGCAGGTTCACCGCGTCTTTGCAAAAGATCAGCAACCCGTCGACCGGACAAAGCGTTTCCAGACGCTCCACCTGATCCAGCAGCCGTTGCTTCTCGGGCGCTTCGCAGATCACGAGAAAGTCCAGGTCGGAATACGCGTCGAAACGTTCTCGTTCGGCGTTGGAGCCGAATGCGGCGACGGCGATCACGCCGGGCTGCTTGGCATAGTACCCCGTGATTTCGTCCATGCGCTTCAGGGCGCGCGCCCGGCGCTGGTCCGGCATCCTCAAAACCCCTCTTCAAACGTCAGTTTGCTTGCTTCGATCACACGTGCGTTTCCGGAGGCGGCTTCCCCGTTTTTCAAAACGACGCTGTTGCCGAATTCGTCCTGATATTTATAATCCGGTTTGCCGGAAATCACCAGTACAAGATTCCGCAGCGCATCCGTGCGGTTGCCGACGTCGCCGCCGACGCGCAGACTGTCCGGCAGGTTCAGCGCGACCACGCCCGGCGTACGCAGGCAGACCGGAATCCGGCCGCGGCCGGCCGGCACCTCGATCGTCCGGCCGCCTTTCAGCGTTTCTTTTGTCAAAAAGCTGTACCAGCGCCCTTCCGGCAGGTAGACGCTCCGGGAAACCGCGCCTTCCTCGACGACCGGCGCAATCAGGAGGTCGCCCAGTATAAACTGGTCGTGGCAGCGCTGCGCGTTCTCGTCCGAAGGATACTCGAAAACAAGATGCCGCATCATCGGCAGGTTCGTTTCGACCGAAATGCGCGCCTGCCGGTAAAGCTCTGGCAGGAGATTCATGCGCAGCCGCGCATACAGTAACGCTGTTTTCAGAACGCCGGGGTCGTTCGTGTGTTTTGCGATGTTCCAGGGGCTGCGGTCGTTGACCAATCCCGTTTCAAAACCGCCGAACTGCCCGCCGAGCGGCTCGCTGTGCCACTGCATAACGGGCGCGAACACGGAAAGCGCCGTTGAGCGCAGATAAAGCTCCGCACCGGGCAAAGCGCCCGCGAACCCGCCGATATCGAAGCTCCAGAACGGCACGCCGCAAAGGCCGAGCGAGAGTCCCGCGCCCAGTACGGCGCGCATTTCCGAAAACGTGGACGCCTGATCGCCCGCCCAGTGGATCGGGCAGCACTGCGCGCCGAGATACCCCGCGCGTGAAAACAGCGTTTGTTCCGGGCCGATCGCATCGGCATACGTTTCTTCATAATCGGCGACATAGCGGTTCCGCATCGATACGCCGTCGCGTCCGTTATGAAAGCGCGCGGACAAATCGTGGATAAATTCGCCGCCGTCCGTTTTGAAGCCGTCCACCCCCATATCCGTCAGGTACCCGCGTTTTTCCATCCACCATTTTCTTGTTCGCGGCACGGAAAAGTCCGGCACGTGCGCGCCGACGAACCATTGCTTCGGGATGCGGTACGGCGTGCCGTCCGCATTTTGCACGACGAGGCCGTTCGACGCGGCGTAGGCATCGTCCGCGTCGTGCTGCGGGCACGTTTGGCCTTCATCGAGCTTTTTCAGCGCGGGTATCTGCCAGAGAACCAGCTTCACGTTCCGCGCGTGCAGCGCGTCGATCATACCCTTCGGGTCCGGCCATGGTTCCTGAAACGTAAAGTCGCTTTCCGTAAACGCCGCCCCGCCGTCCCTGGTTTTGTATTTCGCGCCGTTCCAGATGTAAAACGTCGCTTCGTCGCTCCATGCTTCGACGACGATCGCCGTCGCCGGATAACCCGTTTCGCTCAAAATCTCCACCTGCTCTTCAACGTCGCTTTGCTTATTCCAGCGATTTGCGGAGATCCACGGGCCGAACGCCCATTTCGGCGGCAGCGCCGGAGCGCCCGTCATCTTCACAAACTGCGAAACGATGTCCCGCGGAGATCCGAACAGAAAAAACGCGTCGTATTCGCCCGCGGGCAGCGAGACTTCCACATGCCCCTTCGTCAGCGCAAACGTCGCCGCGGCGTCGGTTTGCACGAACAACCCGTGCCCGTCGTTGCAGAAGAAAAACGGAAGCGGAAAATACGTTTTGCCGCCCTGGTTGGTGAATTTTTCTATGATCGTGCACTCCGTGCGCTTGCCCATGCGGTCCACGCCGTCGAAGCGCTCGCCCATGCCGTATGCAACGGTGGCGTCGCAGTCGTAGGAAAAGCCGACGCCGTCCCGCGTTTCGTGCGTTGTAAGGTTCCGGATTTTATGTTTGTCGAGATCGTGCAGTCGCAGCATATCAGCCTTTCACGCCGCCCGCCATGAGGCCGCTTTTGAAGTATTTTTGTGCAAAGACATAGACGAGAATGATCGGCAGCATGGAAAGCAGGCTGCCCGCCATGAGCACGTTGTATTCGGTTGCATATTGTCCGTTGAGCGTGTTGAGCGCCAGCGGGAGGGTCATGAGGCTCCGGTCGGACAGCATGACCAGCGGCCAGAGGAAGTCGTTCCAGGAGTCCATAAACGTTGTGATGCAGAGCGTCGCCAGGGTCGGCGCGCACAGCGGCAGGACAACCTGCCAGTAGGTCCTGAACAGCCCTGCGCCGTCGATACGGGCCGCCTCCAAAAAGTCGTCCGGAATGCTCCGGATCGTCTGCACGAGCAGGAACACGGCAAACGCGCGAAACAGCGAAGGTAAAATCACGCTGCCGTAGGTATTGATCAGCCCGAGCCGGCTCATGATGACAAACAGCGGAATCAGCGTCACCTGCGTCGGTATCATCATGGAGGCGAGGTACAGCTTGAACAGCCCGTTTGCAAACGGAAAACGAATCTTGGCAAACGCAAACGCCGCCATGGAGGAGGAAACCAGCGTAATCAGCGTGTAACTCACGGCGATAAACACGCTGTTGAACATCGCCCTGCCGAACGGAAACTGCGTGAAAACTTTTTTATAGGCGTCCAGCGTCGGCTCGCTCGGAATCCATTCGATCGGCATGCTCATCAGCGCGGAACGGCTTTTGAACGACGTCGAAAGCATCCAGAAAAACGGAACCATCGCAATCAGCGCAATCAACGCCGCAATCATGTAGTATGCGGTTTTGGATAGACGTTTACGAACCATAATGCACCCACCGTTTCTGCGCCGAGAGCTGCAGGCGCGTAAACGCGAAGATAATGATGAACAGCAGCCACGAGAACGCCGCGGCATACCCCATCTCATAATAGCGGAAGCCGTACTTGTAGATACGCTCCACCATGACCTGCGTCGCGCCGTTCGGCCCGCCGTCGGTCATGATCATCACCTGCGGGAACAGCTGAAACGCGTTGATCAGGCTCACAACGAGGACAAAAAACAGCGACGGCGTCAGCAGCGGCAGCGTGATGCGCCAGAAGCGCTTCCATGCGCCCGCGCCGTCGATGGACGCCGCTTCATAATAATTTTTATCGATACCCTGCAGCCCGGAAAGAAGGATCAGCCCGTAAAAGCCCATGTCCTTCCAGACGGACGCGAGGACGATGGACGGCATGGCCCATTGTTCGCTCTGGAGCCAGGCCGGCCCCTGAATACCGAAAATTTCAAGGATATTGTTGACGATACCGAACTTTGACGACAGCACCCAGCGAAAGATCAGCGCGCCGGCAATCCAGCTCGTCAGCACCGGGATGTAATACAGTACGCGGAAGACGCCGACGCCGCGGTAGCTCTTGCTCAGCAGCCACGCGATCCCGAGCGAACAGATCAAAAGCAGCGGCAGGTAGAGCACGATGAAATAGCCGGTGTTGCCCAGGACCCGCCAGAATTCCCCGCCGGAAAGAATTTCCTTGTAATTTTGCAAGCCGATGAAATGATCGGCGAAAAACCCGCTTACAGCCAGCTTGTCCAGCCCGTTCCAGTCCGTCAGGCTGATCAGCAGCGAGAGGACGATCGGCATCAGCGAAAAAACGGCGAGACCGACCACGCTCGGCAGCAGGAACGGGGACGCCCGCATTAAATCCCGCATGGAACGGAGCGGGGCGTTTTTTTTGCGCGTCATGCTTGGTTGCTCCTTTTAAGGAAAAAATCGGAAGCCGGGCAGGGCACTCGCCCTGCCCGGCTGCATTCTGTCGACAGTACCAGTTTATCCGAGTTGGATGGTCGCTTCAAGCTCCGCCTGGCAATCGTCCATCGCCTGCTCGACGGAGACGGCTCCGCTGGCCGCTTCCTCAAGATGGCTGGTGATGATATCCGACATCAGGGAGTTTTCTTCAATGATCGGCGGAATCGTCAGATAATTCAGCGAATCGAAGACGGCCTGACGGTTTGCGGGAAGCCCAAGGTCGAGGTAGGTCGCAAGCACGCTCTCGTCCGTGATGGCCGGCAGGTCCCAGCCCGCGTCGATGCGCAGCTGCGCCGCTTCCGGGCTGGAGGCGAGGAAGTTGATCCATGTCATGGCCGCCTGTGCGTTTTCACTTTCGGCGTTGACGACATACGCGTTGGAGAAGAAGTGCGTCGCCTTTTGGGTCATCCCGGGTTCAACGACGATGTCCCAGTTGAAATCGCAGTTTTCGGCAAACGTATTGAACGCCCAGATGCCGGTCGGGATCATGCCGAGTTTACCGCTCATGAACCAGTCCCAGTCGCCCATGCCGCCCTGCTGTTCGGTCGTCGGCTGCACGTTGCTCACCGTGACGCGCTCGACCATCATCTTGGCCGCGGCGACGCATTCCGGCGAATTGACCGTAAAGGCGGTCTTGTCGTCATTGAGGATGCTGCCGCCGAACTGCGCGGCAACCTTGAAGAACTCGTTGTAGGTAATCGGCGCAAAGATGCCGAAATAATCGTCGCCCAGCGCGCGGATGGCTTCCGCAGCCGCCTGCGCGTCGTCCCACGTCCAGTCGTTCGTCGGGTAATCGACGCCTGCCTGATCAAAGAGGTCCTTGTTGTAGATCAGAACGACGTTGGAGAAGCATCCCGGCAGGCCGTACTGCACGCCGTCCACATTGAAAGCGGAAAGCGCCGTCTGGTTGATGCCGGAAGTGTCCACGCCGGTGATCTCCGCCAGAACGCCTTTTGCCGAATATGCCGCGAAGTTTTCAATGTTGAGTTCGTAGCAGTCCGGCGCGGTGCCGCCCGCAACGCGGGTTTGCATCTGCGTAAAATAGTCGCTGTAGCCGATCGTTTCGATTTCCACGGTGATGTTCGGATATTGCTCGTGGAACGCGTCGTACATTGCCTGAAGCGTTTCTTCCTGTCCGCCGGATGCATTGAAGTTGCAAAAGGTAATGGTAACGTCTTCGGCGGGCGCTTCCGCCGCGGCGTCGACAACGGCCGCCTCCGGCTGCGTTGTCGTTTCTTCTTCCGCGGCCGGTTCCGTCGTCTGCGCGGCGCAGCCGAAGACGGCGATCGCCATACACAGCGCAAGAAGCAGTGCGAGTGTCTTTTTCATTGTGTCTCTTCCTCCTTATATTGTTCGTTGATGGGAATCATACTGGTAAATCCAGCGAAAACGGCGTGTTTTGGTTAATCGTTTCTTTCGCATTCCTAAATATTTTTTGGTCTATTTCTTGATATTCAGCGCTTTAGCAAGAAGATTTTACCGAATGCGCTGATAAAAATAGTGGATTCAAAATGATTTTTGTTTAATCGTTTAACCTAGATGGATTATATTCTTTATCGTTTCGAATGTCAACCCCAAAAATAAAAATTTAATCTGCAAGCACGCGGACGCCTGCAAAAAGAAATTCGCCCCTATCAATAAAAAAACAGCGTGTGCCGGGTCCGATTCAATGCTAATCTGCTTTACCATTGCGGAACAGGCACGCGCTGCCGGGAATCTTCACGCCGTCAGCCGACGGCGCGCATCCTTTCTCAGCCGAACTGATACGGATTGAATTCGTTTAGTGCAAGGATGAACCAGGCGGTCGGCGCGATATGCGCGTCGGTCGAATATACCCACGGCTCTCCCGTAAACAGTTCGAAACCGGTCGAAAGGTCGTCCACCGTCGCGGCCGGGAACAGCCCGTTGTCCAGCTGGACCAAGGTAAGCTCGTCCAATGCGGATTTCGCCGTCGCGTCTTCCCCGCGCAGGCGGTACAGCAGCGCGGTGTACGCCGTACCCTCCGTCCACCAGCCGCCGTTTACATTGCTTTGGCAGAAGGGGTATCCGCCGCCGCGGACATGCATTTCGGCAACGCGCGAAAGCGCCGTTTCGTAAGGCGCGAATGCGTCGCCGAGAGCAAGCGCCGCCCATACCTGCGCGTCCAGCACGATGTTTTCCCGGCTCGGTGTAACGCCGTCGTCCGTCGTGCCGGTATAGAACACGCCTTCGTCTTCGTCGTACATCGCTTCGACGAACGCCAGCGCGCTTTCCGCGGCGGATTCGTACTTCGTTTCCCCCGTCTGCCGATACAATTCGCTAAAGGCGGCATACGCGTCGATATTATGTTCGATGGACTTGTACGTGAACGGATAGGTCACCGGATTCTCTCCTTCCGCCCAGCCGTCGAAACCCGCGGTAAAACCGTCCGTTCCGTCCGAACAGTTTTCGATCACCCAGTCCATCAGCGCTTCCGCCGTACTCAGGTACGTCTCGTTTGCCTCCGTGTCGCAGTATTGCAGCAGCGCAAGCGCGACATAGGACGTGTTTCCGACGTTGCTGCCGACCTGATAGCGGTCCTCAAACCAGTCGCCGGTTTCGCTGACGCTGAAGTCGTACCAGCCGGGCAGTCGCGCGCCGCTCTCCCAGCCGGGAATGGCGGCAATGTCGCCCGCGGCGTATGCGTTGCGGACCCGGGCGACACCCTGCCGGTCGTTTTGAACCGCGTAGACGAACGCGTCCAGTATCTGCGCGGCTTCGTCCTGCATGCCTTCGGAGAGGAACGCCATTGCCACGAGCGCATTGTCGTAGGAAAACGCCGCGTTTTGGATGTATTGGTTTTCGGTGTCGTAGGATGCAAGCAGCACGGGCGCCTGCTCCGCCGACTGGATATCGCCGGTAAAGCGGATTTCGTCCAGATAGAATACGTTCTCCGCATTACCCGACTTCGTGCCGCTGCAAACAAAGCCGAACCCGCAGCAGACATAGCTCAAATCAAGCCCGCTCAAATCGACGACGTACTCCGTCCATTCGTCCGTCAGGGTTATAAAGCCGAGCGATTGTTTTTTCGCACTGTCGGGATACGAAACGAGCCGCGTTCCCCACTCCCCGTCGTAACCGAAGCCCAGCGTGAAAAATTCGACGACTTCCCCTCCCGTTTCGCCTCTGGCAAAAAAGCGCAGTTCTTCCGCGCCGGACAGATCAAGCCCGGCGTTCTCCTGTTCGCCGTCGTTGAGCAGCGGCTGCGTTTCCCCTTCCGGCAGATAGCCGTTGAGGAACATCCAGCCGCCCCAGTCCGACCCTTTCGTGTCGATTTGACAGCGAATGCAGCTCGTCCCCGCATACGCGCCGTCGGTCCAGTTTTCATCGAGATTCTTGACGAGGTTCCCGTTGCTTCCCCAAATTTTCGCTTTTTGGGTGAAGTTATTTTGCGTCTCCGCATAGTCGCAATAAACGTATACGTCTTTGCGATACTGCATCAGCCGGTTTTCCAGCGCGTTGAGCGCGGCGGTTTTCCATTCGTCATATTCTTCGTAGGAAACTTCCGGTTCGGGCGTCGGTTCCGGCGTCGGCGTTGCGGTCGGTTCGGCGGTCGCTTCCTGTGCCGTCGGCACGGGCGTCTCCTCCGACTGAACGGTATCCTGCGGAGCGGCGCAGGCGGCAAGCGCAACGCAAAGGATCAGCGACAGCGATAGTTCCAGCACTCGTTTCATACCACATACCCCTTTCATTTTCATTGGTCGAATCGGTTTATCGTTTGAAAAGCGCCTTTCGACTTTTCGCCGCGTCTGCTATTCGGAAAGTTTCACCACGATGAGCCCGAGCAGTAGCAACAGCGCCAGCGGCCCGATGATGCAAAGAAAGACGATCGACAGCGTCCTTGCCGTTTTCGCGGACTGAACCGCCCCTTCAAAGCCGACCATAGCCGGATCTTCCGGCAGATAAGAAATAGTGACGACCGTCTTCCCGTCCTTCACCTTTCCGGTTGGGAACTGATACGTGCGCATCGAGATCGGAACGTCCTTTGCGTAATCCTGCCCGTCCACCGTGTATTCGAGACGCGCGTAAATTTTGCCGATTTCCCAAAGGCCTTTATGCGTCACGCGCTCGATCGTCGCTTCCATCGTAACGCCCGTGTTTAAAATCTCCGTCTGTTCCCGATAGATCCGATTGGTTGTCACAATCGTAAAAATGTAAATCGCCACGAGCACCAAAAGTACCCAAAGTGCACTTGTGGCACATCCCTTTTGTCTTGCGTCCATACAGCAATCCCTCCCGTTTGGTTTTGTGGAAATTTGAGGCGTCCGCCGCACTCGCGGTACCGGCGCGCGGTTCCTCTGTTCGGGGTCGTGTTCCCTTTGGGATGGCTTTATGGTAGCATTCTATTTCCCGGCGTTTTTTATCAAAAGTTGCAAGCTGCGGGGTGCGGATTCGTTGTCGCCGGCGGACCAGACGGTTTTCGGCACATTGCGCGTGTCATCCTGCGGCTTCTTCGTCCTATTCTCCAAAACAGCAAACGACCCCGCCTTGACATGAAGGCGAGGTCGTTTTTATATCCATATCGTATTTGCGCTCGCGGCGTCGTCAGATCAGCCCCTGGGCGATCATGGCGTCGGCGACCTTGGCAAAGCCCGCGATGTTCGCGCCCGCCACGAGGTTGTAGCCCAGTCCGTGCGCTTCCGCCGCTTTCGCCGAGTTGTCGTGGATGTTCTTCATGATCGTGTGCAGCTTTGCGTCCACTTCCTCCGCGCTCCAGCTGTAGCGCATGCTGTTCTGGCTCATCTCCAGCGCGCTCGTCGCAACGCCGCCCGCGTTCACCGCCTTGCTCGGCGCTATGATCAGGTGCTTTTGCCCCATCAGGTAGTTCAGCGCCTCGTTCGTCGTCGGCATGTTCGCCACTTCGATGTAGTACTTCGACCCGCTATTCGCGATCTTCTTCGCGCTCTCGATGTTCACGTCGTTCTGCGTCGCGCACGGCATGTACACGTCCGCCTTCACACCCCACGGCTTTTCGCCCGCGTGAAATTCGCAGCCGTATTTGTCCGCGTAATCCTGAACTCTGTCGCGGCCGCTGTTGCGCATTTCCACCAGATAGTCGATCTTTTCGCCGAGCACGCCGTCCGGGTCGTATACGTATCCGTCCGGTCCGGAGAGCGTCACGGCCTTTGCGCCAAGCTCTTCCAGCTTTCGGGAAACGCCCCACGCCACGTTCCCGAAGCCCGAGATCGCGAACGTCTTGCCCTTGATCGAATCGCCTTCATGTGCGAACACTTCGTTTACATAATATACCGCGCCGAACCCCGTCGCTTCCGGCCGGATCAGGCTGCCGCCGAAGCTCATGCCCTTGCCCGTCAGAACGCCCGGCTCGTACTTGCCGCGGATTCGGCGGTACTGCCCGTAAAGATACCCGATCTCACGCGCACCCACGCCGATGTCGCCCGCGGGCACGTCCACGTCCGGCCCGATATGCCGGTACAGCTCCGTCATGAACGCCTGACAGAAGCGCATGACTTCCCCGTCGCTCTTGCCGCGCGGGTCGAAGTCGCTTCCACCCTTGCCGCCGCCGATCGGCAGGCTCGTCAGGCTGTTTTTAAACGTCTGCTCGAACCCTAAAAACTTCATGATCGAAAGATTCACCGACGGATGAAAACGCAGCCCGCCTTTATACGGCCCGATCGCTCCGTTGAACTGCACCCGATACCCGCGGTTGACGTTCACCTTCCCCGCGTCGTCCACCCACGTCACGCGGAACGAAATCGCCCGCTCCGGCTCCGCCATGCGTTCCAGCAGGCCCATCTTTTCGTATTCCGGGTGCGCTTCGATTACGGGCTTCAGCGACGTATACACCTCTTCCACCGTCTGCAGAAACTCCGGCTCGTTCGCGTTCTTCTTCTTGACTTCGCCTATTACCCTCGCTATGTATGCGTTCATGTTTGTCCTCCTGAAATGACTTCGAATTGCGTATTTTTTTGTGTTTGTCGTTCCATTCGCTCCACGCTCATCATAGTCCCCGGGAAAAGCAAAGTCAACCGAACCGGACGCAATATATTAAATTGTTTACGCCCGCCTGTTTTTTTTTAAGTTGCAATGCAAATCCTTTGTTTTCCCCGGGATTCGACCGCGCAGGCAGAAAAAAACGGCCAGAAGGTCCTCCTCCGCAACTCAGTCAAAATAAAACAAATCTTCAAACCGTTTGTCGAGCGCAATGCATAGTATCAGCGCAAGCTTCGCCGTCGGGTTGAACTGTCCGGTTTCGATCGAACTGATCGTCTGACGCGACACGCCGACCATCTTCGCAAGTTCGTTTTGCGAAAGGCCCTTTTCTGCACGGACGACCTTTAGATTGTTTTTTAGCTCCAGTTTTCCTTTCATCTTCCGCCTGCCGTCAGTATCCCGTGCAAAACCGGACCAGCGCCAAAATCGCCGCCAGCGCAATAACGACGCCCAGAATCAGCAATTCCCTGCGCTTTGTTTTTGCAAAACGATAGAAAAACGAGACGCTGACCGACGTGCAGACGACCACGGTTAGGTCCATCATGCTTTCGCCCTGCTGTGCGCGCAAATACGCGAATACGGCCGAAAGGATTACCATCGTTGCCAGCGTCCACCTCAACGACTTGTCGCGGACGTCGTCGTCCCGCTCGTCCCGGTTTTCCGAGCGGCTTTTTTCCAAAATTTCTTCCTTATCCATAGCTGTTTTGTTCATAATCGTCTCCTAAGCTTCTCTTTTGCCAAGTTTTCTTGTCAACGGAAACAGTATACGCCTGCCAAGTTTTCTTGTCAATAGATGCCGAGCGAAAAGCAGCGGACGCGCCTTGCAACGCGTTCGCTGTAATGTGGACTCGCCGTGTTTCTCTGTTCGTTATCTGAAAAACTTCATGACGGAAGCGAGCGCGGACGAATCGTCGGCATTCAACGCGCTTTTTACCAGTTCTTTCAGCGTGCCCTGCGACAGGAACGGGAAGAGCGCCGCAATTTCGCCGGTCGCAGTACCGTTTTTCAGCGCGCTTTTTACAATTTTGTCAAGCTGGCTTTCGTCCAGAAACGGTGCGATCGACGCCAGTTCGCCAATGCGTCCGCCGTTTTCCATGACTTTCTCCGCGATATTGCCCAACGCCTCCTCGGAAAGGAACGGAGCGATCGACGCCAGTTCACCAACGCGGACTTTTCCGTCCAGCGCGCGTTCGGCGAGTTTGCCTAGCGCCTCCTCCGATAAAAACGGGGCGATCGACGCAAGCTCACCAACAGGTACGTTTTCGGCGATCGCCCGATCGGCAAGCAGATCCAGCGTCTTTTCCGAAACGAACGGGGCGATCGACGCGAGTTTCCCGATTCCCGCAACCGGTGCGAGCCGCATCGCGAGTTCGTCAACGGTTTCTTCATCGAGAAAGGGCGCGATCGCCAGCAGCCCCTTGAGACTGACGGCGTCGTTTTTGCCATCCTGGCCCGCCCCGCGCTCGTCTTCCCGCCTTTCGTTTTTTTCGTTGATTGCGAGCACGATGCGTTTCACCTGCTTCGGCTTCAGTACGGGCGCCGCCTCGCCGGCTTCCTCCAGCGTCACGTCCGCTTCTTCCACAAACGACTCGTCCGAGCCGTCGAGCACGTGGGTGATGAGTTCGCTGCCGCGTCCGCCGCCGAGAAGCTCGTCGACGCTTACGCCGAGTATTTCCGCAAGCTCCGGCAATTTGCCGATATCCGGCATGGACGCGCCGCGCTCCCAATTGGATACCGCCTGAAAACTGACGCCCATTTTGTCCGCCAGCGCGGGCTGCGTCATATCCTTCTCTTTGCGCAGGCGAGAGATCCGCCTGCCGATTTCGATTACATCAAACATCGCTTACCGTTCCTTTCATAATTCGTATGGCGCCGTTTGCATGTTCAACCAGTGGTCCTTTTTCTTCTCCATCTCCCGTTCGAGCAGCATGGCCCTGTAGGCGCGCTCGATCCATTCGGGATTGGCTTTTCGATTCGGCTTGCGCCTGATGCGGATTCGCATGGCTGTTCAACCGCCTTTCTTTGACTTCGCCATAAGGTTACCAGACGGCAGCATATTGTGAACAGCGAGCGTTGCTTGAGTTTGAAAAAAGCGGCTCAAGCATCCGTTGAGCGGCCTTCAACCAGCGATGGAAATCCCGCCTCAACCAGGCGTTGCATCGGTCGCAACCGAAAAAAGCGGCTGTTTGTGCCGCTTTTTCATTCGGTATGCATCCTCATTCAACCGAAACGGAAAGATGCTTCGACAGCAGGCCGTCCACATCCCGCATCAGCGATTCGAGCGTAGCCGTAACGTCGTCCTGCGTCTTTGCGCGCGCTCCGATGTAAAGTTTGAGCTTCGGCTCGGTCCCGCTCGGACGAACGACGATCCATGAATCGTCGGTAAGCAGCCAGCGGAGCACGTCCGACTTCGGCA
>ERZ795048.1744-NODE-1744-length-18808-cov-10.042980_pt1 | contig 18808 bp, 17 predicted proteins | sample MGYA00375132_ERZ795048 | MGnify/ENA primary metagenome ERZ795048 (study PRJEB30177, sample SAMN05720225) | activated sludge metagenome | isolation source: Anaerobic digester | place: Hong Kong | collected 2014-12-17 ...
GAATAGCTCAACCAGTTTGACTTTTTTGTCCAAGTAATAGGGGTCTGGTACAATACCAGCAAGGAGAACAACAGAAAAGCCCAATTCTTAGAGATTTTCAGAAGAGAGCACAACAAATTGAAGGAAGCAAATGCCATCAGATAGTAGAACAGTGTCAATAGGAACCAGAAAGAGCAAAGTTTCTGGAACACCAACAAGCTCACGAACATACACGGCAGCATTATCCTCATAAATTTCTTCTTAAAGAAATCAAACCAGTCCTTAAATGTTTCTACATTTTCTATTGAGCGATAGGATGTCAGGCCAGACAGGAAGAAGAACAGAGCCATATTGAAGGACTCTATTATCCATCCCGCATAATAATACTCGTTTGTTACCAGTTGGCTGCTATGATAGAGGATAACGCACAGCATTGCGAAAAACCGTGCGTTATCTATCCATGCTATCCTATTTGTTGTACTTGGCATATACCTGTTTATAAGCTTCTTTGTAGATTTGTTTGATTCTTTCCGGATTAAACAATTCCCGCACTTTTACTGTATCTACCTTCTTCCCTATTGTATGCTCAACTTTATATTCAAAATCCTCGTAGTCACGATATTGGAATACACCTACACCTTCCATCCCCTCAAGGTAATCCCCTATTCTAACTCTATTTGAGATAACTATGGGTGTGTTGCACATTAAAGCCTCAATAGAGACATAAGAGAAAGCCTCATAACGCGAAGGAACAGCCAGAAGAGATGCCTGCATATATAACTTCTTAAGCTCATCATCTGATATGTTGTAATGGCGTGTCATATCGCTTCTCAAAGGAATATCCCCACGTCCCACACAATGTATTTCATATTTCCCCTCCGGCAAATGAAACACATGCTCATATCCCTTGTTTGTCTCATCAATTCTGCCCACAAATAGAATCATGTTGGGGTTCTTTTCTACCGTTTCTGAAGAAGGCTCGAATTTAGACCAATGAGGGACAGTCACCACATTGGAGTGATACTGTGTAAACAGAGCACTATCCTCTTTATTTATATTAAAAACAAGGTCAACTTTCTTTAATACCTTTTTGGTGATAAGGTTAAAATATACCTTCCCCATTAAAGGGCGTCTTAGTGCATAAAAAGGATGGAAATGAGGAGAAAAGACCACAGGCAACCCATATTTCTTCGCACTATTTACCGCCACAGGGAGCGAGAAGGTAGTGGCACCATGAACATGAACAATGTCTGGTTTATACTTCTCTATACTCTCACATATCTCTTTCCCGTCCAACCAATGCTGATGCAATATTGGTTCTTTATGCCAAGTGTATTCCAACGTTGGGAGCATCTGAATCTCATCATCTCCTCGGAACAACTCTATTAGTCCTTGGCAATTGGAATCTACTCCCGCACACTTGGAGGTTGACGGTTCCCTTATCTGTAATACCTTTATTGCCATAACAATTATTCCTTCTCCTGATTAACCAAGAATTCCAGTTCAGCGGAAAAATCGCCTCTAATCTTTGTCTTCTTCAAACGATAAACCTCCAAAGCTCTCATGAAGGCTTTGAGATAGAATTTCCAACCGAACTTACTCTTCAATCTTGTAATGTTATAAGCTGCATAGGAAGCGTCAAACACATTGTGTACATCAAGGTCAAGAACATCAATATATAAGCGCTGGCGCGTGATTGCTGTCTTATAATCCATTCTTGATACAGCATATTTCTTTGCCTCACGAAGCATCTGGTGATATTCCTCAACAATGTTATGTTGCTTGGCAATTTCTTCCATGATGAGTAGTTCGCGTTTCATACGAGAATCATCATAACTCCTTGCCATCTCTCCTATACCCTTCCTTAGAGCCTCTTTCATATCAATTTCCGGGAATTCTCCTTTCCAGCCCGGAAGATCCTTTGCTGTCATCAGATAGTCAACAGTCATCAAGGACAATAGAGGAGAATAAGGCTGTGAAGCAAGAATAGGATGCATCATCTTGCTTTCCGAAAACTTGAAGAACTCCTTAGAATTCTCAACAGCTTCTTTATCTTTCTTTATGTAAGCGATACCCTGAGATGACGGGCTCACACCATTAATAGTATATGATTCTTCAGAGAAGTAATACTTATCCACTTCACCGGCTAAAACTATCCCAGAATAACCATCTGGCGTGGGACAAGAATAGAAACGCCCGTCTGTTGTTCTTGATTTAACCTGTTCAATAAGACTTATATGAGCCGCGCCTTTAATGTAGAACATAGGACATTCCTTATCCCGGATGTAGTCAAGCATCAAGGGTTGTCTACCAAGATACTCTTTGGAGTCCACCCAATGAGAGCCAGTTCTGTAATAGATGGAGAAATGTCCATTGGGGTAATAATCCATTGGATAGCAATACTCCGGAGGGCACCATGTTAAAAGCTTTGTTCCTGTTTCCTGGAATTTGGCCACCATACGGCTTATTCCACGTGGCTGTATACCATCATCACCACCTAGAGCCATCACATAACCCTCCTTAATACGGCTTAATGCATCCTCAAAGTTATCCCTCATTCCGACCCTAACAGGACGGTCAATGAAGGTGATCCTTGAATCCATTGCGGCCATTGCACGCACCATCTCTTTTGTACCATCAGTACTTGCATCGTCTGCTACTATGATTTCAAAATTCTCATAGTCCTGGGCCATACAAGTTCGTAGTGTATGGTACAAATAATCCTTTCTGTCCTTAACTGGTATAATTAATGATACCTTGGGTTGTTCAACCATATCTATCTGTGTTATTTAGTTCTGAAATAATCTCTCATATACTCCGTCTAAAACAGCAGCATTACGTTTTCTATCAAACTGATCTTCAACAAAATGTCTCTCATTGGCCAACTTTGCCTTTATCATTTCATAATTGTTATCCAGATCGTTCAATTTGTTTAACATGTCATCCTGGCTCCCTAATTCAAACAATAGCGCCAGATCTCCACCATGGGAATATTCAATACTCTCTTCTGTTCTTGCTGCAACTGGTACAGTACCAACAATGATACTTTCTGCCAAAGCCAAGTTAGCATGAGGAATGGTAAAGAAACTAAGGTTGCAGTATGCCTGTTCCATTATGTGTTTCATTGCATAGGTGGCAGGAATGCAAACGATCCTTCTATCTGATGCAATCATCTTTCTTACTTTCAGATCATAAGTATCAAAACCAAGCTTTTCCAATAAAATCTTGACCTTATTCTTTAGGCCAGACCTGTTGGGCTGTGGGCTCACACCAACCATCAGTAAACGTTTGTTCTTATCTGTTATTCTCTTTCTGAAAACATCTACCACTTCAGAAGCGCCCTTAATATCCTGTAGTCCTCCAGTAAAGATATATACTTTCAACTTTGATGTATCTTCCCCAAAGATATCATCAAATGGTCTGTACTCATACCGCTTTGATAAATCTATCCAATCATACACAATTGTAGATTGCCTGTTTGGTACCATAGAAGCGCTATAACCGTTGATGGCTACTATCTGGTCTGCATAACTGGTAATTATTTTTTGAATCTTTGAAAGTTGTTTTACATGCTCATTCAGTGGCCAGTGCTCGCGCAGGTGAATAGCTGTTTTACACCCCTTTTTCTTGGCCACTGTAAGATAGGGTGCAAGCATCGTTGTATTCAAATAAATTGCATCAGGCTTGAGTTTTTCCAATATGCGACCAAAGTCGGTTAAAGCTGTTTTAATCCTTGTGTAGTTACGCAAAACCCTCGGGTTCCATAAAGATTTATTGTAAGGCACCAAGGTCATTGACGGCATAAAATAGACCTCTATACCCAATGCTTTTATTTCTTTCACCAAATCACCATCAGTGCATAGTAATACTGAAGGCTGGTATTTCTTCCGGTCTATCTCTCTTAATATATTCAACAGGCAATAAGTACCGCCTCCAATATTTGATGCGTGGTAAACAAATAGAATTGATTTCATTACTGCTGCCTCTTACAAAACAGAAAAGATTGTTTTATATCCTTCTTGGTAGCCACCCTCATAGCCTTGGAAGAATTGAATGTACAAATATGATGTAATAAAAATCATTATTAAAACTAAAGCCAGTCTCAATCCTTTATCCTTAATTATAGAGTAAACTAAAGGTATAGCAGCAACCTTGAAAGCTATAAAATAGACACCTAATCTTCCAGCCATATCAGCACCGTAGAATTGCAGAGGAGTTATTAACATATCGCAAAACGCCAACAATGCAATAACATTTAGTTCTTTTGACTTTAATTTATCCGTAAATAATACATAGAGAATAACTATATTGGGAATCATCTTTATTACATAACCTAGCCCCACACCACTTAAGGTTTTACTGCTATAACCAGAGTACTTTCCTAGCTCTTCTAATGCATACACCATTTTAAGACCGCTTATAACAACGTCTTTGAAAACAAAAATTATGAATGTAAATAATAGCAACATTATGGCCACTATCTTTGATCTCTTTAATGGCAAAAAATATAATGCAATAAAAGGTACGCAAACAGCAGAGGATAAATGTATAGTCAAAGCAAATATTATGACTGCTATCGCTGGAAGTAGTTTCTTTTTATTCATTAGCAAAACCGCCCCAACAAACAGTGCAACACAAAGCCCCTGACGCAACATGGAAAAATTTAAAAGGTATAAGCTGTCCATGCCTACATAAAGAAAGACAGCGAACCACCTCCATTTGACTGGGACATAATCCTTAATAAGACGATAATATATGTAGTTCTCAACAACGCTAATTAGTGCCACTAATACAAAGAAACCATTCTTGAAACCAAACAAAGCATTCAAAACCATCCATCCAGGCTCTGTCCAGTCTGTCTGGTTGAAGAAATTTTCAAGAAGATCTTTTACATCTCTCGAACCATATCTGACTTCCCACAATTCATAATAGCTTAAATAATCAGTGCCGTAGCCATATTGAATAGCAGCAATGATAGTAAGCAATAAAAACCCTATCTCAAAAAATTTCCCCTTTGACTTAAATTGAGATATATAAGCAAAAATAATAGCTATAATACTAACAGTTGTTGTAACCAGCATAATCTTCTTCTTTATAGTGCAGACTCAAGAAACTCCACACTTTCTTTCCTCTTCGCGTTAATACCATTCTCAACCTCGTTATAATCTATATCTATATCTAATTGAGTATTGGTACTCTGTATAAATCTGCCATTAAGACCAGTAAGCTTCTTTAAGCTATCCATCCGTGCTGTACCACGTTTTGCGTTATAAAAACAATAGAACTGCTTCTGAAAGATTAGCGAGAAAACAGTCCCGTGAAAACTATCGGTTATAATGTATTTCGCATCACGGAAGTTGGCTAACCATTTTTCTATCGTATCATCTACCTGCACTTTTTCTGCTGTCAGATATTTGACACAACATCCAAGAGCCCTCGCTGTCTGATCTGCCATTCTCTTCTTCTCGTCAGTCATATCTAGAATATACGCAAAAACAAATTTATCTTTACTCTGAGGGACATCTTTGCATATGTTTAAATAATCATTCTTATTAAGCAACATCGTTGGATCAAGAACCCACTTTGCTTCAACACCCAGATTGTCTTTAACTACCTTAACGGACGGTTCTTCCCGTACAGAAATGGCAGAAAAATCCTTAATCAATTCTCTCAACTTAATAGTCGTAGCTTCATCAAACGGCCATTTATCCAAAGCTAAAGAAGGTGCGTATGCGATGCGAATGATTTCTTCATCCTTTGTAAAACCAAGGAAATAGTATTTGGCTGCATCATACATATAAGGCCGCCATATCTGATCGCTACCCACTATGATTGCATCCAATCCATATCTTTTAACGTCATTCATTGACAGGTTGGGCAGATACTCCGTGACATTGATATGCCCGTCTACAAACCGTTCCATTCCACTCACGCTCTTTTTCCAAGGGCCTATTGTAAGAGGCATTTCGTATTTTCCGCCCACAAACTTGTGTACAACGAAACGAGCCGCCTGCATAGGGAATACTTTCAGCCAATAATGGAAAGAAGTCATTCCCTGATACATTACAGGAAACCTCAACGTAATTGGCTCATGCCCCATCTTTATTAAGATCTGCTGAAGAGCCCAGTTCTGAAGTGTGCCACCATAATTTGCACACAGAGGCATTGTAATGATTCCGACCTTCATAATAGGATACCAATTTCATTAAGTACAACGTTAGTGAACAGTCTTGCACCACCCCCATTCAAAACAAAAGAGTTTTGAAAACAATCATTCTGAAAGCGAGTGTCTGCAAAGTGGTCTAAAAATGGCACATCTTTTTTAGATAGAGATTTCACAAAACCATCAATGAAAAGTGATTTCATCTCAGGAGTAAACTGTTGCCGTAAAGCCTGACTTACTGGAGGCATCACAACTATAGGACATAGATTCCTTTCCTTACAGTAGTCAATAATTTTTTCAACGACTACTTGCCCATCATTATAAGCATCTTTATTCACCAGTGAGAGCGGATCAGAGAAGCGGATGATGCTAAACTCCTTGCGCCAACTCTCCATCCTCATCTTTGCATCTTTTTCCAGTTCTTCCTCACTCCAATTAGCATCTTTTTGCTTTGGTTTCCTTGAGAACAACTGAATTAGGGGATAATACAGTATAGGATTCTGCTTTATATCCATCATCTGCTGTTTCTTCACATAGGAAGCATGTGGCATTGAAGCAATATCAAGGACTGTATAATACTTATCTGCTAAATTATCATTGCTACCACCCAAACACGAAAACGGGCATAAAGGAATTATCACAGTTGCCCCCTCGCGAAGGTAACAACTATAATTTCGCAAAACCTCATAATCTCCCACTAATGTTTGTGGAGCCATTGCCCAGTTTGCAGTCTTTAATCGAGGAAAATCTGAATAGTCAAAAGCAGCCAAAGCGGAAGAACTACCAAGATTAACCACATCCAGTTCAAATATATTGTGTTTCCAAAATTTAGCACAATCCTGGAACGCAACATTATTGTACCAATAAGAGCGTCTAACCAATGCGTTGAGCACTCTTTTAACTTTTGAAATCATACTCATACGCCAGGACAAATTTTAGATTCAGGAAGAATCTGATTATTACGGTTCAACGATGAGATATAAGATATTTCCTCTGCCGTCAACTGAAAATCACCTATCTTGATATTGTCTGCTAAACGCTGAGGATTCTTTGATTTTGCCAAAGGAATGCTTCCCCTATCAACATTCCAACGGAGGATAATCTGGGCTAAGCTTTTATTATATTTCTGCATTAAACCTGCAAAGTGCTCTTGCGGTATTTTGTTAATCGCAATATCCATCAGAGGGGAATACGTCATAAGCAATATGCTATTCTCAGCAGCATACTTAACATCTTCCTCTTTAGTCCCTATAGGGGACATATATATTTCATTGATGGATGGTACAACCCCACTGGATACCTTTAGTTTTTCAATATGTCTAATATGAAAATTTGAGCAACCAATATAGCGTATAACTCCTTCTTTCTTCAATTCAACAAGAGTATTCCATATCTCTTCGTAAAAATCAGGATAAGGATAGTGAATCAGAACAGAATCCAGATAATCTGTTTGCATTTCACGAAGAGAGGTCTCAACCTTCTCTCTTACTATTTCATCAACCGTATGCCGGCGCATAACAGGTGTGTAATGATTGAAAAACTTACCCGCCAAAGGCTCATCTGCGTATGCAGTATTATTGGAAATTTTCGTCTGTAAAAAAACATCCTCTCTTTTAAAAGAAGCGCGTTTTACAGCAATACCAATACCCGTTTCACCATGGTAGTCATCAGCGGTATCAATAACGTTGTAACCCAACGCTACCGCCAGCTCCATATTCTTTGCCATTTCTTCGCCCTGAAAAAGGAATGTTCCCAATCCAACCAAGGATAAAGGCTTACCGCTAGCTGTGCATAATTTTTCCATAAATATTATTTCTTGCGAAGGATAATACTTTAGTTCTTTCGCCTTTAGTCATCGCGATAAAGAATACCAGCAATGCTAACACTGATTCACTGCATAAGAATAATACTATAAGACGGAGCCATCCTTCTTGCAGGGACATTCTTATGAAAAGTGGGATAGGTATTGCAAGGGCTGTTACGATAATTATTGGAAAATATGTTTTTTTAAGCAAGTCCCAATAACTATAATGAACATAACTATGGATAATAACCCATGTGGTAATCTGCTGCAATGTATTCGTTATAAAAATAGTTATAAAGGCCCAATAAGGCGGAAGGCCAATCTTAAATAAAAAAAATGATATAGGTAAGGCTAAGACCATTAATGTGCCACCTATAACATTACCTACTCCCAATTTGCCAATAGCATGATATGGCATCAAAGAGGCAGTATGTAAAGAGGATACCAATCCTGTAATCAGGACTATAATAGAAAAGATGTTGGTATATTCTGGTACAGCTGCACCCAACCAAATTCTTAAAATAAAATCAATTTCAAAGCAAAGCGGAATCACAATTGCTAGCATCAGTAAATAAGAGAATTTGGCTGTACGAAATGTTAAATTATACATTTCGATATATTTGCCTTCTGCACAATACTTTATCACTTGAGGTCTCGATGCTAACAGGAAATTGGTCACGAATTGCGTTACAGCTGCTGATATCTGCTGAGTTACACCTCTTGCCGCATTAACTATTGTACCAAAAAACATATTAAGTACAATACTTATTCCTTGACCTTGACAAACACTAGCAACTCCACCAAATAATTCCCATCCGGTGTATCCAAGTAATCTTTTAAACAAACTAAAATCTTTCACTTTTCTCAATCTACATTCTATATATTGCCTCCTAGTATAAAGCACATAGAATGTAGCTACTATTAAAGCATTAGCTGAGAGAAGGAAAGCATATACAATTAGTTTGTCATAAGGTGAAACTGTAATAAGATAAGCTATTGCCAGCTTCGCTGCAGCATCATATAAACCGACATAAGCATAAATTGACATACGCTCATGGCTAATAATAGACGCTGTAAATGGAACCTGGACGAAATGGATTCCCGTTGTTAGTATGGATGCTTGTAAAACCCAAAAAGCGGCTGTCATCCGACCATCGGGTATCACAAGTTTGTTATACAGTAACCAAAGTCCTATTGTCTCGCCAAACAGAACAACAAGTAGAGCAACGCCAATATGCAATAGCAGTGCAGCAGAGAATGTATTATTAAGTTTATTCTGATCGCCAAGTCCAAGATCATATGTCAAAAAACGACTCGTTGATGCACCTAATGCGCCACTAAGGAACGTCATTATAGTGACCACGCCACCAACTACATCATAAACTCCATAATCTGAAGCACCCAGTGTGTTTAATATCACTCTGGATGTGTAAAGCGAAACAGCCATCACCAATATCATCCTTATATAAAGGAAGATGGTGTTCTTCGCAATTCGCTTACTTACTGACAGCTCTGGCATCTAAAAAACGGGTATAATGATTACTTAATCTTTGCCAGGATGCTATCAACAAGCTCTCCCAGTTCATCCCATGATGTCATTTCTTTTGCAGAGAATCTCACGCCAAAGACGGCCTCAATCTTCTCAATGAGTTGTACATGTGCCAACGAATCCCACTCTTCAATATCTTCAGCAGTGGTGTTCTCTTCCAGCACAATCTCATCATTGTCCATCACGTCACGGAAAATCTCCGTCAATTTCTCAAAAATTTCTTTTCTTTCCATTGTTATTCTTATTGTTTATATGATTCCTAATAATTTCCAATACTTTGAGGGTATCACTTTTCGAAGTACTATCACAAACCCGATGGTAAGCACTGCCACAACGACAAACGATATAAGCCAATCGTCAAAGCGAATAAGCGCAGACTCTGCCAGGACAAAATACATGTGTATGAGATAAACGCCAAATGAGATAGTGCCCAGTTTCACCATAAGACGATATGCCAGGTTATCTTTTGTCAACAAACGTTCTGTCTTACTCGAAAAAAGCAACAATATCATTCCTGCAGAATATACCCATGAGCTTATCTTTAACCCTACACCTTGGCTTCCCAATGACATCAAATACTTCGCTTCAAAAAGCTGAGCGACAAAACCCACAACAATCAAGCTGACCGGCCAGATCAGCGAGTAATCTCTTTTCTTGTCAGACAAATATACGCCAATAAAGTAGAATATCACCCAATAGATAAAAGGTCCGACAGATACTGTTGCAGGGAGCGACTCCTTTCCTAACTTATAAACTAGCAAATAGACACAAAGAGTATTTATTACCAACAAAATACCCCCCCCCACTGCGGGTTTAGCAGCCATCCGTTTAATCAACGGATGGAGCAGGTAAAACTGAATAATCAGCACCACAAAGTAGTAGGGGCCAAAAGTCATGCACCCTAAAACCTTGCCTATGGACAATACAATGCCTTGCCCCTTGTATATCCACAATACCAACATTGGGAGTGACCATATCAGTGCCGGAATATAGACTCTCGGTATCTGCTTCTTCAAGAATGCGAAGTAGTTGTTCTTGTCGGACAGCGACTTTCTTCCTATGAAGAATCCTGAGATGGCAAGGAACAGAGGTACTGCAAAATTTAGCACCTCTCTTATGCCAATAAGCGCAACACTAACCCAACCGTCAAAGGAACGAATAGTATAGGTGTGGATGCCTATCACCATCAGAATGGCCACTCCACGAAGGAAGTCAAAGTAATCTATACGTTTGCTGTTAGTCATTCGCTTTTTGTATATAACATTCTTTATCTTTGTAATTGTTTATGTCCAGTTCCCATTGAGCAGATGCACTGCCCTCCACTTTCTCAAATCCCAAATTAGTGTAATGATCTGCCACCATTCCGTTTTTAGCCGTAGGCAAATACTCGCCTATTATTTTCTTATATCCCTTGGCCTTGGCAGACTTAACCATCGTATTGAGCGTGAAATTCTCCATACCACGTTTCAGCACACGGCAACTCATAAACCAAGTGTCAACAAAGAGGGTTTCTTTGTCAAGCGGTTTCATAATGACCACCGCTATTAAACCATTGTCGCCAAACTTATCTTCCAGTGTAAAACTCAAATCGATTACATCTGGGTCATTGGCCAATGCCTCTATATCTGCATCGGTATAGCGAACAGTACGCAGGTTAAACTGATTGCTACGTTGACTGAGCTGTGCCACACGAGGCGTATTGAATTTGGTAAAACCACTCACAGTGCTAACCATATTCAGCGACTTCAAGAAGTCAGCCTCATTGGTGAAGGTCTTACTCAGTGACACACGCTGTGCCTCCACTTGATACTGCTTGGTACGGTCTTTATCCAGATTGCTGTAAGAAGCTGTCTCAAAGAGGTTCAGTGAGTAAAGGTATTCCAAATAGTCCTCAGGATATTCAGGTAGTTCAGGTACTGTAATTCCCGGGATATTTTCACGCACTATATTGCGCTCAAACGGGTTGTCATCCAGGAACACCATACTGTCAAAGCCAATGTTCAGGATCTGCTGGATGGTTCGTATGTTATCAACTTTTGTATCCCAGTTGGCTTGGAACACCGCAATGTCATCCAGTTTGAGCACCATGTCTGGATGCTTTTTGAAAGGTTCCTTGGCGGTATCCTCGTTGTTCTTGGAAGCAACGCAGATGATGATCCCACGCTGTTTGAGTTTCTTTACCCACATCTGGAACTCGGTAAACATCTTACCTATCCCGAGGCCATGCCCCAACTGAATACCCTCCAATCCGTCATCACCAATCACTCCGCCCCAAACGGTGTTATCAAGGTCAAGAATCAAGCACTTCTTGAACTGGCCTTTAACAGCACATATAATGTCCATCACACGACTGGCAACGTAAGGCAGCACGTCCATACGAAGAACCATCTCAGTATTGGCGTATGTATTAGGGGCAAACAACTTGTCACGACCAAACTTATTCTGAAGTTCAGCAATGTCACAGATGAATAGATTCTGGTACTGCTGAGACAAGCGCATCAACTCATAGTTGAGCTTGCGCACCTGATAGGTAAAGGAGGTTTCAACCTTATTGGCATAACTGCCAAATACGGTATCTCCTATCTCAGGGTAGTTGAAGTAGATAATCTTCTTACCAGCCAGTGCAGGGTTCTCACAAACAGAGGCAACAAAGCTTAATCTATCATCAGCCAGGGCTAGTTGACGTTCCAGACTTAACAGTGCATGATGCTCTCCCAATTTATGGGTGCTTTGGAAGATGATAATGAAATCTGCATCAAATTGATGTAGTTCGCTATCTGGACTAAGTAACTGCTGTTCTACTTGGCTATATTCTGCCTCATAGAGGTCTATGTTATATCCCCTTTCTACAGCCATCCCACGGATTGCCGTGGTCAATAATTGAGTTGCCGTATCGCCTGCAAGAGCAACCTTTACAGATGGCAATGAACTGTTGGCCTTCTTAAGATTACGCTTAAGTTCTTGAAGTGTTATCATTATATTACTGTTTCCAATAGATTTCTTCGTCCACCACCTGCGCTGGAGAACCACTTGCTAAAGTAAAGTTCGGTAATTTCCCAGAGACCACTGAACGTGCCCCCACAATCACACCAACACCTATTTTAGAGCCGGGCATCACCATAGATTGCTCACATAACCAAGAGTGTTGGCCAATAATTACAGGACGGCTGCTTTTATAAACCTTACGAGACATATAATGTTCTCCATTATTATCACGAACCGTTACATCACGACCAAAGCATACATCTTCTCCAATTTGAATATGGTCTCCACATATTATTGTGGCATTTATATTGAAATTAATGCCATTACCAAGTTCTAGATGAGAATTGGGGAACACCTCAATATCTGCACCATAACTCACAACACCACTCCAGACATCTAATACAGCTCCTGAATCTACTAATAAACGAGATTCAAGATTGGAGCCCTTAACCCGTTTAGCACCTAAACTTAATACACCATTTACATTCACAACCCCTGTTTTGGCTATGTCTAATACGCAGTGTTTATGGAAAAGCATATATTTACCTGCTAAAACATTGGACTTAACACTTTTGCAGAAGAAGTTATAATGAATGTTTTGATACCATGTGCGGAGATTCCAACGGGATGCCCGTAAAACATGATATAAAAAAATAGCCAGCTCTTTTGGTTTTGATGGAGTTGTTTCTGCCGGAAGTTTTACATACTTCTTTGCGAAGTCCCCAAACGGCAAATTGGTGAGATCCTCATACAACCGTGCTCTATCGAAAGATGGTTTTGAGAGGGAACTAACCAAAGCCTTGTTACTAACCAATATATCCTCGAATCTTATCTCTTTGTCACGGAACTTAGTCCTTACGCTCTCATAGAAGTCAAGACCTTTTTGAGAATTAACCAAGATACAGGAGGTTCCAAGGTTATGGTCATATTCTTTACCCACATAACGCTCTGCTCCCCAGAAGTCACCAATTGTTATATCAGCTATACGAGGAGTTCCCTTGAACTTACATTCATAACATGACGGGCGAGCAAAAGCATGTGTAGAGATAAAGCCTTGTGTGAAATAGTTTGTGTCTTTCTTATCGTATTCAACATCACCATTCTCAAAAACCATTTTAGTGGTCAACTGCCGCCACCCAAGTTCCTTATTCTTTGCCTTGTAATAAACAAGTTTACTGCCATGTTGCTCTTCTTTCCAATGTAAATAAGCTGGAAGTATTCGAGGAGAATTGATACCAAGACAAATCATATCAACAATGATAAGATTGTCGTAATCCTTGCGAAGAAAGGAGCGAAGTGCAGCCATCTGGCAAGGCAGGCCGCAAACAAGTACTTTGTTTCCTTCCTTTAGAAGGTCCCTAACTTGGATATAGAAGCCTTCTGAATTGCTCTGTACATACTTGGTATTGCGAAGCTGTTCAAGGTCTGTTTTTTCGTTTGAAATGAATTGCCGTACGGAATAATCCTCATTGAATACTGCACCACCTACATAACCGCCATCTTTATAAATCTTTTCTGCAAATCCGGCAAAAGCACTACCAGAAGTACTATTGAAAAGAGATTCAAGGTTCTTGTTCTGTGCAGCAAAACATTTGGGCTTCTTGAAATCATTCTTCCGTAATGTTTCTGACTGGAGAATAGGACATACCTTTTCACACAACCCACAATCCACACACTTCTCCTTATCCACTTCAGGATACCAGAAGCCTTCGTTGTCGGTTTTGAAAGATATAGCTCCCTTGGAACAAATATCCCCACATGCATTACAGCCGCAACAATCAGCTTTATTGGTGATATTGATCATCTTTAATTATTTCTTCCAAATCATCTTATTCACAATACCCACATAACTCTGGATAAGCTTAATCACCTTGGTAGATACATTCTCATCCGTATAAGCAGGTACAGGGCAAGCGTCATCACCATTCTCATGCATGGCAACAGCTAATTCCACTGCCTGACATACAGCCTCAGAGGTAATGCTACCAATAGTGAACACACCCTTATCCATAGCCTCAGGGCGTTCCGTAGAGGTTCGGATACTAACTGCTGGGAATCCAAAGAACGCGCCCTCTTCTGGGACTGTACCACTATCACTTACAACACAGAAAGCGTTCTGCTGAAGCTTATTGTAATCAAAGAAGCCAAGGGGCTTATGCTGAATGACCTTCTCATTAAACTTGAATCCACGTTTCTCAATCATCTTCTGGCTTCTGGGATGGCAGCTATAAAGCACCGGCATGTTGTAGGTTTCAGCCATTGTGTTCACAGCATTCATCAATGAGAAGAAATTTTGCTCAATGTCAATATTCTCTTCACGGTGAGCAGATAGTAAGATATACTTACCAGCTTCCAGTCCCAGGTCTTCCAGAACAGTACTTGCTTCAATCTGAGGGAGGACTTCTTTTAATACCTCTGCCATAGGAGAACCAACTACGTAGGTATATTCAGGCTTTACGCCAGTATCAAGAATATAACGCCTTGCGTGTTCACTATAGCACAGGTTTATATCACTTGTCACATCCACCACACGACGGATAACCTCCTCGGGAAGGTTCTCATCCTTACACCTGTTACCAGCCTCCATGTGGAAGATAGGAATCTTCAAGCGCTTTGCGGAAATAACACAGAGGCAAGAGTTAGTATCACCAAGAACAATAACGGCATCAGGTTTTACCTCAGCCATTAGTTCATAACTCTTGGCAATTACATTGCCCATAGTCTGACCAAGATTGTCTCCTACTACACCCAGATAATAATCCGGCTCACGCAGACCAAGATCTTTAAAGAACACCTCGTTCAACGTGTAGTCATAGTTCTGACCAGTGTGTACCAGCACCTGGTCAAAATATTTATCTGCCTTCTTTATGATAGCAGACATCTTTATGATTTCGGGGCGTGTGCCCACGATAGTCATTAATTTCAGCTTTCTCATATCACTTACAGATTATAGTGGGGATATAATTCTTTATGCTTGTAAATCCATTCCGCCATCTCAGCTACCATCTGTTCGTAGTCGGGAATGCGATAGTTAAAATCCCAGTTGGTACGCTTCAGGCTCTTGTCAGCATTTACGCCCTCAACGGGATTAATCTGAACACGGCCACCACGAAGGTATTTATTGAAGAGCTTTAGCAGTTCGTACTTGGAAATATCAGTATCTGGCACTGCATTCACTAACCCATGAGCACGTTCCTTGGCTGCAGCTTCCATAGTCTTTGCTAACTGATAGGTACACTGGCCAGTCCACATGGCTTTAGTGTATCCATTAACTACCGGATGTTCACCGGTGGTATTGTTCATGAACCAGTTCAGCAGACCAATACCCTTAGGATTGATGTCTGCTCCGACAATGGAGTTCCTCAAAGAAAGATTCTTGTCATCATCTAGTTCACCCAGTGCCTTACTGCGATCATAGAAAGTTTCACCATCGCGCAGATCGTGCTCTGTATAACTACCTTTCTTACCAGAGAATACACAGTCTGTTGTCATATGTATAACCTGAGTATCAGTACCCTCAGTAGTTTTAGCCAAGAAATGCGGGAAATAGCTATTCAAGAAAGCTGCAAGAGCGTGATTATTCTCAGCGAACTGGTTCAATACACCAATACAGTTAATAACTGTATCATAGTTGCCTTCTTTAATTACACGGGCTATCGTTTCAGTATCGAAAGCATTGCCGGCAAAGCTCTTAATAAGTTTTGACTCATGAAGGTCAAAGCCATAAACCTCGTGTCCTTGTTCCTGAAGATATAAACTGATGGTATGCCCAGCCATACCATTACAACCACAAATAAAGAATTTCATATCGCTGTTGTTTAATTATTCAGAACGGTAATCACGGGCTTTAGCACGAGGCTGTAAACCAAGATCTTCACGGATAAAGTTGAGCTTCAGCAACAGTTCCTTCATGCTCTCTACATCCAAACGTTTGGTATTATGAGAGTGGTATTCTTCAACCTGCTCCACTTTGTGGTCTCCCTCAGTGAAGAACTTATCGTAGTTTAGATCACGGTTATCGCAAGGTATGCGATAATAACCACCCATATCAATAGCCTTGGCCATCTCCTCACGTGTCACCAATGTTTCATAGAGTTTTTCACCATGACGGGTACCAATTACCTTAACCTCGGTCTCACCATACTTTGGATCTATCTTAGCATATGTTTGCTTCAGTGCCTCAGCCAGCACATCAAGAGTAGCGGCTGGTGCTTTTTGCACAAACAGGTCGCCATTCTCTCCATGAGTAAAGGCGTAGATAACCAAATCCACAGCATCATCCAGCGTCATCATGAAGCGGGTCATATTAGGGTCTGTAATGGTAATGGGTTTACCTTCCATCATTTGTTCCACCCAAAGAGGAATCACGGAACCGCGGCTGGCCATCACATTACCGTAACGAGTGCAGCAAATTGTCGTTTTAGCGTTTACGCCAAGTTCACGTCCTTTTGCAATAGCAACCTTTTCCATCATTGCCTTACTGATTCCCATTGCGTTTATGGGATAGGCAGCTTTATCAGTAGATAGGACTACGATATTCTTGACACCATGGGCAATGGCGCTAAGGAGTACATTATTCGTACCTTCTACGTTTGTGCGGACTGCCTCCATCGGGAAGAACTCGCAGGAGGGGACTTGCTTGAGAGCTGCTGCGCTGAACACGTAATCGACACCGGCCATAGCAATGTCCACAGATTCGCGCTGACGAACGTTACCTATGTAGAATTTGACTTTGTTTGCAACGTCTGCTCGGTTGGCTTGCAAGAAATGACGCATGTCATCCTGTTTTTTTTCGTCACGGGAGAGGATGCGAATCTCGCGAATATCGCTATCAAGGAAGCGACGAAGTACTGCATTCCCGAAACTTCCAGTGCCTCCCGTAATTAGTAAGACCTTATCCTTAAATACTGACATAACTTATTGATTATTAATATTTTAAACTTTCTATAATTGACATGAGTGCTTGCTGGAAGTCTTTGCTTCCATTATAGGTTGCCTTAACGCAATTAGGGGCCTTTTCGCTCTTAAGGGCCTCAACATCTTTAAGTTCCGCAGGAATAGTATTCCCTTCGTCGTGGTATTCGCTGAAGAGGAGGATGATCGGCTTGCCAGTGGCAATGATTTTGTTTGCTTTGGTAATGTCAACGTAGTTGTCAATGGGCAGAACATAGATGTCTGTCTCTGCGGAGGAGTCTGACGGCAACGGGAGAAAGACTTTGCCTTTCTCCTTTCCGTTTTCTGCATTCCAGCGGTTGAGGGTTTCCCTTGCTATGTGTTCTTCTTCTATGGTCACGCCTGGCGAGACGATAGAGACGGTGAATATGGTGGCTGTGTACATAATACCCGATAACTAGTTCTTGGAGGATTGAGTTATCTTACTTATCTTTGCAGTGCGAATTGTTACAATTTATATTCGCGTAATTTATATGATAGTTTTTGAACGAATTTTCTTGTATTTATTTGGTGAGCGTTGGAGCTCATCTTGGAAGTGTTCGCGACGGGTGTTCAGGTCTTTTACTTCCGGTGTATATAGTGTGTCCTGCCAGCATAAGTGCAGAAATAGGATAATATACCATCGGCTTGTTAAAAATGGGCAGCAACTGCTTGCTTATCCCTTTGGTGATTGGATACAATCTTGTACCGGATCCTCCGGCAAGGACTATTCCTTTCATGCTCTTAAATTAAAAAAATTACTATGTTCAACGTCACAACTTCCCGTCAATCACCTCTTCGCTCAAAATCCCCTTCACATCATACACAACGCTCACACCGTTGGTGATTTGATTTAAATCCAACTCCTTGAACTCGTTGTGTGCAACAGCTAAAATTACCGCATCAAACGCTTCCTGCGGAAGCTCGTTCTGCAGTTCCACACCATATTCATGCTTTGCGATGGCGGGGTTTGCCCAGGGGTCGTAAATGGTTACGTCGGCATTGTACTCTTCAAGTGAGCGCACGATATCGATCACCTTTGTATTGCGCACATCGGGACAGTTTTCCTTGAAGGTAAAGCCTAAAACCAGCACATTTGACCCAAGCACCTGAATCCCTTTCTTGAGCATCAACTTCACCACCTGATCGGCCACATACTCGCCCATGCCATCATTGATGCGACGTCCGGAAAGAATGATCTCCGGATTGTAACCCAATCGCTGTGCTGCCTGTGCAAGATAATAGGGATCTACGCCGATGCAATGACCGCCTACCAACCCCGGTTTAAAGGGGAGAAAGTTCCACTTGGTGCCGGCTGCTTCCAGCACATCCTGTGTATCGATGCCCATCTTGTTGAATATCTTGGCCAGCTCATTCACGAAGGCGATGTTGATAT
>ERZ795048.1746-NODE-1746-length-18801-cov-48.812067_pt1 | contig 18801 bp, 24 predicted proteins | sample MGYA00375132_ERZ795048 | MGnify/ENA primary metagenome ERZ795048 (study PRJEB30177, sample SAMN05720225) | activated sludge metagenome | isolation source: Anaerobic digester | place: Hong Kong | collected 2014-12-17 ...
CTCTTTTTTATGATTTTAGTGAATCAATATATTCAATAAGAGGTTTTATAAAATCGCTATTCATATTATTAACATCCATAAGTAATTCTTTTTTTACTTTTGGATCCTTTTCCATTTTAGATACTGTTTTTAACATAAATTTTATTACAGGGCTTAGTTTATCAAATTCTTTTCTCCCTCCAAACATAAAAAAACGCATTGCTTTCCTAATATCATCAGAGAAACTTGCTACCCAGAATTTTTCTATTTGCTCTGTATCTTTTAAATCGGTAGCACAAACGGAATAGAATGCCACAGCCTTATCTTTTAATTCATGCCAATGCTTTTTAAGCCAGCCGGCAATAATGTATTTACCAGCCATAACAGGAGAACCAATAATTATAATTTCAGCATTACTTATGTCGTCTTTGCTTACTTCTTTAATTGACTTTTTGCTAAAACCGGTTTCTTCCGAAATCCAATTTGCATATTCTTCTGTACTACCGTACTTACTTTTGTAAATGATTAAACCTCTCATATAAAATTATATTTTAAGTTTTACAATATATTAACTTCAAATTCCATATAAACACCAAATTTATTTAACACCCCTGTTCTAATTTTTTGAGCAAGGTTTAAAACATTATTTCCCGATTTAGTTCCTTTGTTGATCAAAACCAAAGCCTGATTTTCGTGCACTCCAACTCCATTTTCAGAATAAGCTTTCCATCCACATTTATCAATTAACCAACCTGCTGCTAGTTTAACATTTTTATTATCGATTTTATACCCTACAATATCAGGAAAATTTTTCAGTAAAACCTGATAATCATTATCTGATATTATAGGATTTTTAAAGAAACTTCCTACATTTCCAATCTTTTCAGGATCGGGCAACTTACTATTCCTAATTTCACAAATTGCATTACGAATTTTACGAACATCAATATTTTTATCTTTTTGTAATTTGTTTTTAAGCTCAGTGTAATTAATATTAATCACAGGAATCTTTGAAAGCTTAAAACTAACAGCTACAATAACACATTTATTTTTTAATTCGTTTTTAAAAACACTATTTCTATAATCGAAACAGCACTCTCTATTACTTAAAACGAAATGCTTGCCAGTACCAATCTCAACACATTCTACACTCACTATATAGTCTCTAACTTCTACTCCATAAGCCCCAATATTTTGAACAGGTGCAGCTCCAACACTTCCTGGAATCAACGATAAATTCTCTAAACCATACCATGAATTACTAACTGTAAACTCGACAAACTCATCCCAATCTTCGCCCGATTGTACTTTAATCTCAATAGACTTATCATCTTCGTAAGTTATATCAATGCCATTATTATTGGGATGAATAATTAATCCTTCAAAATCTTTGGTAAACAACACATTACAACCTTTTCCTAAGATAAATATATTGTTGGTATTTAATGTTTGTTCCAATAAAAATTCATCTAATTCTGAAACTTCACAAAACTCAAAAAAATAATCGGCATACGACTCTATACCAAAACTGTTGTGATTTAATAATGGGTAATGTTCTTTATACATATTTTATACTATAATGCAGACAAAAGTAGTAAGTTTTTAATCAAATAATAAATCTATTTCCTGTCAAAATCATACATTTGTTAAATATTATTTTAAATAATGAAAAAAGTAATAGTTTCGGTTACTAATGATTTAGTTACAGACCAACGTGTACAACGTGTTTGTAAAACATTGCACGACAATTCTTATAATATTGTACTAATTGGCAGAATCATAAATTCCGAAAAATGTTCGATAAATTTACCTTACAAAACCAAAAGATTTAAGCTTTTATTTAAAAAAGGCTTTCTTTTTTATGCATGCTTCAACATAAGACTATTTTTCTACCTTTTATTTGCAAAAGCTGATGTTTTTCTGTCAAACGACCTTGATACTTTGCCGGCAAACTATTTTGCATCAAGAATTAGGCACAAATCTTTAGTTTACGATAGTCATGAATTGTTTACTGAGGTACCGGAATTAATAAATCGACCAAAGATTAAAAATATTTGGGCAAGGATTGAGAAAAAGATTATCCCACAATTAAAAAATTGTTATACGGTTTCAAAACCAATTGCCCTTTACTATAGGGATTTATACAATATAGACTTTGCTGTTATACGTAATCTCCCTAAAAAATATACTGACTATAAAAATATTGCAAAAAGAGAAAGACTACTTATTTATCAAGGTGCATTAAATATTGGCAGAGGTTTAGAATCGCTTATAACTGCAATACAATTTGTTGATAATGTGAAACTTATAATAGCAGGGCAAGGAGACATTGAGCACTCACTTTATAAATTATGCAAGAAATATAATCTTGATAATAAAATTAAATTTATTGGACGAGTAAACCCTAAGGAATTGCAAACTTATACCAAACAAGCAATATTAGGTTTCTCCCTTGAGGAAGACATGGGACTTAATTATCGGTATGCTTTACCAAATAAAATTTTTGATTACATACAAGCAGGTGTACCCATTTTAGTATCGGCATTACCAGAAATGGGAAAAATAGTTGAAACATATAAAGTAGGTGAAACATTTACAGGTAAATCTAGTGTAGAACTTGCTCAACAAATAAATGGAATTATTAATTCAACTGATAAGCTTAATCTATACCACAACAATAGCCAAAAAGCTTCAATAGAACTAAATTGGGAAATTGAATCTAAAAAAATTCTTGACATATTCAATAGACTTGTGTAAATAACATATATTCAAGCAATTAAAGTTTTTAAGTTTTTATTTAGACTAAATATGACTTTTGTCTGTCATTTATTTAAGTAAAAACTTTAATTTTGTACCGATGAATAGAATAAATCATATCGTTATAAAAACATTAGCATCAATTTTGCTTTTAGTGAGCTTACTGCTTATAATAAATAACGCTCTATTTATTCATATTCATAAATTACCTGACGGAAATATTATAGCACACTCACATCCGTACAATAAATCAGAGAATCTTCCCAATCACAATCAACATAATCATACGAATAGTGAGATTCTTTTACTTTTGCAATTGCAAACATTAATAATAGTGTTTATTGTAGGAATAGTTTTTTATAATCTTTTTAATCATTATAAAAAAATAGTATATTTTTCAAATAATCTTAAAGTTATATACTACAGTAATAAATTATCACGAGCCCCACCTTTCTTCCAATAAAACTTACCCCTTCTTTGTGAAAATAAGACATTTATTACGTAATTTCAAATAACTATATTAATGAATATTAAGATTTTAGGTAGTGTTATAGTTTTACTAATACTAAACATTAACATTACCGCACAACCCAAAAACACTGATGCCAATATTTTTGGGCATGTACTTGCCGGAGAAAAACACTTACCCTATGTAAACATTTTTCTAAAAAACACAACAATAGGCACAAGTACCGACCATACCGGGCATTATAAATTAGTAAACTTACCTGAAGGTACTTATATTATTTCAGCTCAAGCCTTAGGCTATAAAACTGAAGATATAGAAATCACAATAAGCAGGGGAAACTCTCAAGAGATAAATTTTAATTTAGAATCAGACGTATTAGGACTTAACGAAGTAACAGTAACAGGCAATCGTAATGAAATTAATAGACATGAATCGCCTGTGATTGTGAACAGTCTATCTGCCAAAGACTTAAGCATAACCCAAAGCAGTATTTTAAGCGAAGGGCTAAATTTTTCTCCAGGAATCCGCACCGAGAACAATTGTCAAAATTGCGGTTTTAATCAGGTAAGAATGAACGGGATGGAAGGTCCATACTCTCAAATTCTTATTAACAGCCGCCCGATTTTTAGTGGTTTAGCAGGAGTTTATGGGCTAGAACTTATTCCAGCAAATATGCTCGAAAGAATTGAGGTAGTAAGAGGAGGCGGATCCGCTTTATATGGCAGTAACGCCATTGCCGGAACTATTAATTTAATACTTAAAGACCCGATAAGCAATACTTACGAATTTGGGACAACTTCAAATTTAATTGGAATGGGTTTAAGCAAAGCTAATTCTCCTGCACACGATTATAGAATACACATGAATACCAGTCTTATTTCATCCGACGCAAAATCAGGTATGACTGTTTACGGATTTTATAGAACTCGTGAACCTTTTGATGCAAACGATGATGCTTACTCTGAACTAAGTAAAATTAAGAATTTAACAGCAGGTAGTAGGTTCTTCTACAGAACAGGTACCAGAGGTAAAATATCTGCAGATTTATTTGTAATTAATGAAGACCGTAGAGGCGGTAATAAATTTGATTTACCAATGCACCAAACAGATATTACCGAATCTGTAAATCATAATATTACATCAGTTGCATTAAATTTTGATCAATTTGTAAGAAAACACGATAAATTGTCGGTTTATGTATCAGGACAGCACGTAGATAGAGACTCATATTACGGAGCAAACCAATCTTTGAGTGATTATGGAAAAACCGAAGATTTCTCTTACGCTGCAGGAGCTTTATACAACTTTGTGTATAGCAATATGAATATTAGTTTAGGTATTGAAAACTCAGGTAGTTGGCTAAAAGACACAAAGTTAGCTTATCCCGATTTAGAAAATTATACAGGGGGAGATATTAATCATACCGATAATGTATTAATTGCTCATCAAATGCTTAATACCACAGGTATCTATGCACAATACGAATTAAATTTAGAAAGATTTAAATTAACAACCGGAGCACGTTTCGATAATTATACTATACTTGACTTAACAAACGAGGGTAATAACGACAAAACAGGAAATGTAATAAGTCCCAGGCTTAGCGTAATGTACAATTTTTTACCATGGTTACAAACTAGGCTAAGCTATGCACAAGGTTATCGCACTCCTCAAATTTATGATGAAGATTTGCACATAGAAACCTCAGGCTCACGAAGAGTAATTCATACTAATTCTCCAGATTTAAAACCAGAAACTAGTCATAGTATATCCGCATCAATTGACACACATCATTCGTATGGAGATATGGCAATTGAGTTTCTTGCCGAAGGTTTTTATACTGTTTTAAACGATCCTTTTGCAAACGAATTTGGGACTCCTAACAGCGAAGGGACTGTTGTTTATACACGTGTAAACGCTGATGGTACAGCAACCGTAAAAGGGGTAAATCTTGAGTTAAAAACCAGACCTATTCACAAATTAACGATATCAGCAGGTTATACTTTCCAAAAAAGCGAATATAGCGAAGAACAGGAGTTTGATGAAAAACTTTTTTTTCGTACACCAAATCAATATGGTTTTTTATCAATAGATTATAAAGCATTTAAGCATTTCGGGTTATCGGTTAACGGTATTCAGACTGGTAAAATGCTTGTGCCTTATTTTGGTCCTTTGTCCGAAAACCCTGATATTGGAGAATTACGCGAATCTCCAAATTTCTTTGATCTCGGGATCAAAGTAAGATATACAATAAAACTAAATGGTATGTGTTTGCAAATATTCACAGGAGTTAAGAATATGTTCAATTCATATCAAAACGATTTTGATACAGGAATAATGAGGGACCCCGGTTATATATACGGACCAGCAGAACCACGTACTATTTATTTCGGATTTAAACTAGGAAACGGGAAAATGGGCTATTAGTATCAGAGTCAGGGCTTGACTCAAAGTCAGGGCTTGACTCGAAGTCAAGCCCTGACTTCGAAGCCCTGACTGACTGCTAAAAAGCACCCTTAAATACTATATCGCTAAGAGGCTTACGATCTCTTGGCGATTTATCTCTTTCCTGCAGATGACTTGGTCTATTATTAATTTTATCAGTAGGATAACCAAAAGCCACAAACGAAACAATTTCTAAATTTTCGGGGATTTTGAACAAGTCCTTTGTTTTTTCGGCATAGAATCCTCCCATTGTATGACTATAAATTCCAAGCTCTAAAGCTTGTAATTGCATTTGCATACTAGCTGCTCCTGTATCGTACATATAATGAAACATTGGTTCACCATTAAATGATGAGAACTTTTCGGACAACACAATTACCAAAACCGGAACGTCTTTTGCCCAATCTTGATTACCCTCCATTAAAGCTTCAATCATTTTATTGAACTCAGGAGTACCATTATGTGCGTAAATAAACCGCCAAGGCTGCTCGTTTCGACTACTTGGTGCCCAACGTGCAGCCTCAAATACCTGCATTAATTTTTCTTCTTCTATTTGTTTATCACTAAACAACACAGGACTCCAACGTTCTGCAATTAAGGGCATTATTCCATAATTAGTTTTAGCTTTTTTATCTATTGTATTCTTCATATTATTTAAAATTTAGTTTACAACTAATAAACACATAAAATAAAGCTTTGTTTAATTACTTAATAAGTAATATATTTAGATACCCAAAAAACTAATTTATGAAATATATACTTTTTCTAATAATTTCAATTTTTAACACGTTAAACTTTAATTCTCAGGAATTAAGACCAGGTTTCGATCCTGACGAATACATGAATTTACTCTGCATATCTGCACGTCAATCAGATACTCCATGGGTCGCTATTACGCTCCCCTACCCCGATGGCTTCAACTTAGTTTATCGTTCTCCCGAAACAGGTTTATTCAATATGTGGGATTTGTGGATAAATCCAAAAGGATTGGCAGTAATATCAATTAGAGGTACAGTAAATACAACAGGAAGTTGGCTCTCAAATTTTCATACAGGGATGATACCCGCTATTGGAAGTATTAAAATTTATGAGGATGATGTCTTTGAATACAAATTATCAAATAACTCCGATGCATATGTACATGCAGGTTGGACAATAGGATTAGCCTCTATGGCAGATGATATTACATCTAAGATTGACTCAATTTACAATTTAGGCAAAAAAAATATTCTGATAATCGGACATAGTCAAGGCGGCGCTATAGCTTATTTGCTAAGGTCTTATTTGTATTATAAAATTGAAGAAGGGCAATTGCCCAATGACATAAAAATAAAAACATATTGTTCTGCAGCACCAAAACCCGGGAATATTTTTTATGCATTCGATTTTGAACAAATTACATATGGCGGTTGGGCATTTAATATTGTTAATCCTTTAGATTGGGTACCACAGAGTCCGTTCAGTATTCAAACAATTGATGATTTCTCGGATGTCAATCCTTATAGAAATGCTGATAAATCTATAAAATCACAGAAATGGCCTGCACGCATCTTTATCAGAAGAATATTTAATAAACTTCGCCGACCATTAAACAAGTCAGCAAAAAGATTTGATAAATATCTCGGAAATAAAGCTGGCACATACGTTCAATCGTATTTACCAAATTATGAAATACCTGAATTTACAGGTTCTCAGTATTATAGCCGTGCAGGTCATCAAATTGTTTTAGAACCCGATTCTGTATATTTTAATGATTATGCAAAAAGGCGACATACCTTTCAGCACCACTCACTACGTGGATATTACTATTTAGCCGGCAAACTTAAGAAGAAATAGATTACTCAATATCGCCAATCTTACCTGCTTTTATTTGTTCGATTATATCTTGAATAGTTAATTCACCTTTAAACGTCCACATTTTGATGTTTTGTGCACTTAAAGATTGTTCTGCTTTTGGTCCAAAAGAACCTGATACAACAGCCTTAACCTTATAGTGAGCCATAATTGCGGCCGATTGCGTTCCTGCACCTTGCGAAGCATTTTTATTTGATAAGTTTGATACAAACTCAATAGTATCAGACTCTGTATTATAAAATGTAAATCCTTCTGCCCTACCAAAATGATGGTCGGCAACAGAATTTAATCCTTCACCTTTCGATGTAATAGCTATAATCATAATAATGTATTTTTTACAAATTCAACAATTTTTTTAAACTCTTTATTAATTAATTCATGATTCAACTCAGGGGCTGTTTTTAAATCACTTACTGCAATTCTAAACACATCATTATAAGGTAATTTACCCCAAAGTGGTATATTATTTTGTTTTAAATATTCTTCAATGTTTTTAGTTAAGTCGTTTTCTATATCATATTTATTAATAATACACGACACAGATATTTTAAATGCTTGAGCAAGTTTAATTAGCCTTTCCATATCATGCAAAGCAGACATTCCAGGCTCGGTAACAATTAAAATATGAGATGCACCTGTAATTGTAGCGATAACAGGGCAACCTATACCCGGAGAGCCATCTGTAATAATTAAATTTGCATTACTATCATCAGCAATCTGATTAAGTTTTTCACGTACGCGACTAACAAGCTTGCCACTATTTTCGGCACCTATATTCAAAGACGCATGCACAAGAGTAGAACCGAATCTAGTTTCAGATACCTTTAAATATCCTGTATGCCCGGGGTTAAGAATAATAGCCTCTTTGGGACAAATTTCGTAACAATAACCGCAGCCCTCGCAGTGCATAGGATTAATGACATAAGTGTTATTTATATATTCTATTGCATTGAATCTGCAAATATTTGCACATCTACCGCAATTTGTACATTTTAAATTATTAATCTCAGCAATACATCCTGAAAAAAAGTCTTCGCTAATAGTATTTTTTGCACCTGTAACTAAGTGCAAATTTGAGGCATCAACATCACAATCTCCTAATAATGCATTTTTTCCTAATAAATATGCTAATGCTCCACTTACCGAAGTTTTTCCTGTACCGCCTTTTCCCGACAAAACAACAAGTTCCTTCATTTCTAATCGCTAATTATTATTAATCCTTATTTTCAACTCTTCAACAAGCTGTGTTAAACTGATTTTAATTTCATCAAATTTACGAATTGCTAAACCTCCATTAGCCAAGAAGCTTGCTATTTCTCGCTTATGAGGAATTGCAGCCAATATAGGGACATTGTATTCCTTACATTTTTCATAAATCTTTTGTGAATTTTCATTATCTTTATTTATAACAACCCCTAAGGGTGTGTCAGACAATTGTACAGTTTGAATTGCCAAATCCATATCGTGGATTCCGAAAGGTGTTGGTTCAGCCACTAAGATTACAAAATCTACATCTCTTATAGATTCGATCATTGGACATGATGTACCTGGTGGAGAATCGAAAAAATAATCAACAGAATTATTATGTTTACTTAGAACTTGACTCTTTAACTCTGTAATTAATGGTACAGCAGATGCTTCACCAACATCTAATAATCCATCATATAACAGAACATTATCTTTACCATAGTTTCGAATAACACCATTTTTTTTGTGAGTCATTATTAATGCATTACTTGGGCAAAGCTCGGCACAAGCATAACACGAGTGGCACAATTCGGGCGATACAATAACGGTATCAGGAAACATGGTAATGGCATTGAATCGGCACACGTCATGGCACTTGCTGCAAAAAATGCATCGTTCTTTAATAAAATTAGGTACAGGTCGAAAAACCTCAGTACTCGAAGAAATTTTTTCTTGAAAAAACACGTGGTCGTTTGGTTCTTCAACATCTAAATCGACCAATACTGTCTTTGTATTATATATTTCGCTCCACAAATAAGCGAGGTTTACCGAAACTAATGTTTTACCTGTCCCCCCTTTTCCACTTGCTATTGCTATCTTCATCTGTTATCTTTTTTGCTCTCTATAATTCTAAAACTGCTTTTGAATGTTTTTTGTTTAAACGTTTATTATTCATTACTACAAAACTGCCTTTAGTAACACCTAGTGCTTCACCTATTGCATTACATTTAACCATGCATAGAAAATAAATATTCTTATCCAAAGTATTTATCAAGCCTTCTAAATTACCTTGACCTTTACTAATTATTAAATCAGCATTATTAAAATATTTGACAAATTCGGGGCTACATTCATCTACTACCGTTGAAGGTAACTTACTACCATTATCAATAACATGCACTAAATTAGTAATTCCTACTTTTTTTGCATCTTCGATAGTTGCATCATTGATTACAGGCTTTCCTCTTACTGCAAATACAATATCTCTACGACCAATTGTTTCTAAAAATAGTTTATCAAGCACAATCTCACCGGCATTATCTCCGAGATAGAGTACATTTTTTGCATTAATAATCTCCTGCATTAATTCCTGCGAATCGTCAACGGCAAAATCATTTTCAAGAACATATTCTATTGTTTGCATAATATCAAAATCGGGGTTGGCAGCATAGTCGATAATATTACCGGCAATTGCCAAGCGCAAAGCTCTTGTAAAAGAGCAATCTGCGACACTTACTACCTTTTTAAGTTCTTGATATTTTGCCAACAACATATTATTAGCAAATTCCTTTTCCTCAAAGTACAGGTCATCGATTCCAATCATTTTTTTAATAATTTCTTGCATATAACCTGTAATATAAGGTGCATTAAGGTTTTCGTCAATAGTTGACAAATAGCTTAGAAATTCTTTCATAAGAATTTCATTATTATTTGCTTTTGGCTGAAATTTCTCTAATAAACGAGAAAATGATCTTACCAAGCAATTATAGCAACGATAATCCATAAAAACTAATGATCGCAATAATTTCCACCTCCTGAGAGTTTACCCTCAAGATATTCATTCACTAAAGTACTAATTTGTTTACTAGGCTCCACACCAACAATAACATTTATACCACTTTGATTAAATAAATCTATTGCTCTTTGTCCCATTCCACAAGCAATGATATCTGTTACTTCCTTTTCTTTGAGCCAAGCAGGCAACAATCCGGGCTGATGTGGAGGTGCATTCAATTTTCTCTCCTCCAATATATTTTGATCATCTACCACATAAACTGCAAAGTATGGGCAATGTCCAAAATGCACACACACACCTCCATTATCTGCCGGAACGGCAATAATTTTCTTCATTTTACAATTTTTTAAATTAAATACTATCTACCAATTTCTACGACCACGTCCTTGTCCTCTTCCGGCTCCACGACCTAAACCACGTCCGACACCTCTTAATCCGGATCCGGGAGCTTTTGGTCCTACATTTGCACCACGACCAAGTCGCAATGGTCTTTCGGTAGTGTTAATATCATTTTCATTAATGTCGGTATTGGGATTACATCTTCCCAAACCTCTTCCTGTCATTGGTCCTTCTCCTGAAGGTCCTTGTCTGTTAAATCCTGGCATAATTTTAAATTTTAAAGTTAAACATTATTTTTTTTTCTCATTCTACTTCCACACTGCGGACAATTAAGCTGACGACACGTAATACCTCGCTTGGCAGTCATTTCATAACCGCACCTCATACACTCACATTTTCTGACTGAATCATCTACAAAATCTTCTTCCTCAACACAATCTGGACAATTTTCGTCATTATCATTATTGCTTACATAAATACCATTACACCTACCACAACGTCTTCTTCCCTGCTCAAGCTGAACATCTGATAAAAAAACAAGTGTTTTTCCTTCAACTAGAGCTAAAGCAATTTTCTTTCGTACCGAATTATACATTCTCGTAAAAGTTGGTCTAGAAACTCCCATCTGCACTGATGCCTGCTCATGCGACTGATGTTCATAGTCAACAAGCCTAAAAGATTCAAATTCGTCTGCACCAAGCTCAACCTTCTGAGTATCTGCCACAGGAATACCCACAGGCTTATACGAATGTGCAATTGGCACACCCCTTATTATTCTATTTTTTTTAATTCTTGGCGTCATAACAACACAAAGATAATGAACATATGTTCATTTTACAAATTTATTTACAAAAAATTTCAAATATTTTGTATTTTTGCATCAAATTCAAATTATGGAGAAATCAATTATTACAGATAATGATAAAAAAGCTGCTCGATATGCAAAAGCTCTCGGCCACCCTATTAGGATATATATAATCAGACATCTTTCGGCACAGTCATGTTGCTATAGTGGTGATTTAACAGAGATATTGCCTATTGCTAAATCTACACTTTCGCAGCATTTAAAGGAATTGAAAAATGCAGGTTTAATTCAGGGAGAAATAGAAGCACCAAAGATTAAATACTGCTTACAGATTGAAAATTTTAATGAAGCAAAAGAATTATTGAAAAATATTTTGAAATAATATTTTTTTAATATCTTTGTTCGTTGTTTTACGAACTACGAATATAAAAAATTTATATTATGGAAATAAAGATTTTAGGAACAGGTTGCCCAAAGTGTAAGCAATTAGAAAAGTTAACGAGAGAAGCATTAGAAGAGAACAGCATTAATGCCGAAGTAAAAAAAGTTGAAGATATTGTTGACATTATGAACTATGGAGTAATGGCAACCCCCGGCTTGGTAATTAACGAAAAACTTGTATTAAGCGGACGGCTTCCTTCAAAAAGTGAGATTAATAAGCTTGTAATTGAAAATATTCACAGATGAAGGTTCTAATTCTTTGTACAGGAAACAGTTGTAGAAGCCAAATGGCGCAAGGCATATTACAATCATTAGACGAAAACTTAAATGTAGAATCTGCTGGCACAGAACCGGCAAACGAAGTAAATCCTAAAGCAATTAAAGTAATGAGTGAAATTGGCTTAGATATCTCTAATCATAAACCTGAGCTTGTAGATATTTACTTAAATGATGAATGGGATTATGTGATTACTGTATGTGGAGGAGCGAAAGAAGTTTGCCCTGCATTTTTAGGCAAAGTTAAACACAGATTGCATATTGGTTTTGATGACCCTTCAGATGCACGAGGTTCTGAAGAATATGTAATGAATGAATTCAGAAAAACCCGAGATTTAATAATAAAAGAGTTTAGCGATTTTTATAAAAAAATAAAAGCAAAACAAATTGGAAAAGATTACTGATTCTATTAGCATAATTATTCATTAAGGTAATATGGAAATTAAAAAAGAATTTAAAATCCTATTTTGGATTGTAGTTATTTTTCTTGCGGCATTCTTTTTACCCCTAGAGAGTGAAAGATTTAATACTGCAATTGCTGCAACTTTTGATTTAGTAAAATGGTATGCCCGCGAACATGTAATACTTTGCTTATTACCGGCATTTTTCATTGCCGGAGTTATAGCTGTTTTTTTGAGTCAGGGTTCTGTTTTAAAGTATTTTGGAGCTAATGCAAAAAAGTGGCTTGCTTACTCAGTTGCATCAGTTTCGGGAACAATTTTGGCGGTTTGCAGTTGTACAATATTACCTCTGTTTTCAAGTATTCATAAACGAGGTGCAGGATTGGGTCCGGCTATCACATTTTTATATTCAGGTCCGGCAATAAACATTTTAGCTATAATTCTCACAGCCAGAATTTTAGGCTTCGAAATGGGTCTAGCCAGAGTAATAGGTGCTGTTGTTTTTAGTATTGTAATTGGCTTTACAATGTCGATTATATACCGTAAAGAAGAAAACATAAAAAAAGAACAACAAATGAACATTACTCCGCCACCTGAGAAAAGACCTATGTGGCAAACTTCGTATCACTTTTTTACTTTGGTGCTGATTTTGGTATTTGCCAATTGGGGCAAACCGACAAGTGGAGATACAAGCAGTGCGTGGTTTTATATTTGGGACTATAAATGGTACATAACAGGCTTTTTCTCATTAATGCTAATCTATTCGCTCATTAAAATTCTAAAGATTAAATGGCAATGGGTTTTAATGGCTACTATAGCTACTATTGCATCAGTTTTTTTATCGAATCATTTCATCGAAAACCCCAAAATCATCCCCCTTGTTCCTATGGTAGTAGGTATTGTGGCACTTAGCACAATAACATTACTTGACAAACGTGACCCCGACAATAAAGAATGGACTTTGTCGAGTTGGGGCTTTACCAAACAGATTCTTCCATTATTAGCAATTGGAGTTGTAGCAGCAGGTTTTTTATTGGGTTCTACTCACGACGGATATTCAATTCCAGGCATTATTCCCGAACAATGGGTAGCTGATTTAGTTGGCGGAAATTCTTTGTTTTCAAACTTTTTTGCTTCAATAGTTGGTGCATTTATGTATTTCGCAACACTCACCGAAGTCCCAATACTTCAAGGACTTATTGCATCGGGCATGGGTAAGGGTCCCGCATTGGCTCTTCTATTGGCAGGACCATCGTTATCTTTACCAAATATGTTAGTAATAAGAGGTGTACTTGGCACAAAAAAAACATTAGTTTTTGTTGGACTAGTTGTAGTAATGGCAACCATTTCGGGTTTAATATACGGAAGTATTTTTTAGAAGTCTGATAAGATAAAGTACATTACCACCTTAGAATAATTAATTTATGAATTAATGATCTTGGAAATTGTGTCAATTTCTAAGTTTAAAAAAAAGCCTGTCACAGTATTTGACAGGCTCTAATTCATAGATTCAATTTTTTTTCCATTTCGTCATAGAAGTCTCGTAATTGTGTTTTTCTATCCTCATCAAGATTATGCCAACGGACATCCTGAATTGCTCCTTCGATGGCAAATAGTAAAGCTCTACTAGCTTTTCTATCAATCTTTTTAAGTCGGCGAAATGTTTCTTCGGTACCTAATTCTCTCAGTCTTTCGATGGTTTCAATACCAAGACTGTGTAATTTTAATTCGAGAACCTTACCGATGTTTTTAGATTCAAGTAAAAGTGTCATAGTTCAGTAATGTTTAACGAAATAATAGTAAGATGTTTCGCAAATGTAAACAATAAGGTTACTTAATAGAACTATTTTTTTTAATTTTATTAGAATATTATATGAAATAATAACAATTATATATATATCACTAACAAAAAAAAGCTACACACTACTAACCTATTAATATCCAATCCTTGTATTAATCGTCTGTCTGTGCTGTACGAGTAAGGTACCATCCTAATATATATTCGCGTATATCTGCGACTCTTGGCTCTGGATTGTGCTTCCCATTTCTAACACTAACTAATGCATTATTTTGCATAAGATAATTTATTATACCAATATTGTAAAATAAGGTTTTATCGTGTTCATCTTCGTATCCTGGGTTTAACCATTGTAAGTATATTTCATAGTTTCTATTAATGAAATAGTCGAAATTAGCTTTCACATTTTTATGGTAAAGAAAAGAACATAACACTATTGAAGGATCGTGTTTGGGCATTATGTATTTAAGTTCGGAACGGCGTTCTAGTGGAGCACCATTGATTAGAAATACAGGGATTTCAACATTTCTAATTTTAAGGGTTCTTTCAAGCTTACCTGTTCTTACAGTTTTATTAAAGAGGCTTGTCCATGTTGTAGTTTTACCTGAGCGGTAGTTACCTAAAACTGCTATTAGTAATTTATCATCCATAATAGATGTAGTTATCAAGACTTTAAAGATATTAAAATAATATCATATTATTTAATATTTTCCCAATAAAAAATATCAAACTTCGATTTTGGTCGATATTCGTCTAACCAAATAAAATCAGGTAAGAAGCTATTTTCGGGTAATAGCTGTTCAATTGGAGTTAAGTTCCCATCCGGTTTATCGTAAAACAATATTTTTTCGACTGTTTTATTATTTCTAAATACTACCATATCGTTACACACCACTTTATTAAGTCCAATAAGTTCTTCTGTTTCCTCATCTCTAACGTAATATAATGTTTGGCTATCATTAAAAATATCAATTTTATAGATATCGTTTTCACGAAAATATGCTACAAGTTTTCTACCCTTAATTTGAGAAAAATGCACAGTATCTTCGGGGTTAACAATAAAAGCGTATCCCATCATAATAACATGATGAGCCTCATCATCAACAAAATGGAGTTCCATTTTATCGCTAGTCAGTTGGTTTCCTTCAGCCCAGATTATTGGTTTCCCAAACATCTCAGAAATGCTATCCACAGAATTATAAACTAATGAATCGCATCTTGCTTGTGCATCAGATTTAAATACCTGTACATGTCTGTATGCACGTATTAATTTATTATCTGCTGTATCAATATCAATAAGCACAGTATCAGCGTTCATAAATACACTATCACCGTCAGTAATGTATGTAACGAAAACACTATCCACTAACATTGCATGTTGAGGAGTTTCAAAATAGAGGGCATAATTCCCTTCTGCAATAAGGTTTTCAACAGTATCAATAACTGACACATTAATAAAAGCTTCTCCCATTCTTTTATTTCGGTCGTAAAACAAGCTATCGCCTTTTAAAGTTTGTTCTCCATTAATTAAATATGCATTTTCTGAAAAAGCCGATAAATCTTTACGGGTATCATAAAACCCATTTTCGCAATAAATAAAATTTGAGTCGCTAATAATATTTGTAGGTCCATAAAAATAGGCGATTTCTGTTTCTGTATTATATTTTAAAGTATCTGCATACATTTTATACTGAGGATTTACGAGTATTACAGAATCAACAGCAATGTACTCTTTATCGTTTGTGTAATAATATCCTCGTTTACTTACAAGATGATTTTCGATATCGAAAATTTCGCCACCACCAAAATAATAAGCTACATCATCATTTCTATCATAGTTTAAAGAATCTGTTTCGAGATAAGAGTTGTAATGTTTAAGAACAACTGAGTCACGCATTTTGGCTAACTTAGTATTTCCGAAATAATCTAGAGAAGTTCCGGTAAGCAGTAATGAGTCTCCTTGTAGTATTTTCACATTATTGAAAGCCTTAAAAGAATTTGTTTCGCGATACAAATATCCACTATCACAATACATATAAGCATCTTCGTGTTTAAGGACTACATCTCCAATAAGACGCATAGCACGATTACCGATTTTTTCATCATACTCCATGCTTTTGGCACTAATGATTTCGATTTTTCTGATTTGCTGAGCTGTAGAAGATTCTACGCTAAATACAAACAGAATTATTAATGTTGATATATGGCAAAAAGCCTTCATTTTATGATTTAATCAACTCGTCAATAATATAATCTATACTAATACCTTCGGCTTCAGCTTTATAGTTTTTAATTAATCTATGTCTTAAAATAATTTTAGCAACAGCTTTAACATCCTCTATATCCGGCGAATACTTCCCGCTTAGCACAGCATTAGCCTTTGCTCCAATAACTAAATATTGTGAAGCACGAGGACCTGCTCCCCAATTTAGATATTTGTTGGTTATTTCGTGTGCCATACCATTACCTGGACGTGTTTTATTAACAAGCTTAACGGCATATTCCAATACATTATCGTTAATAGGTACTTTACGAATAAGGTGTTGGAAATAAATAATTTCTTGAGCGGTAAGCACATTTTTAATTTCAAAGTTGCGGTCGTCGGTTGTGTGTTTTACAATTGTAATTTCATCATCGTACATTGGATAATCTACAATAATATTAAACATAAATCTATCAAGCTGAGCTTCGGGTAAAGGATAAGTTCCCTCCTGCTCAAGCGGATTTTGTGTAGCCATAACAAAAAATGGGTCGTCTAGCTTATAAAAATTTCCTGCTGCCGTAACAGATCTTTCTTGCATTGCTTCGAGTAAAGCAGCTTGTGTTTTTGGCGGAGTACGGTTTATTTCATCTGCTAAAATAAAATTTGCAAATATTGGTCCTTTAATAAATTTAAACTGGCGATCTTCTCCAAGTATTTCGGTTCCAATTATATCTGATGGCATCAAATCGGGAGTAAATTGGATTCTGTTGTTTTTTATGCCGAGCACTTCAGCGATTGTATTTACCAAAAGTGTTTTAGCCAAACCGGGTACACCAATAAGTAATGCATGTCCCCTACTAAAAATGCATGTAAGTACTTCACGAACTACTTGTTCCTGACCGTATATTTTTTTATTAATCTCGTTTGTTAATTGCTGATACTTTTCTCTAAGTGCATCTACTGCTTCTACATCATTACTGTATTTCATTCTACATTATTTAAAATTCAAAAACAAATGTACAACGAAAATTCAAGGTAAAAAAGTATGAAATTATGATTAGAAGATTACTTAAAAATATAGTTTGCAAAAATATTGATTAAATTTGCTACTTAAAATTATAATTAAAGATTATGTTACAGAGAATTCAAACGTTTTATTTGATTATAGCATTATTATTAATGCTGGTTGTTTTATTTGTTCCTTATGGGCAACTTCTTTTAGTTAATGGAGATTTAATTGATTTTACTGTTTTTGGGGCCGATATACCAACAATTGAAAACGGTGTCGAGCATTTTAGTGCATTGCCTTTGGGTTTGCTTGTCTGTTTAATTGTTTTCTTGCTATTAATAACTATTTTGTTTTATAAAAAAAGGATTATTCAAATAAGAATTTGTGTATTTAATATCATTTTGATGTTTGGTAGCATCGGGATAATGTATTATTTTATGAATCATGCAGCAAATACCTTTTCAATCGAAACTAATTATAATATTTTAATAGTTTTTCCACTGATTGCTGCGATATTAAGCTATTTAGCAATTCGAGCAATTGGTAAAGACGAAGCTCTAATTCGTTCTATAGATAGGATTAGATAAAAATTATGGTACGTAAAAAGTATTCTTCTAAACAAGGATTGCAGGATTTGATTTATCAAGTTAATGGTGCTGCTATTGAAGTACATAAATCACTTGGTCCTGGACTGCTTGAAAGCGTATATCACAGATGTATGAAACATGAACTTAAATTACGCAAAATACGGTTTATATCAGAGCTTATTATTCCAATTGAATACAAAGGAGAGAACTTGGATGCAGAACTAAGATGTGATTTTTTTATCGAAGATATTTTACCAGTTGAACTTAAGGCTGTAGAATATATTTTACCTGTACATGAAGCACAAATCATTACTTATATGAAACTGCTTGAATCTCCTGAAGGATTGCTTATAAATTTTAATGTTACCAATATATTTAAGGAGGGGCAAAAAACTTACGTTAGTGAGTTGTATCGTAATTTACCTGAGTATTGATTTTTTTTGAACCATATAAGG
>ERZ795048.1754-NODE-1754-length-18735-cov-15.555889_pt1 | contig 18735 bp, 18 predicted proteins | sample MGYA00375132_ERZ795048 | MGnify/ENA primary metagenome ERZ795048 (study PRJEB30177, sample SAMN05720225) | activated sludge metagenome | isolation source: Anaerobic digester | place: Hong Kong | collected 2014-12-17 ...
CAAGATGGGCTTTCTCTCGTGCTGGCGGGAGCGACGAGACTCGAACTCGCGACCTCCGGCGTGACAGGCCGGCGTTATAACCGTCTTAACTACGCCCCCGTAAGAACCGAACTGCCACTACACGAATTTTTACTGGTTGTCCAGCAGGAAAATCATCTTAATGTAAAGATCCCGACTATACCGTCTTGTCTTCCGAGAGCTCTCGGAGATATGAGAAGAGCAGACGGTAGGACTTTCTGGGAGTATCGAGCTCCAGTTCTTTCCTGGCACCCCGTATGAGCTGCATGAGCCTCTGCCGGTCGGTGTGCGGGTACTTCTCAAGCAGGTCTTTGAGGGCTTCCTGGTTGTCTGCAACAAGATCATCCCGCAGACGCTCGAGCTCCTGGAAATGAAGGGTCTCTACATTATGGTCGCCATCTATCTGAGCCAGTAATCGTTCAATGGGTTCCATATCCACGTTGCGCATGAGGGCACCTATATACTTGCGCTGCCGCTTCCCGGCGGAGCGGGTCGTGATGGTCTGGGCAAACAGCAATGCATCTTCGAGATCCTGGGGCAGGTCCATATTTCTGATCTGGCCTGCAGGGAGCTTGGCAAGCCTCTCTCCCAGTTTCTCCAGTGCGTGCATTTCTCTTTTTACCTGGGATTTGCTCTTTTTCTCTTCCTGATCCATGACTATCTCCGGGGGCTTCTCTTTTTGAACCGTTTTTTTGCAATGATAATGTCTTTCTGCTTCTGTCTTCTATTCCTGTCCGTCTCAACAAAGATGCTCTCCCCGCTTAGCGGGTCCTTCTCCGTATAATACATGACCCCTGAGAGTGTCGAGGGAAGCGGAATAAAGATCTGCACCTGTTCCGGATTGATCCTCAGCTCCTGAAAGGAAACATCCTTGAGCCGATTCATATCTTCCACTGTGCAGCCTGGATGGGCTGCGATCAGATAGTAGGTCAGGAACTGTTTTCTGCCGCATGAGCGATTGAGCCGGTAGAAAAGATCCTTGAATGCGATAAGGGATTCTTTCCCGGGTTTGCCCATAAGGGCAAGCACTGCATCCTCGGTATGCTCCGGTGCAATCTTCATCTGTCCTGAGATATGATGCCTGATGAGTTCCTCCAGATAGCGCCGGCCATGTCCTGTATCGGCCATCACCAGGTCATGGCGTATGCCCGAGGCCACAATGACGCTTTTCACCCCGGGGATCTGCCGAAGTTTCTCCAGGAGACGGATCTGTGCACTGTGGTCAACCCGCAGGAGGGAACAGACCCGGGGGACGAGACAGTGCCGTGTCCTGCATTCTCTTTGAGCCCCTTTCTGTCCGCATTCCATGCCATACATGTTTGCCGTGGGGCCGCCCACATCAGCAATTATGCCCTTGAACTCCGGGTGGCTGGTAAATTCCTGCGCCTCTTTAAGAATGGACCGCTCGGAACGGGAGATCACTGTCCTGCCCTGATGGGGTGCGATGGAACAGAATGAACACTGCCCGAAGCACCCCCGGTGCGTAGTGATGGAAAACCGGATGGTCTCCATTGCCCGCACCTCTCCCTGCTGCGCATAAACCGGGTGCAGTCCGCGCTCAAAGTCCATCTCGTAAACCCGGTCCAGTTCCTTTTCCGTCAAGAGTTTCTGCGGCGGGTTCTGCACCAGGTAGCGTGTATCCTGCAGCTGGCACAGCCCCTGAGCACTCGCCCAATCGGTGTTGTCTGAGAAACACTGAAACATCTCCATAAAGGCATGCTTGTCTGCAGCTACAGTTTCATAAGAGGGCAGTTCGATACAGGAAGGCGGTTTGTCCTTTGCGATATAGCATAACCCTCTGATCCCGGTGAGATCCTGACCATCCTTAAGTCCCTCTGCCAGTTCCACCACGGCCCTCTCCCCCATGCCGTAGACCAGGATATCCGCCTTGGCATCGAACAGGATCGACCTGCGGATGCTGTTCGACCAGAAGTCATAGTGCGCGATCCGCCGGAGGCTGGCTTCGATCCCTCCGAGAATGATGGGCCGCGTGTTCTTGAAGAACCGCCTGATCAGGTTGGTATAGACAATCAATGCGCGGTCAGGCCGCCGGTTGTTGAGAGCTCCGGGTGTGTAGTCGTCACTCTTCCTGCGTTTGCCTGCGGCGGTATAGTTGGCAACCATGGAATCGATGCATCCGCCCGTGACACCCCAGAAGAGCCGGGGTTCTCCCAGCCGGGCGATATCTGCATCTGAATCAGTGTCCGGCTGGGCAATGATCCCTACACGAAATCCTGCATCGAGCAGCACATGCCCGATAACGGCCACACCGATGCTTGGATGATCGATGTAGCTGTCACCGGTTACCAGGACCACATCCAGACAGTCCCATCCCAGCGCATCCATTTCTTCTTTTGTAGCAGGAATAAACATACGCCATGAAGCATAGAAGATATTTCATGTTCTGGCAATGCTTCAGGGCAGGCACACTAAATATAGGCTGTCTTTTATGCCGCAACAAGACTCAGGCGGCGGCACTGCACTTCAGTATACACCCGGGGAACTGCAATCATTCCACCACGACAACGTCGATACCGGTCTCGTTCTTGAGTTTGTCTACGTGTCTCTCCACCTCTCCGTTCAAGATAAATCTTTCGAAGAACGTTCTTGTTTCATGGCCGATCACCAGCAGATCCGCCTGTTCTTCCAGAATAAAATCCTTGATAACCGTATATACCCTGCCGGTTCGGGTCGCAGTCCGGGAACTCACCCCGAGTGCCCTGGCAATCTCTTTGGCATACTGAAGGCAATGATCGCCGAAGCGCAGCAGTGAGTCCTCTGCATGCTGCGGCCGAGAAGAAACAGTGATGCCTTTCAAAAACGTAGTGTCCGCAACATTGAGGTAGATCAGTTCCGCATTATCGTCTTTTGCGATCTGGGCCGCTCTTGTCGCCGCCCGGGCCGAGGCCTCGGAACAGGTGACACCGCAGACAATCTTTTTATATCCCATGGTTACTCCTTAGAATCCTCTGTATGATCACATACGGTCCTATCATATTGTTATCAAAAGCCAGGCCGATGCCAGAACTATTGTTATCAGCATGGGCGCAAAGGCAATTCTGAGATAATTCATGAATGAGATGTGGTATCCGGCCCGCTCCGCCATACCCACGGTGACCACATTGGCACTGGCACCGATCATGGTCCCGTTGCCGCCCAGACATGCCCCCAGGGCGAGCGCCCACCACAGCACCCCGCTGTCTGCGCCGGGAATAACCTCAGTGAGATATGCCACTATGGGCAGCATGGTTGCCGTGAACGGGATATTGTCGATGATTGCCGAGGAAAATGCTGAAACCCACAGGGTGATCAGAACGGCCGCCACCAGCGATCCCTGTGACATATTCCTGACCCAGTCTGCAATGACCTGTATGAGCCCTGTTTCTTCAGCCCCGGCCACCACGATAAAGAGCATCACGAAAAAGATCAGGGTAGGCCACTCTATCTCATGTTCAATCATCTCCACGATATCCACCCGGCTGACCACCAGCAGGACCGCCGCCGCCGTCAGTGCCGCGATGCACGGTTCCATTTTCAGAAAACCGTGCAGAATAAAGAGTATGATCGTTATTATCAGGATCAACCCTGAAGAGATCAGGAGCCTGAAGTTGGTGATCCGGTATTCTTCCCTGAGGTGCGCTATGGTCTTTTTCACGGTCTCGTCATCCACACCGCCCTTGCTGTACTCCTTCTTATAAAGAAAATGAAAATAGACCATGCTCACCACGATCAAGATGATGCAGGTGGGCCCAATCTTAACAATGAAGTCCATGAACGTCAGGTTGGCATACGAACCTATCATGATGTTCGGCGGGTCACCGATCAGCGTTGCCGTACCGCCCACATTGGAGGCAAATACCTCCGGCAGCAGAAAAGACACCGGATTGATCTTCAGGGTCAATGCGATCTCGATAGTTACCGGGATCATGAGCAGCATGGTGGTGACATTATCCAGAAATGCAGAACATAAGGCGGTCACCATCATCAGGATGAAAGCCAGCACAAAGACATTGCCGCGGGCCAGTTCATAGGATTTATAGGACAACCACTGGAATACCCCGGTCTTTTTCAGGACACCCACGATCATCATCATTCCCATAAGCAGGCCGATCACATTGAAATCAATGGCACCTATGGCGTCATCAAAGGACAGGATAAAATAGTCGGGGGAAAAGGTTCCCGCAGTGTACGAGATGAACAGCACAATAGCCGCACCGAACAGAGACGCCAGCGTCCGGTGCATCAGCTCCAGTGCAATAATCACATACACAGCCAGCAGCACAAAGGCGGCAATCCAGAATGCAGCGGTCACGGCCCGCGGGAGCTCTACAAGACTGTAGGCAAGATATTCCCCCGAGGCGCTCTGGCAGTTGGGATCTCGCAAAACATGCTGTATATCAACAGGGCCCACAGTCAAAAATGACGGTTTGCTCACCCTGATCTCCAGGACTCCATCCTTTAAGACACCGGGGCTAAACGTAATGTCCGTTTCAAAGGTTCCGTCGTCGGAACTCCTCAGATCTTTCTGTGTTTCGAGCACATTCCCGTTCAACAGGATCTCGACGACCGCATCCTTCAAACCCTTACCCCTCGGATTCGTTATCTTACCGGTAAGGGCCAGATGATCATTGGGCGTCGAATCGGTCTCGGCACAAGCCCAGGTGGGTGCAAGGGTAAAAAGCATCGCAGCAATGAAGTATAGACAGATGTTTCTCGTCATGAATGTACCTTCCTCCCGGAGGTATCTCCGGCCAAAAAAGTAATTGGCTCTTATACTCCTGTTGTAAAAATAATCAAGGGTAAGTCACAAATTGTAAATGGCACGTAAGAGGCGGGATATCACTCTGGTTTGGCGCCTGCACCATTTATGTATGGAGCGTTGCGGTATGGCCCTTTCTGCCATATCCGGCATTGCCTGCGGGCTCTTTGCTTCAATCTCACTGCCGGGCGCAAATGGGATTTCTCTGCCCAGGCTGGACAGAGAATCATAATCAGTTATACTGTAAAGAAAGAATACAACCCTTGAAGGAGGATAAACCGCATGAACCCGATTGTTGTCCTTGGAGCCGTCGCTGCCGGAATGACTGCTGCAAGCACCATCAAGCGTGAACTTCCCGACCAGGATGTTATCGTATACGGAAAAGAGGCCTACATATCATACGGCGCCTGAGGAATTCCCTACTTCGTATCTGGTCAGATACAAGCTCATGAAGATCTGATTGCCCTGCATCCCGAAGATGCGATTCACAAGAAAGGGATCACCCTGAAAACCCGTCACGAGGTGCTGAGTATCCACCGGGAGAAAAAAAAGGTGGAGGTAAAAGACCTTGAAAGCGGCCGCACCTTTGAACAGGAATACTCCAAACTCGTTATTGCAACGGGCGCCCGTGCCATAATGCCACCCCTGCCCGGCATAGATTTGAAGGAAGTCTTTCCCATGAAGGAATTCCAGGACGGCATCGATCTCAAGGCATTCATCGAACGCGAAAAACCAAAAAAGGGCGTGATTATCGGCGGAGGATATATCGGTGTCGAAGTAGCTGATTCTTTCAGGAACATCGGCATGGAGGTTTGTGTGATAGAGGCAATGCCGCGTATCATGGCCATCATGGATGATGACATGAGCGAACTTGTCGCAGGGGAGATGCGACAGAACTCTGTTGAAATCATCACCGGCAAAAAGGTGGTGGGCATCGAGGGAGACGATCATGTCAGCTCTGTGCGCCTGGAAGACGGCACTGTGGTAGAAACAGACTGCGTGCTCATGAGCATCGGGGTTGCCCCCCGAAGCGAGATCGCTGATCAGGCAGGTCTCGAACTGGGTGCCCGCAAGGCGATAAAAGTGGACCGCTACCTCAGGACCTCAGACCCTGACATCTATGCAGCCGGCGACTGTTCCACAGTATACCACAGGCTCCTGTGCGAGCACGTATTCATACCCCTTGGGCTGACCGCCAACCGCCAGGGCAGGATGTGCGGCGAGAACATTGTCAGCGAGATTACCGGGAGAAGATTGAAGCCGTTTCCCGGGATCATCGGCACGGCAGTGACCAAGGTGTTTGCCTACGAGATCGCCAAGACCGGGATCGGACAGGCGGACATCGACCGGTATGGACTGCGCCATATCAGCTCGGTAAAGATCAAGGCAAAGAACCTTCCCGGGTATTTCCCCGGGGCATCTGACCTGTGGCTGAAGCTCTACTTTGAAGATGAATCCAAGGTCATCGTGGGGGGACAGATCATCGGCAGGACCGGATCCGCACTGAGGATCAACGCCCTGGTGGCTGCAATCACCAAGAGCATGCGTCTGGATGAGCTCTACACCCTCGATATGGCATACGCCCCGCCGTTTTCACCGGTGTGGGACCCGCTGCTCATCGCTGCCAAGGTCGGGATGAAGTAAAGATCAGTACGCTTCTGACAGTACCAGCAAATATATTGCATAGGCTTCTCCCCGGAGGACGGAAAGTGGAACCGTTAAAAATACATATTGAAGAGACCCCCCGTGACAGAGATATTCACAGGGTCCTTGAAGGACTGCTTGCAGACCATGCAGCAAAAGGACACCAACGCGCTCCCAGTACCCTGGCAGTGTTTCTCTATGATAGTGAAAATCAGGTGTTAGGCGGGCTCCTCGGATCCACGTACTGGGGACGTCTGGTGATTGAAAAATTATGGGTGGACGAGAAGCTCCGGGGGCGTGGATACGGAGAGAAGATCCTTAAGGCTGCGGAACTAGAAGCTGTTCGCAGGGGCTGCAAATACGCACACACCGACACGTTCACCTGGCAGGCACTGCGCTTCTATGAGCGTCTCGGTTATGAACAGTATGCGGAGCTGAAAGATTTCCCCGAGGGATATTCACTGCACTATATTCAGAAACGACTGACCGGGGACGAGAATGTCCCGTCTGCAAAGGGAGGTGCCACATGAGCGACGAGGTATATCACCGGGTAGCACACGTCCTCGACACGCTGCCGAACGGATTCCCCACAAGTGAGAGCGGTGTGGAGATCAGACTGCTGAAAAAGATCTTCACCCCTGAGCAGGCCGATCTCTTCTGCGACATGCGCCTGAGTTTTGAGACCGCAGAACAAATCGCCATACGTACCGGACGCCCACTGGAGGGCCTGGAGGAGATGCTCATAGCCATGGGAGATGCCGGGCAGCTCTTTGCGATTCAACTGGGCGAACAATGGTTTTTCAAGATGCTCCCCTGGGTCTTCGGCATCTATGAGTTCCAGTTGAGCCGCTTTGATCGCGAGCTTGCAGAGCTGAATGAAGAGTACGGACCCGTCTTTGTCTCTCAGTTCTATAAGAGCAAACCCCAACTCATGCAGGTGCTTCCCATTGAAGAGGAGATCTCTCTGCAGCAGGAGGCGCTGCCCTATGAGCGGGTCTCTGCAATAATCGAGCACGGCCAGTCCTTTCGGGCAAGTGATTGCATTTGCAAGAAGGAACAGGGACTTGTTGGCAAACCCTGCGACAGGCCGGTCCAGGTGTGCCTGGCCATCGCCCCGGTGCCCGGGATCTTCGAGGATTCTCCCCACGGCCGGGTTATCACAAGGGATGAGGCATATGAGCTGCTGAGACAGTCCGAAGAGTCAGGACTCGTTCATCTTACCGCTAACGTTCAGAACGGGCATATCTATATCTGCAACTGTTGCAAGTGCTGCTGCGGCGTACTGAGATCCATTAATGAACTGGGCATCCCGGCAGCCGACGTGGTCAATTCCCATTACTACGCGGTAATCAATGCCGAAGAATGCATCAGCTGCGGGGTATGCCGGGACGAGCGCTGCCAGGTGGGAGCCATAGAAGAAACTGAGAACACCTACCGGATCATACCATCACGATGCATCGGGTGCGGGCTCTGTATCAGCACCTGCCCTACCAGTGCTATCCACCTGATTCACAAGGACCCGGACAAGAGAGAGATTCCGCCCCTAACCGAGGATGCCTGGTTCGAAGAGAAAGGCAGGCAGCGCGGCATAGATTTCTCCAGATACAAATAGTCATTGCTTTCCCAACTGGCAAAGAGAAATCTTTCCAATAAAAATCAGGGGATTTCTTTCTATGTCTTTTAGAATAGGCTACCGAAAATGTATAAAATCCCCTATAATGACTGCTGATTTGTAGAGAAGTACCATGAATTGATTGTCTGATATTATGTAAGAAAGGAGCTGGTGTCGTGGAAAAGACCGTATTGTTTGAAGTGAAAGATGCAGTAGCACTGATCACCCTGAACCGTCCTGAAAGGCACAATTCCATCTGTCAGGACCTGCTCATCAATCTGTACGATTATATTGACGAGGTAACAGACAGTGATGAGATCAAGGTTGCCATCATCACCGGAAATGGCAAATCGTTCTGCTCCGGGATCGACCTCAGTGTCATCGGCAAGGACAATCTTCTTGATCCGCGCGGTGACGGCAAAGACATGCCGGACGTCTTTAAGACCTGTCACAAACCTATCATCGGAGCAGTAAACGGCAATTCAATCACCGGCGGGTTTGAGCTTGCATTGAACTGCGACTTTCTCATTGCCTCACAAAACGCCAGGTTTATAGACTCCCACGCAAAGGTCGGCATCCATCCCGGCTGGGGGATGACGCAGCTGCTGCAGCACTCTGTGGGTCAAAGAATGGCCAAGCAGCTCTCCTTTACGTGCAAGCCCCTCTCAGCGCAGGATGCCCTGAGGTGCGGACTGGTAAACGAGGTTGTGCCTCATGAACAGCTGATCCCGCGTGCGATGGAAATCGCACAGGACATATGCGCGGTCAACCAGGAGATCTTAATGGAGATCAAGGCCCTGATCGAGAAAAGGAACGAGGTTTCACTCAACGACGCACTGCAAAGCGAACGGGAAGGTTTTCAGGAATTTCTCAAGAGGGTAAAGCTGTTCTGATAAGGGGCATACAGTCCCGCTCACCTTTTTATTGCCCCTTTGGTAGGCAACGGCTTGTCCCGGTGAGAATGAACGGCTCCTATACCAGGGCCAGAAAGCTCTTGGTGCGCTGATGCTTCGGGTGGTCAAACAGTTCATCCGGGGTGTTCTCTTCCACTATCACCCCACCATCCATGAAGATCACCCTGTCGGCAACCTCGCGGGCAAATCCCATCTCGTGGGTCACCACCACCATGGTCATACCCTCAAACGCCAGCTTTTTCATAACCTCGAGCACTTCACCGATCAGTTCCGGGTCCAACGCGCTGGTAGGCTCGTCAAAAAGGATCGACTTGGGTTTCAAAGCCAGTGAGCGGGCGATTGCAACACGCTGTTTCTGCCCACCGCTTAAGTTATCAGGGTAAACATGTGCCTTGTCCGACAGTCCCACTTTCTTCAACAGGTCCATGCCGAGTTCTTCAGCTTCCTTCTTATGCATTTTCCGGACCTTGATGGGCCCTAATGTTACATTGTGCAGCACTGTCATGTGAGGAAAGAGATTGAATAACTGAAAGACCATGCCGGTCTCTGCCCGCACATAGTTCAGGTCGGTTTTCTTGTCAGTGACATCGAATCCGTCAACGATCACCGTGCCGGAGGTGATCTCTTCCAGACAGTTTATGCAGCGAAGCAGCGTACTCTTTCCCGAACCGCTCGGGCCCAGGATAACAACCACCTCTCCCGGTTTGATATGGAGGTCGACGCCTTTCAAGACCTCGAGAGTCCCAAAGCTTTTATGTAAGTTTTTTATCTCTATCATCAGATTATCCGCATTCGTTTTTCAAAGTAGTTCAATAACTTTGCTATGGTCATGGTAAGGATGAGGTACATGATTGCAACTGTGAGCCACACTTCAAAGGCCCTGAAGTTGTAGGCAATGATTTCCTGGCCCTGCCTGGTCAGTTCGCCGACGCCGATTACCACCAGAAGAGACGTGTCCTTCAGAGAGATAATAAACTGGTTTCCCAGGGGAGGAATCATGCGTTTGAATGCCTGGGGCCAGATGACAGACACCATGGTCTGGTACCGGGTCAGTCCGATCGACCGGCCTGCTTCTGTCTGCCCTTTGTCAATGGACTGAATGGCCCCACGAACGATCTCTGCGATGTACGCGCCGGAGTTGAGCCCTATTGCAACAATGCCGGCTGCCAAAGGAGGCACTCTCATTCCCATCATCAGGGGCAGGCCGAAATAGAGGAACATGACCTGTACCATCAGCGGGGTTCCCCGAATGCTCTCGATGTACATCCCGGCAATCCGCTGGGGCAATTTTCTTCTTGATGTTTTTGCCAGACCAGCTATTGCCCCCAGGATGAACCCGATAATCAACCCGAAGATGGTGATCCAGATGGTAAGTTTTACACCCTGGAGCAGGACCGGTACTGACTCCCATATCACGCTGTATTTAAATACAAACTGTCCAGCCATATCTCTGTCTCTACACTCTCATAAAAGGACCGGCAATGTTCACTGCCGGTCCCCCTATACCTTTTTCAAAATACTATAAACTAATTTTCAAACTAACGGTCAGACCAGCAATCTTGTGCAGCTGATTTTCCCGCCTCTCAGTTTCCTACTTGGGTTCTGTTCCGAACCACTTTTTGTAAATCTTGTTATAGGTGCCGTCTTCCATGAACTTGAGGATGGTGATACTGACCTTTTCTCTCAGCTCGCTGCCCTGAGGGAATGCGATCCCGTACGGCTGGCCCTGGTAAAGTGGCCCTACTACCTTAACCGCGCCTTTGCCTTCGGTTTTTGCGTAGTACATAACTGCAGGAGAATCGAAGATCACCGCGTCGGCCCCTTTGGTGCCCAGTTCCATATAGGCTCCGTCGATGTTCGGGAAGAGCTTTACTTCCTTGGTCTTGTACCCTTTAATGAAATCGGCACTGGTGGTTCCGAGCTTCGTTGCCACAACCTTGTCAGAGAGATCTTCAACGCCTTTAATTGTTGTGTTATCAGACCTCACCAGCAAAAAGAGACCTGAATCGTAGTATGGATGGGCGAAATCAACCACCTCTTCTCTCTTTGACTTGATGGTCATTCCGGCAATGGCTACGTCGATGTTCCCTGTCTGCAATGCAGGGATCAGTCCGTTGAAATCCATGGGCATGAGTTTGTATGTCAGCCCCAGGTCTTTTGCGATGGCATCCCACAGATCGATATCGAACCCGACATATTTCCCTTCCTGCTTGAACTCAAAGGGCATGAAGTTGGTATCACAACCTACGACAAGATCCTTTGCCTGGGCCGTAAATGCCAGCCCGGCAACAACCAGAAAAACAACCAGGATAGTACTCATCAATTTTTTCATAGAACTCCTCCACATATAATTTTTTCTCCCTCTACACCTCTACACCTGTCAAAACATGTAACAATCCCTCTTCTCATACTACACACATATGACCGTATTACCCGGTATTATTCCGGAATATTGGGCCATTTGGTGATCTTGCCCTGATAATTCTTCAGCGTGTATTCTGTATCCGTCTTTCCCATGATATAATAGTCCGGCATTAACGGGATCTTGCCGATGTTCGTGGCAACGACATACATGGGCTGTGCCAGACCTGTCGTATGGCCCCTGATGGCATCCCGAATAAGTTCGGCTCCCTTTTCCACAGGGGTGCGGAAATGGTCTATGCCGGGCGCCGGTTCACAGTAGAACACATAGTACGGCCGTATCCTCACGGCAAGGAGTTTCTGGTGCAGCGCCCTGAAGGTTTCCACGTCGTCATTGATGCCCTTCAAGAGAACCGCCTGATTCCCCACGTTCACGCCACAGGAGAGCAGATCGTAGACCGCCTTTGCTGTTTTTTCCGTAATCTCTTTGGGGTGATTGCACTGGGTATTTATCCATATGGGAACGCGGTGGTACCCCTTGAGAACCTTTTTCAGGCCGCTGGTGATTCTCTGGGGAAGCACAATCGGGGTTCTCGTACCGAACCTTATCATCTCTACATGGGGAATTTCCCTGATCTTACGGACAACATACTCGATCTTGTCGTCGGCAAGGATAAACGGATCGCCGCCTGTTATAAGAATATCCCTGATCTCATTGTGCTCGCTGATCCAGGCAAGGCCTTCATCCACATCGAACCTGAGCTTGAGATCGCGGTCCACCACCAGTTCCTTGCGGAAGCAGTGACGGCAGTAATTCGCACAGATATCGGTTATGGTAAATGCCACACGGTCATGGTACTGACGGGCTATGCTGTCCGGCCTTATCTCATCGGTGGCGCGATTTTCCTTCCAGATCAGATAATTGGGGATTCCATACCTGTTTTCCTTCTCCTTCAGGCTGGGTATGACCTGTCTACGGATCGGGCAGTTCGGATCATCCTTGTCCATCAGAGAAGCAAAATAGGGGGTTGTCCCCCAGGTGGTGTTCAAGGTCGTGATGGCCTTTTCTTCTTCCGGGGTGACATTGATATATTTTTTCAATCTTTCAAGTGAATTGACACTGTTGACGAGCTGCGATTTCCACTGTTCCATATAGTTTCTCCTATCGAATTCACTCTTCCCAGCGGGTGAGGTCTATGAACTGAAGACGTCGCGCTATATATCATGCTTTGGGTAATAAATCATCTGGAAAAGAACATAACCTCCCTGATACCTCTGGATGATTTGTTACCTGTAGGGTTCAACCCGGAACAAGCCTTTGATACCCATTACTGAGTGAACCAATCGGTTTTACGGTGAGATACCCCCGGTCACATTCGTGAAGGACGTTCGCCGAAGGATGATGAAAGATCTGCTTATGGAATGGGACTGGATGGATTGAGTCCCGGCGGCCTTCATCATTTCGGTCTTGGTGAGATCTTGAATTCCTTTCCTTCCTGTATCAAGGCCTCTCCATTGAGATACGCCTCTATTTTAAATGTTCCATATCCCCCCTGACTAACAAAATATTCCGTCATGTTCGTCCCATACCCGTCTATTGTCTCAAATCTCTTATCCCTTTCGAACGTGACGGTTTTCTCCAGGATCAGCTTCCTGTTGGGTCCGGTTATTCTGTAACTCAGTTCATCGCCGGTGGATACATTCTCGGGCACGATGTAGATCACCATGTTCGAACCCTCATGAAAGAACCAGTCCTCACCAAAACGATCATCCATCCAGGGATCAAATCTGCCGTTCAAGTTTTTGTCCTTGTATTTGATGAGAACGATCGGCTGGCTCCTGGGTATTATTTCCACCGGTTTTTTCTTTTTATGTGAACACCCCAGCATCCCGAAAAAACTCAGCCCGGCAATTCCACCCAGTCCTTGAATGACCTCTCTCCTGGTCAGCCCTATTCTTCTTCCCTCACGTTGTTTGATAATCTTCATAGCATATCCCCATAAAGAAGTTTTATATTTCACTCAATCGCAACAGCAGTGTATCCTTCCCTTATACCTCATCAGGACTGATTAATTCCATCTTTTTCAATTCATTTCACAAAAATTATCACGCTGAATGAACAGAACATTCATACAAAATCAAAATTTATCATATTTACAGATTATTAAACACTAAACATCTTCATGCCTGCACAAGATTATACAAGGACAGGACAAAAGCCTCAGCGGCTGAACTTTTCTACCGTCCTTTCATGTTCTCCCAGATATTCGTGACATCGATATTCTCCAATGAATCCACCAGCAATCTGGGAACCCCTTGAATATTAAAGACCGTGTCCAATTTTCCCACCGCTTCTTTGAAGTCTTTCCTTATGTTCTGCGCCTCATACGGACATTGATAGTGAAGAACCGGCAGGCCTGCATGAGAGTGAATCTTCTCTATCAGGGGCTCATCGAGGTACACCATGGGCCGGATGATGACCATGTCGTTATCCTCATATTCCACCCTGGGAGAAAAACTGCCGAGTTTTCTGTTTTTCACGATATTCATGAAAAATGTTTCCGCCACATCGCTTGCATGGTGTCCGTAGGCGATTTTCCTGATTTCTTGGCCTTTGAGGACATCTGATATTGCACCACGCTTGAGACGCGAGCACACATAGCAGATGCTTTTGGCGGGAATATCCTGCTGCAGATCAAGGCTTTCCTCGATATATGAGATACCAAGATCGTCACAAAGAGCCCTGAGCACATAGGTATCGTAGCGTTCCGTTCTGATATGGAGAGCAGAAAGATCGAAGGTCATATGAGAGTATTTCCTGAGATACCACAGGATATACAGCAGGGTGGTGCTGTCCTTGCCTCCGGACAGGGCTACACATACCCTCTCTCCCTCTCTGATGAGATCATAGGTGGTTATGGCGCGCAGTACGTCATGGAGAAACCACTTGCCATAGTGTTTGTCATATCCCTTTTTAACAGCCATATTCCTGTCCGTTTTGAGGTGCGGCCAAAACCATTCATCAAATATCTGGAGAATATATACCATGTCTGACGACTGACTTGTAGGACTAATGGCATATCCTCAGAGTCATATTCGTACTGCCTAAGTCATTGCTGTGGACACAGTTCTTCGATTCTCACTCTATCTTGTAACCAGGTCCATTCCGCCCCACACAAATAAGTCTTACCATCTTGGTTTTTTTGATGTAAAATACAACGACATGGCAAACATCGACAAGGAAGCGGTATTCAACATCATCATGGAAACCATGTGGGACATGGCTTACGTGTGGGATATCAGGGGCAACAGGTTTATCTACTTCAGCCCTGCCGTCAAGAGATATCACGGCTATACCCAGGAAGAAGTCCTGAAACTTCACTGGTCCGATCTGATCGCACCGGAAAGCCTGCAGGAGCATGTCAGATACTCCGGGGCCAGATATATCCAGACTGCACAGGGATTAGACATCCCGCATGAGAAATCAAATGAGCATTTCAGTGAATATCTCGGACTGAGGAAAGACGGGACCCGTATCTGGCTGGAAATGAACATCAGCTACCTCCGCGGTGAAGACGGAAGACCGACACATTCCATCGGCATCAGCAGGGACATCTCCGCGCGCAAGGAGATGGAGGAACAGCTGCAGGTGGCATACGATCAGATGAAGGATCTTGTCAGTGACCAGACAGCTCAGCTCAGGGAGCTCAATTCAACGGTCAATGTCCTGCTGGAGCAGCGGGAATCGTTCAAGAAGAGTTATCGCAAGGACCTCAGCTCCTTCATTGCCGGGCTGGTCAAGCCGTATATCGACAAGCTGAAGAACAGCGGTCTTAACAAGGACCAGCTCGCCCTTGTGGAACGGATCGAGTTCAGCCTCAACGATGCCGTCACGCCCATGGTCAGGAAGCTGACGTCAGGACTGTCGGCCCTCTCTCCCACCGATCTCCAGATTGCCCTGCTCATCAAAGAGGGTAAATCAACAAAAGAGATCGCCGATGTTATGAATCTTTCCACCAAGACCATTGAGTTCCACCGGGAAAAAATCCGGGAAAAGCTCGGCCTCAAAAACAAAAAGGTCAACCTGAGGTCTTTCCTTGCCAACATCGAATAGTATTATAATGTTATCCTTCATTTCCCTCGATCATTATCTGAGGTAATTGTCAATTTCCAGGAATCAGGACTACTAATTCTTCCTACATTTCATGGGTAGTTTATCCGTATTCTTCTAGGTATGCCCCTCCTATAATAATATGCTTTATTATGAGTGTTCCAGAAGCAAGATTCAGCAAAACCACCACGAAGGAGGAACACATGAATTTTATATTTCCGCTAACCAAGATTGTTTTCGGCGATGGTGTTTCCAGTCAGATCGGGACCAACTTGCTCGCACTGGGAGCCAAAAAGACATTGTGCATCTACGACAAAGGCATCAAGGATGTCGGCATCGTGGATCCCATTGTCGAGGCTATTCAGCTGGCCGGCATCGAGGTTGTCCATTTCGACAATGTCCAGGTGTCCGTGCCCTATTCCACGGTCTTTGAGTGTGCAGATATCGGCAAGGCGGCTGGTGTCGACTCAATCGTCGCAGTGGGCGGCGGCAGTGCCATGGACACAGGCAAGGCCGTAAATGTCGCGATGACTCAGCCCGGTAAATTCGAACAATATGTGGGCCTGCTGGATGCCGGTGTCCTCTACGGACCGCTCATGAAGCCGTACATCTGTATCCCCACCACTGCAGGAACCGGCAGCGAGGTATCCAATGTCGCCGTTGTCATGGACGAAAAAACCGGGATAAAGAAGGCTCTTCCGCAGGCAGAGGTCACCCCGACCATGGCCCTTGTGGACCCGGTGCTCCACACAAAGATGCCTCCCGGACTCACCGCCTCCACCGGCCTTGATGCCCTGGCACATGCCATAGAGGGCATCGGTGGAATGAAGCGCAATCCCATGCTTACTGCCTGGGGTCTTGAGTGCGTCGACCGGATCTTCAAGTATCTGCCGAGGGCAATTGCCAATGGTTGGGACCTGGAGGCCAGGGAGAATATGGCCATGTCCGCAACGTTCGGTATCCTTGTGGGATCCTACGGAGTCTTCCATCTTCCCCACGCTATGGGGCACTCCATCGAGGCGGTCACACACTGCCCCCACGGCATAACCTGCGCCTTCACCCTGCCTGAGGTGTGTGAGTGGTATGCAGACGAAATCCCTGAGGAGACCAAGAAGATGGCCGCTATGCTCGGTGTGGAGACGAACGGACGGCCTATAGCAGATATCGGAAAAGACTTCAAAGACGCCCTGCGCAAATTCTACCTGGATCTCGGATCTCCAAAAGCGGACAAGATTATTCCAAACCCGGCCGACATACCTCAGATTGTCGAATTGTCCATGGGTGAATTCGGTTACATGACCGCATCCAAGAAACCCACAAAGGCACAACTGACCGGAATGATCGAATCGGCACTCGAGAGCCTGAGCTAAGCAAGGGATACACGATATCACACTACAGGAGACAGACCATGAAGAAAGTATTGCGAATAAATATGACAACAGGAACCGTGGCATGGGAAACCCTCAAGGATGACTACAAGCTGTTCGGTAACAGAGGCCTTGTGGCCAAGGTTTTGACCGACGAGGTCGATCCCACATGTGATCCGCTGGGAGCAGAAAACAAGCTCGTATTTGCACTGGGTATGCTGGCAGGCACCGGATTCCCCACCGCCAACAGGATCTCAGTCGGCACAAAGAGCCCCCTGACAAAGGGCATTAAAGAATCCAACGCAGGTGGAAATATCGGCGCGATACTCGCACGTCAGGGGATCAAGATGATCATCGTTGAGGGAAAGCCTGAGTCCGGTATGTATATCCTCAACATAACAGCTGATGGAGAGGCGAATCTTGTGAAAGCTGACGAGTACAAAGGCCTGGGCACCTATGACCTGGTGAGCAAGATGAAGGCCGACCATGGGGACAAGATCGCGGTTGCCTGCATCGGCGGCGCAGGAGAGCGCGGATATTCCAACTCCACGATCCAGGTCACCGATTTTGCGACAGGACATCCGTCCAGATCTCTGGCACGCGGCGGCGTAGGCTCGGTGATGGGTTCGAAAGGGCTCAAGGCCATTGTCATCGAACCTGCAAAGAACAAGGCGGAGATCGAATACGCAGACAAGGAAAAGTTCATGAAGGCACTGCGAGCCTATCTCGAGGTGCTGGACAGAAACGCTGCCATGAGGGCTTTGAAAAAATTCGGCACCATGCTCGGCATGGCGATAACCGGAAAGACCGGAGCCCTGCCGGTGAAGAACTTCAGCGGACAGCGCTGCGAGATCCTCGAAGAAATCGGGGTTACGAAATTCGCACAGACCCTCAACAAACGAGGTGCCAAGTACGAAATACCCTGCCAGCCCGGATGCCCCATCAGCTGCCACAATACCTGGGTCGACAAGGACGGAAACTATGTGACCTCAGGGTTCGAGTATGAAACGATTGCGCTGATCGGGTCCAACTGCGACATCAAAGACCTTGACCTCATCGCAGACATAGAGCGCATGTGCGATGACTTCGGGATCGATACCATCGAGCTCGGGGCCACCATCGGTGTGTGCATGGAAGGCGGAAAGCTCCCCTGGGGAGACGGGGAAAAGGCTTTAGCGCTCGTAAAAGAGATCATTGACGATACCGAGTTCGGCAGGATTATGGCATCCGGCTGCCAGACCACCGGCGAATACCTCGGGGTCAAGAGGATTCCGTGCGTAAAAGGTCAGGCAATGCCCGGATACGATCCGCGAAACAGCAAGGGAACAGGCGTCGGGTATGCCACCTCACCCCAGGGTGCCGACCACACTGTGGGAACCACGAGCGGATCGGCCGGTGATTTCAAAAAGGTAGGCCGCACCCAGATGTCACAGAAGGTCCAGGTCCTCTATGCCCTGGCGGACAATTTCTTCTGCCATTTTGCCGCTCTGCCTCTTGCAAGCACGCACAAATTCGGCGTCATGCATATTGTAGAGGCCATGGCGGGCAAATTCGGCGGTGAGTGGAATGTCGACAAGCTGTTCGGCATCGGGCTGCAGACCCTCATCATGGAGAAGAAATTCAACAGAGGGGCAGGATTCACGGCAAAAGACGACCGGCTTCCGCAGTTCTTCTATGATGAGCCCTCCCCAATGACCGGGGCCACGTTCGATTTTACCGACGAGGAACTTGCACAGGTTCTGCCGTTCTAAACCGGCGGGTAGGACAAACAGGCAGGGTATGAAAACACATACTCTGCCTTTAAACAGCGGCAGGGTTTCTGCATGCGCGGGCATGGCTCCTCCTCACCGTTGCACCGGAAATCTTGTCTGCTGATACAACAACATGAGACAACCAACAGGAGGAAAACAGTAATGGAAGGGAAAAAAGGAATTAGTACTTTAAAATTG
>ERZ795048.1757-NODE-1757-length-18725-cov-55.949973_pt1 | contig 18725 bp, 20 predicted proteins | sample MGYA00375132_ERZ795048 | MGnify/ENA primary metagenome ERZ795048 (study PRJEB30177, sample SAMN05720225) | activated sludge metagenome | isolation source: Anaerobic digester | place: Hong Kong | collected 2014-12-17 ...
TGTTCAGGGCCTTGTAGACGACGGGATCGGTCCCGGTGACGTCGATGAAGAGGTCTCTGGTATCGTCTCTGACCCGCGTCAGCTCGCCGTTGATTATCGGCGGGAAGGATAAGACGTCCCCGTTGGCGTCGGTTATGAGAGGATAATGGTCGAACCCCTCCAGGATCGAAGCGTAGCTGACCCCTTTCGGGTGGCGCTTCAGGATCTCGCGCATTGAGAGGCTCTCCTCGAAGTCCAGGGGCACGAACTCGAAGGAGGGGTCTGCGGCGTAATATGTGAAGGGCGGGACGACCTGAGAGATGTCGTGGACCCCTATCGCCACCTTACGTCTGTTCCTCCCCAGGCCCCAGTGAAGATCCTCCTGGAGGTCCATCAGGGACTCTATGGCAGGATCGCTGAACTCCAGATCCTTCACCACGGCGCAGCCTATGATGGGCCGAACGCCGTTGACGGTGGGGTCGACCTTAACCGTGACCTCGCCCGGGTGGACCTGGTACTCTGGAAGTCCCGCCTTTATGTCCAAAAAGCCCTGGAGGGCTCTTGCCACCCCCTCGGAGCTGTAGAGGTCGGGCCTGTCGGGGAAGAACTCGACGTCCACGTAATCCTCTTCGTTGCTCTTTCCGATATCTGCGCCCATCATGGCCATCCTCGCCATGATCTCTTCCCTCTTGGCGCCGACCATATCCTCCAGATCTTCGTAGTATAATCGCACTACCGGCACGTCGATCACATCCTCGCAAGAGACGGCACGTCCCTCAGCCATCCCACGTCCGACTGGTAGAGGAGCCGCAGGTCCTTCAGCCCCAGCCTGAGCATGGCGAGCCGCCCTACGCCAAGCCCCCAGGCGAGGACAGGATGGTCTATATCGAAGGGGGCCGTAACCTCCCTTCGAAAGACCCCGGCCCCGCCAAGCTCCACCCAGCCGAGCCCCTCGATGTAGACCTCGGGCTCGACGGAGGGCTCTGTGTAGGGGAAGTAGCCGGGCCGGAACCTCACCTCGTCAAAGCCCATCTTGGCGTAGAACTCCTTCAGGACGCCGAGAAGGTTTGCGAAGGATAGGCCCTCGTCCATGATCACCCCCTCCAGCTGCTCGAACTCCGGCGTGTGGGTAGGATCTATCGCCTCTCTCCGGTAGACCCGGTCTATCGAGAAGGCCTTCACCGGAGGGTTCGGGTGGTCCGCCAGATACTTGATGGTGACCGAGGTGGTGTGGGTTCTCAGAACCTCCCGGCGGGCCACCTCCGGGTCCCAGGTCCCGCCCCATCCTGTGGAGCCGACCTCTCCGCCCCGCTCGTGCATATCCTTGACCCGGGAGTAGTCGGGGATCTCGGCCCTGGAGTCGAGGTAGAAGGTGTCCTGCATCTCCCGCGCCGGATGGTCCTGGGGCTGGAAGAGGGCGTCGAAGTTCCAGTAGCTCGGCTGGACGATCTCGCCCTTGATCTCAGTGAAGCCCATCTCCAGCATGATCTCCCTCATCCTCGAAAGGAGGCGCTGGTAGGGGTGGGCCTTTCCGGGGTAGATCCGCTCCGCGGGAAGGGTGACGTCGTAGGGTCTAATGTGGAATCCTTCTCCTTTATATTGAACATAAGAATCTTCGACCCACGTTCCGGCCCGGATCATATCTGGAGTAATTTGGCCAATCCCTCTGACTACATGTGCTGTCACGCCATATGTCAGAGTACGAGTTTCGATCTCGGACCTTCCCGCTTCGGTGATCTCGAAGCTCCAAGATTTCTGGGCCTTAGATTCCACTAGCCCCCTGCTCTTCAAAACTTTCAGGGCCCCTTCATCCAGGGCCGAGGCGCTGGTCAGTCCCTGGAAGGAGAGCGCCTCCAGAATCTCCTCGTCCTTTCCGGGGGGCGCGTCGCCCGTCGGCTTGATCTTCCCGGCCTCAACATTGGCCCACCCCTTCTTTTTCAGCCAGCCGATGCCGACCTTGAGGGATGGGTCTTTGATCTCCGATATGGGGACTCCCTCGGCCCCGGCGATCTCGAGGATCCTCCTCTCGGGAAGGCCGATCTCGGCGTACCGAGCCCCCTCTTCGGTGAGGGCGTAGACCTCCTCCACCTTCTTATCGAGGCCGATCAGGCCCCTCTCGGCGAGCCCTTCCGCCGAGGAGATGACCGAGACCTCTTTTATTTTGAGCTTCTCGGCGATCTCTCTGGGGTCGGTGAGGCCGTCCGAGATCTCTTTCAGCACCTGCCTGTCCCTTGACGACAGGGCGGACAGCTTATCCTCTTGCGATGGCATAATGATCATCCCGCGAAATCGTGATTTTCAAGGGTAGGCAGATACAGGACCATATATTAAACCTGCCCGCCCCGAAGTTTCGGGCCCTCGAATTAGAGGAATTGGGAGTTAAAGCAGAAATCAAGATTAAAACGGGAAAGGCAAAAAGAAAAAAAGGACGCTTCAAGGAGACGGATAGCTCTCCAGCTCTTCAAGAGCCTCCAGCACTCCCTGAACGGACATTTCCATGAACCTCTTCCCCTTCTCCTTGGAGGCCTTCGAGGGGTCGCCCATGACCCCATTTCCCATCAGATGCCTCACGTCCCTCATGATCAGATATCTTGGCCTCGGAGGAAAGTGCTTTTCGGGAAGGCCCTTTACCAGGTCTTCCCGGATGACCAGCATCCTTGAGGTCTCGATCTCTCCGGCGTGACCGTCCCCTGGGGTCTCGACGTCCCTTGTGTCGATCAAGTCGAAGTCGGAGACGAGGCTCACCCGAATATCCTTTGATGCTACAGCCTTTTCTGAGGCTTCCTTGAGGGCGGCGAGGTGCTGGCCGCCGGCGTGGCCTGTTAGGATCAGAATCTTCTCAAACCCGGAGTCTCGGAAGGCGAAGAGGAGGTCGAGGACGAGGGTCCTCAGAGCTTCGGGGCTGATGGAGATCGTCCCCGGAAAGCCCCGGGTCGATCTACAGACCCCATAGTGGACCGGTGGCGCGACGAATACGGGCCTTCGGCGCGCGACCTCTTTTGCCACTTCCAGGGCCTGGATCGTATCGGTGAAGGTGGGAAGGTGGGGGCCGTGCTCCTCGGTCGCCCCCACCGGCAGGATCACGGTCCGGGTCTTCTCAAAGCCGGCCTCGATCTCCGTCCATGTCATCTCCTCGAGAAGCATCATATCTCGATCGAACTCCCGGCGATTACGGCACTTTCGGGGATCCGGACGTCGTACTGGACGTTTCCAACCCTCAAAGTGTAGGGGCCGAGGGGTCCGGTGTCGAAGTTGGTGCTCCAGTCGACGGGCCCTTCGGTGGAGTAGGGCACGATGAGGGAGAACTCGCCGTCGGAATCTGCCAAGGTGGACTGCCTATATTCGAAGGTTCTCCCGCGGTTGGTCGTGATCGGAACGGATATGACCACCTCGGTGCCCGGAGAGGCTTTGCCTGTGATCGTTGCACCCGGAACGTGCTCGAAGATCTTGACGTACTTCTGACCGCTGGATGTCACCGAGCTTTGAGACTCGTGGACGAGCCTATAATGGCCCAAGGCCTCCAGGGGGGCCGAGGTCGCGACCGGACTCTGGGATACGACCTCCGCCGCCGCGTAGCCGCGTTCGAGGCTCTCGTTCACGCTCTCGAGGAGCTCCTGGTAGTTTCGAGACCGCTTCTGAGGCTCGACTGAAATGCCGCCCTGACCGTCGGAGCGGAAGCCCACCGTCCAGCCTTCCTGGACCTCGGCCTCGGTCCCATCGAAGAAGTGGAGCCTTGCGACCATGCTTTTGAAGTAGGCTGTCCTGTAGAGGGTGATCGGCTGGCCGTCCTGCCAGTAGCTGAACTGGTACTCGCCGGGATGGATGTTGCTCCAGGCGGCTATGGCGTGGAACTTGCCCATGGCCATCTCGACGTCGGTGATGACGTACTTGGTGTTGGAGTAGGCTGACCTGTTTTCGTCGAGGCCTGCCAGGACCGCCTCGGCTTCAGCCTCGCTCTGAGCCAGGAAGAAGGGCGACGATCCGGGCTTGCCGGTCTCTCTGCTCCCGATCCCCTGCTGGAACGGGTTAGCGTTCGGGATCCTGTGGCCTATCGTCTCGATCCAGTGGCCGTAGTCCCACCAGGACATGATCCCGTAGGCAGAATCGGGGTAAGAGAAATCCTCACCCTCAGATGGCCTTTCATAAATGGTGTAGAGATCCATCCCCGGATCGGGGGTGTTACCCTCTAGCCACGCCACGGAGTTGTACCAGTCAGACTGAATGGGGCCTACATGGTACTCTGAGTGGAAGCTTCCGACATAATTTCCTTGAACCGTCCCGAACATGGCTGGATAGACGAAGAGAAGCGAGAGGATGGCGACGGCCGCGACGTTGGTCAGAAGAAGGTTTTGGTCAAGCTCCTCTTTGGAAGCTCCTCTCGCCATCCTGACGAGGGCATCCTCGGCCTCGAGGAATCGAGTCTTTTCCAGAAGAACCGATCCCAGGTACCCAGAGAGAAAGGCTACGTTGACGGCGTAGTAGTAGGCAAACCTGTTCTGGGCGAAGGTCAGGGCGAGCATCATCAGTGTCCAGACGACGATGAGCATCTCTGCATTCCGACTATCGTCTCGATAGTACCGATGGAGGATGAGAGGCAGGGCCAGGAGGGTCAGCCAGAAGGGTGAAAGGAAGGATATCAGGCCGGGGAAGTTCCTCTGGACGCCGTACCTCTCGAATATCGGGGACGCCTCTGATACGGTGGCAGATCCGCCGGTCCTGGGCTGGAATATGTTCAAACCGCTCGTGATAGATCCTGTGAACTGGGGGGCGACCACCATGAGCAACCCGAAGCCCAGAACGATCAAGCCCGCAACAGCCAGGGGGAAGTACCGCCTATCCATCTTGCGCTGGACGAGCTGCCCCGAGCAAAAGGCGAGAAACAGGAGGAAGGCCGTTCCGATAATCAGCATCGTCGGCTGGAGCATTGAGTACGCGGAGGAAGCAAAACCGTTGTCCGCCCTTACGAACGGCAGGATCAAAAGCAAAGCGACGAGGAACGTTACGGTTCCCGCTATCGCCAGGTACTCCAGATTTTTTCCCCTCAGGTGATCGATGACGCTCTGAATTGTGATGAAGACGAGCAGCACTCCGATGAACAGATGACCAGCTGCCCAGGCGTCTATGTAGAGGCCGAGGAAGAGGCCAGCAAAGAGCGAGTATAAGAGAGGCTTCTTCAAATCAGCGAGATCGCCTCCGCGAAGAGAGGCGAAGGTGAGCTTTCCGGCGCCCGACCGTACGGCGAGCATGAAGAAGAGCATCGCCGTCGTGCTGAGGAGGACCTCAGCGACATGGTGGTCGGTGAACCCTATGATCGATCGCGACAGAAACTGGCCCGGCAAAACGGTGATCATGACCGCGCCCATGAAGCCCGCCGTTCGCCCTCCGAGTTCACGCCCTATGAAGTAGACGGGAAAGACGAGAAGGGCTCCCAGGACTGCCGGAAAGATCGCCCCCACGACATCAATGGTGTGCATGCTGGGGTTTCCAAGACCCGCAATGTAAGAGAGGATGGCGATAGACCAGCTGTTGAAAGGCCCGAAGGGGGTGATAGTCCCTTCAGGGAAGTAGGTCATGGGATCGAACCACGGACGCTGGAAGTTGAGAACGGTGCTCTTGGCCAGCATCATGTGGTACCAGGGATCGTTGCCGTCGAAGAACACGTAATCTCCGACAAAAACACGAGACATGGGTCTATAGACCCTCAGGTAGAGCGAGAAGAGGAAGACTAAAACTAGGCCCGCGTAGACGTAAGGATCGGGGATGCGTTCCATCGCCCGCCTCTTCGGCGCGGGCCGGTCTTTCCTATCCACGCCTCTTTTTTTCTCCTTCACCGATTTCTTGGTCATCGTGCCGGAAGAACCTAGTTCAATCCAGATAAACATTTTGAAGCCGGTGAGGGCGATGCCTGGATAAGAGGAAGAGGTCTTAAGGTCAGAACGGTTCAGATGGATAAGTATCCCTTTTCATCCGAAGCTGAAAGGGAACGCCCCTATTCGGTTCTGATTTTCCGTTATTCATTACCTCATCGAACTAAACCGAGCATAGGGCAAAATTGACAAAACCATGGAGCTATGGGCGAGACCACGAAGAAAGTCGCCATGGCAATTCCCAGAAGAGCCTTCTGGCCGAACATCACCATCGTCCATAGACTACTAAGGAGTTTGTCATGCCCAAGAGCTTTTCATCCCATATTTTTCCGTCAGGAAAGAGGTCTGCAACCTCTCGTCTCCCGAGCAGCCGGACCGATTTCGCAGCGTTTGTGGCTTTCTCTTTGTCAGAAATTCTAGGATACCATCTTCGGATTATGAAGACCTTGAGATTAAGAGGAAGGAACTGGAAGAGGGGAAAGAGAAAGTGGGGCTCGAAGGGATAACTGCGGTTTGGGGTCTGGACGAAGTATCTTCTCCCCACCCGCATCACCTCTTCCGCCATCTGCCGCTGCTCAGCAGGTCCTCCCACGTGCTCTATAACGGAGTTTGAGAAGGCTACGTCGAAGGCTTCATCCCCAAACTCGCTCATGTCCCTGGCATCACCGACGACAAGGCTGATGTTGGTGTGGTGGCTCTCCGTTTTGGACAGGTTCAGAATTGTTATCTGATAATTTTCATCATCTGCAAAACCCATCCTTTCCCAGAAGAGCTCCGTCCCGCCGATGTCGAGGATCTTCACCGGCTTTGGAAGGGGGGACATCAGATCCTTGAAAAAGGCGATCCTACGGAGCCTGGCCTTTGTTATGACTGAACCATCACTACGAAAGTCGACTATTTTCATTAAAAGGTCTTTTATCAACTTCACCACCCACTATTCCAATCGCCGCCATTTGTGCCTTACAATTGTTGCTTTTCGCTATATAAGTCATGTATCTATCAGCTTTTCGCGAATCGATATTTCTCATTCACCCTGAAATTTGAGTGAGACCGGCCAAAATTCAAAGGTTAAAGCTTAAAACCTTTTGGGGCGTTCTTAGTTATCGGAGGGATTTTGTGAAGAAAATCACCGATATAAAAGGGCTTGGCGGAATGCTGAACGGATTTCGAGATCTGGTGAAGGATGACGAAAGCGTCACCTTCGTCGGGACTCCGGGGTTCTGCACACCCTTCGCCGAGTTTCTTGCCTTTCCCATCAGGGAGAAGAAGCTCGCCTTCGTCCCAGGCCTGAAAGTCGAGAAGACGAGAGAGATGGTTGCCACCGCGTACGGTATGGAGCTGGGAGATGCTGCCAGCCCCGACGCCGACGTGGTGGTGATCCTGGGGGGTATGGCGATGCCGAAGATCGGCGTCAGCATCGAGGAGATGGCCGACCTTCTGGGGAAGATCAAGCACAAGAAGCTCATTGGGGTCTGTTTCATGGGGATCCTCGAGCAGGCGGGGTGGTGTGGGACTCCAGCTCTTGGTTTCGATTACGTGATGAACACCACCCTCATGGGCGACATAGCTGGAGAGTGATTCCCGAATCTTTCGGATCTTTTCTGAGGAGAGGCAGATTCGATTCAAAATAAAAAACAAGCTCCAGGTTTGCGAAAGAAAGCAAAATTGGTTTCTGGTGGGCCCGACGCGATTCGAACGCGTGACCTCACGGTTATCAGCCGTGCGCTCCAACCATGCTAAGCTACGGGCCCGGCAGCTTTTCTGATTGAGCCTCCCCTTAATAACAGTTTCCCTAGACCGGCTCGGGTCTCGAGGCGGTACGGTGCCGCCCCATGCTCATATTGAAATCGACGACAATTTGGGCCGCGGGAAAAAGCTCGCGGCCGCCGCGGATTCGCCGCACTGTTTTCGCTTGCCTATATCTGCTGGTGGCGAGATGCCCTTCCGGACGAGAACGACCACCGCCACGACCTTCTGATCCATCGCCTCAGAAACGGCCCCTGAATACGGCCTTTCGACAGACTTAAATCTTCAAGGGGCGAGGATCTTGAGGTGATATTGGGATGGCCGACGCTGAAATTGAGAACAAAGAAGAGCTTGCGGGGCTCTACGACCTGGCGATCCCCATCGGGATGCCCCTTAGCGTAGTCCAGGATCTGGTGGACAGCTTCGAGCTGGAGCCGGTGAGACGAAAGGCCAAGGTCGGGCTTTTGGACGGAGAGACCGAAGAGAGGGAGATTTTGGTCCTCCGGGGCGATCTGGAGACGGTCAAGGCCGCAGAGAAGTACATGTTCGAGGCCCTCGACCGGAGGGTGGCGAGATGGGATAAGAACGAGCGTTCCGATCGGTACAAGGAGATGTACGACAAGAGCGCCGATAAGAGACGGCAGATGGTGAGAGAGAGGATCGCCGAGAGGAAGGACGAGCCGATCGATCTGATCTAAAAAAACTAACCCGGGAAACCCCATTTCGTCCTCCCTCCTTTCAGAGAACGCCCATCATCTTGTGGGCCTGGGGTATGACCACCACCTCTCCCAGATGCTCAGATGCCTCCTCGTGGAGGAGGATCAGCTTTTCTTGATCTGGCTTTTGGGTTCCCGAAGCCGGCTGGAGTACAAAGGTGACCTCAAGGCCTTCAAGCCGGGGGCAGAGGCTTTCTATCTCTTCAGCCGACGTCGAATCCAGGACCACCACCTTGGCGATGGTGAAGACCCCCGCCCTGGACGCGCCCTCGATGCACGCGAGCTCGTTTTCGACGAGATGGCTCCATTCGCCCGAAGGGCAGGCCCTATGGCTTGGAAGCTTAACGTCGATGGCCGCAAAGTCTATCCAGTCGATCAGCCTCGAAAAGCGACTTCGAGAAAAGCCGTTCGTCTCGAAGTATACGGGCAGGCCCTCAGCAGCGCACCCCATCGCCAGGGCTTCTGAGAACTCGGGCTGGCAGAGGGGCTCGCCCCCGGTTATCGATACGCTGTGGGTGCCGATCGCCCAGAGGGCGAGGATCTGCTCCATCGTCCAGCTCAAAGTTACAGGGTTTTCTGCCTGCCGAAAACGGCCCGGGACCGAGGTATCTTCCACCTCGCAAAATCTGACTTCCCGACGAAACTTGGGGGAATCGCAGTAAGAGCAGCTCAAGTTGCAGCCTGCGGTCCTGACGAAGACCTGTCTCTTGCCGATGAGGGGGCCCTCGCCCTGAAACGAGGAGAAGATTTCTCCCAGAAAGCCGATATCATCGATACTCTGTGGGATCAACCACGCCCGCCTCCAAAAAGCCGTGTCTTCGGTGCTGACAGGCCTCGCATTCACCGCAGTGGACTTCGCCCTCCAGGTAGCAGGACCAGGTCAGCTCCATGGGAGCGCCGACCTTTACCCCCAGCTTCACGATCTCTGGCTTGAAAAGGTCGACGAGGGGAGCCTCGATCCTGGGAGGTCTGCTGAAGGAGGCGACCGACTTCTCCAGGAGAGAGTTGAACCTAGAAACGAACTCCGGCCTGTTGTCGGGGTAGGATTTTCCTTCCTCGGCGTTGAAACCGACAAAGACGCTTTCAGCCCCGATCGCCTCGGCATAGGCTGCGGCCATCGAACCGAAGACGAGGTTTCGGCAGTATACCCAGGTGGAAGGCGTGGACGTGGTGTTGACGATGTCGACCTCGTCCCCCGACGGGATCGGCGCCTCGGCCGTCGTCAGGGGCGTCATGTTCTGGAATATGTCCGTCCGGACGAACCTCACCTCGGATGCGTCGAGGGCTTCACCGATCTTCTCGATCGCCCTTTTTTCTCTCTTCTCCGCCTTCTGGCCGTAGAGGATGTGGATCATGTAGATATCGAAGCCGTCATGTTTTGCTTTGGCTGCCGCCACTGTCGAGTCGAGGCCTCCGGAAGAGAGGCATACCGCCTTCGGCTTCATTCGGTCATCACCCACTTGTTCTTCCCCTCCCAGAGCTTCACCGAGACGAGGCTCGCGGGGGTGTCCCGGAGGTTTCTCTCAAGGCCTGACTTTATGTGCTCTGCGATCCTCTCAGCTGTGGGGTTTGAAAGGATCTCGTTCAGGTCGCGATGGTCCAGCTCCTCCAGTACCGACTTCAAGATCCGCTTCAGGTCGTAAAAGTCCATCAGAAAGCCGGATTCCTCGTCCACCGGCCCCTCCAAGACCACCTCCACGTCGTAGGTGTGGCCGTGGACTCTTGCGCACTTGCCGTCGTAGTCCGGAAGACGGTGGGCGGCGTCGAACTCCAGGGAGAGTCCCATCTTCATTCTTCGCCATCCTCCTTAAGCCTCCCCTGGCGGCGGTCGATCTCGTCTAGCTGGTCGAGCATCTTCCGGAGAGCCGTCCGGACCGCGTCGGAGAAGTTGACGAACTTTCCGTCGTCGCCGACGTGGCGGTTCACGTCGTCTATTATGTGTTGGGGGATCTCCACCGATATCTTGGGCACGATATTCCTCCAGTATTCCTGGAGGAATATTCGAGTATTATTAAAGCTTTCCCGGTCAGGGTTTCGCCATCTTCAGGATCTCCTGAGGGGCCCCGGCCAGGGCCACCAGCCCCTCCGCCTCCATGAAGTGAAGCCTCGCCGGGACGACGAGGATGTGAAGCGGCCCCCCGAGGTCGCGCTCCGCGAGGTTCGGAAGCCAGTCTGCCAAGACGTTCGCGTCCTCGGACCCGGCCCTCGCCACGCCGACGCCCAGGGCAGAAGCAAGCCGATCGCCCCCGGCGATCTTCTCCATCTCCAGGAGGAGGGCCGCCCCCTCGCTGACGGTCATGTACCGGTCCATCTGGATGTCAAGAAATAGGAGGGTGTGAAGGTCCCTTTCGAGGTTATCGACGACGACGTCGCGGGGGCTCTGAGCGACGATCCTCTTGCCCCGGGCTACGTAGGGGTAGGGTATCGAGGTGGATCTTCCGAACCGGTAGTTCTGAAGGCCGGTGAGCCCCGAGACGGCGGTGACGATGGAAGAGGAGTGGACTATCCGAGTCTTTATCCCCATCTTGAGGGCTCGAAGCCGGAGGTCCAGGTGGGTCGTCGAGATCATGGGGTCACCACCCACGAGGAATGCGACCTTCTTCTCCTGTGCTTCGCTCATCCACACCTCGGGGCTCGTCTCCACCTCCTCCCGGCTCAGAAGCCGGACATCTTTGCCGTAGAACTCTGCGAGCCTCTCCGGCGAGACGCCCATAAGCCTTGAGGTGTAGAACTCGGCAAAGACGAGGTCCGCATCCTTGATCGTCTCAAGCCCCCTCACGGAGACGTCCTTCTCGTCGTAGAGGCCCAGGCCAACAAAAGAGAGCATGATAGATCCATCGGAGCCATGGGGCTTAAAGGGCGCGGCCCGATCGAAAAACCGGCTGGCAAAGGCTAATAAGCGTTAGACTCCGAATAAATTCTCATGATCGGCAGGACGACCCAGGTTGTGGATTGCCGAGAGAGCATGGGGCTTGCCAAGGGCGGCGGCCTCGCCCAGCGCGGGACCCTCTCCGAGGCCTCCCAACCAGACGTAATCGCCATCGCCATGTCTCCAGGGCGAAGGCACATAACCAAGCCCGTCTGCGAGATCACCTACGGTCTCCGGCGGGAGGGGATCCAGACGAGCGTCCTCGTCCTGGAGGCGGGGGCGGGGGTTCCCGAGAGCTTCCCGTCGGCCTCCAGGGGGTTTGGCCCCACCTTCGGCCTCACCCCCAAGGAGATCGAGCAGATCGAGAGGCACAAGATCGCCGTCATCCACCTGGGGAACATCAGGTCTCACGTCGTCTACAAGGCGAAGGACGTTTTGGCCCTGGCGGAGATCCCGGCGGTGATCGTATGTCAGAGCCCCGTCGACTTCGAGGACTTCGCGAAGGTGGGGGTGAAGACGAGGCTCGTGATGCCCCCGAGAAACAAGATCGAGACGCAAGGAACAGTTGTCGATATCGTCTACGGCGTCACGAGAGGCGCGACATGCCAGAGGGAGAAGCTGAACAGGCTCGCCAAGGTCCTCAACCACCATTTGGCCAGGATGGAGATGGAAGAGAAGAAAAGGCGGGAAGAAGAGGAGCTGCCGGAGGCTGAACGGAAGGCGAGGGCGAAGAAGAAAGCCGAAGAGGCGAAGACGGGGTCAGGGATGAGCACCTTCTTCATGTGAGGAAGAGATTCTGAAGGTGAAAGCTACGATGTTGCCAAAAGTCGCGATATATAACCTCGTAAGCCTTGATGGGCGGATAGATCGAGTCGCAGAGTCGCAAGAGGCGATGTTCTTGTACTACGAGCTTTCCTACCGCTGGAAGGTGGACGCCGTCCTCGCCGGGAGCGATACAATCTTCGCTCTTGGCGAGCATGAAGCCGAAGAGACGGCGGTGGAAGCGCCCGATCCACCCCAGAAACTGCCACCGCCTGGAACAGAAGATCTGATCTATGAGCCTCGCCCTCTGCTCGTGGTCCCTGACAGCCGCGGCAGGATTCACAACTGGAGGCTTCTCCAGCAGGAGCCCTGGTGGAGAAAGATTGTGGTGCTCTGTTCAAAGGCCACGCCGGCCTCGTACCTGGATTATCTGGGAAAGAGGCATCTTGAATACATCATCGTCGGCGACGATCATGTGGATATCCGGGCTGCTCTGGAGGAGCTGAACGTCCGGTACGGAGTGAAGTCGGTCCGTACTGATTGTGGTGGGACGCTAAACGGCGTTCTTTTGCGAGAGGGGCTGGCGGACGAGGTCAGCGTCCTCATCAGCCCCAGCCTCGTGGGGGGGCGGAGGGGGCCCAGCCTTTTTGACGAAGCTGATCTCGAATCAAATAGCGGCATCATTCAGCTGAAGCTGACGCATGTGGAGAAGGTCAAGGGCGACTTCGTGTGGTTGCGTTATGAGGTGGCGAGATAGGAGTCCGCTTTTGAAAGGCAACGAAATGAAAGCCAACCGACAGCAAGGGGTGAGCAGTCACCGTAGTAGCCGTGCTGCCAACATTTAAAGATGGATGCGCAGGACAGAGGGGACATATAGAGGGTCGAAGAGGTTTGAGAGATGAGCATGAAGCTGGTGATACTTCTGGGAGATGGGATGGCAGACCATCCCATCGAGAAGCTTGGCGGAAAGACCCCTCTTGAGGTGGCAGAGACCCCCAACATGGACAGGATCGCCCGGGAAGGACGCGGCGGACTTGCCACGACCGTACCCGCCGGTATGCCGCCGGGAAGCGACGTTGCGAACCTCTCGGTGATGGGATACGATCCGAAGAGGTACTACAGCGGCCGCGCCCCCCTGGAGGCGGCGGCGATGGGTGTGGCCTTAGGCCCCCAAGACGTCGCCTTCCGGTGCAACCTCGTCAACGTCGACCTCGAAAAGAGGATCATGGTCGACTACAGCGCTGGTCACATCTCCTCAGAGGAAGGAAGCGAGCTGATCGCATCTCTCCAGAAAGCCCAGCCGGAAACAAAGCTCTATCCAGGCGTTAGCTATCGAAACCTCCTGGTCCAAGACGAAAATGACGGCCTTGCGGCAGACTGCACCCCGCCTCACGACATCTCCGGCCAGCCGATCGACGGCCACCTCCCGAAGGGCGACGGCTCCGCCCCCCTGCGCGAGATGATGCTCGAATCAATCCCGGTCCTCGCCGACCACCCCGTCAACCTCCGCCGCGCGAGAGAAGGAAAGCGACCCGCCAACATGATCTGGCTCTGGGGGCAGGGGAAGGCCCCGTCGATGCCCCGGTTCCGCGAGCTTTGGGGCATAGAGGGTGCCGTAATCTCCGCCGTCGACCTCCTCAAGGGGATGGGGGTCTACGCAGGGCTTGAGGTGATCGATGTGCCCGGCGCGACCGGCGTTCTCGACACAAACTACGAGGGGAAGGTCGCCGCCTGCCTCGACGCCCTCGACTGCGTAGACTTCGTCTATCTGCACGTCGAGGCCCCCGACGAGATGGGCCACGATGGCGATCTCGACAAAAAGATCGAGGCGATCCGCCGCTTCGACGCGCGGGTCGTCGGCCCGGTCCTTGCGGGCCTTGAGAAGTCAGGCCACGACTGGCGCGTCATGGTCCTGCCTGACCACCCGACCCCCATCGCTCTTCGGACCCACACTGCTGAGGCCGTCCCCTTCGCGATGATGGGCTCCTTGATCGAGCCGGACGGGATGGAGGCCTTTTCCGAGCGGGAGGGCGCGCGCGGCGGGTGCGGCAAGGTCGAGGGGTGGCGGCTGATGGGTATTTTGTCGGAGAAGGTATCATGATGGTTAAGAATCCGCTTTTATTTGTAACTGCTCCGATAAAAACTTACAAGAAAGACCTAAATAAGAAAGATGTTCAACTAAACGCTACAGCTACGGGTTTTTTCTATAAATTGGATGGGAATTTATATTTCATTACGAATCGCCATGTTGTTATTGATGAATATGATGGCTTTTATCCAGATGAAATTCGTCTTAAACTACATACAAATCCCGAGAAATTTTCTGAAAATAAATGTCTTCGAATTCCATTATACAAAGAGCTTGAACCAGTATGGTTAGAGCATAAAAATAATGACATATCGAGCGGAAGAATAATTGATATCGTAGCAATTCCAATTAAGAATGACGAAATGAAACCTTATTATATCGAATCATTCGAATCTCATTTTAGATACGATTTTAACGATTTGTCGATCTGGGATAACCTCGCAGTTATCGGATATCCAATGGGACTTCATGATAAAAAACACAATCTTCCTTTAATCCAAAGAGCAACTCTGGCTTCAGTCCCTTCCGTTCCATTCAATGGAGAACCAAAATTCCTAATTGATGCACAACTACAGCCAGGAACAAGTGGTAGCCCAGTTCTAATGAGATCTTATGAATATTATGGTAGATTTGCAGATTGGCAAGAGGAACACAACCATTTCGAAGATCATATCGTTGATGATATTCGTTCTTCCATGTCCAGCGCCTTGATTGGGGTACATTCTGGAGAGTTATCCCAAAACGACCCCCTATTGGGACTTTGCAATGTTTGGTTTGCGGGATTAGTAATAGATTTAATTGTGCAAGATAGTTTTTATTTCGATAAATTAATGCAATGAATACCGCCAACTAGCCCAACAGCTAGATTCCCCAGCTCCAAGGACTAAAGGTGCTTGACATCTCGCCAATCCATTAGCGAAACGCAATCTCAAGATGGAACGAGATCGATCGTCTAGTGCTGCCCTGCCACGCGCCACGATCCTGTCCGCCCACCTCCGCAGGCGCGAAACCAGCGCGCACTCCGGGCGGACGGCGCCGCCCTCGCGGCCGTCCCCTGGCAGACCATACGTGAATCTAAAGCGATGGGTCCGAAACGCTAATGGTAAGACTCTAGCTACAGAAAAAACGGACAGGCAGGATCGAAAGCGGTGCTGGAAAAATAGGCGGGGTAGTTCAAGTTGCTACCCCATTGTTGTTCAGGTTCCGGAGAACCTTGTAGCGGAAGGTGTTGGCTTCAGCCGGGTTATCGTAGGCCATCAGGATCATCTCGGGCCGCGAATACTCATCGAGGTTTTCGATGGCGACGCCCGCGCCCTGGCCCTCCCAGCCAACCCCCTCAACGGTCACGAAGTTGCTGTCCCATCTGGCCGCCACTCCGTTGTTGTTCAGGTTCCAGCCGATCTTGTAGCGGAAGGTGTTGGCCTGAGCAGGGTTATCGTAGGCCATCAGGACCATGTCGGGCCGCGAATTGCCATCAAGGTTCGCTATGGCGATGCCAGCGCCCTGGCCCTCCCAGCCAACCCCCTCAACGGTCACGAAGTTGCTGTCCCATCTGGCCGCCACTCCGTTGCTGTTCAGGTTCCAGCCGATCTTGTAGCGGAAGGTGTTGGCTTCAGCCGGGTTATCGTAGGCCATCAGGATCATCTCGGGCCGCGAATCGCCATCGAGGTTCGCTATGGCGACGCCAGCGCCCTGGCCTTCCCAGCCAACCCCCTCAACGGTTACGAAGTTGCTGTCCCATCTGGTCGCAACTCCGTTGCTGTTCAGGTTCCAGCCGATCTTGTAGCGGAAGGTGTTGGCCTGAGCAGGGTTATCGTAGGCCATCAGGACCATGTCGGGCCGCGAATCGCCATCGAGGTTCGCTATGGCGACGCCCGCGCCCTGGCCTTCCCAGCCAACCCCCTCAACGGTTACGAAGTTGCTGTCCCATCTGGTCGCAACTCCGTTGCTGTTCAGGTTCCAGCCGATCTTGTAGCGGAAGGTGTTGGCCTGAGCAGGGTTATCGTAGGCCATCAGGACCATGTCGGGCCGCGAATCGCCATCGAGGTTCGCTATGGCAAGGTCAGCACCTTGGCCCTCCCAACCAACGCCATCAACGGTCGTATACTGAGCAAGTGCCGGAGAAATTGCCAAATGGCAGAAGACTGCCATGAGACAAACGCCGACAATCAACCTTGGCATCATCTCGTTCCTCCGTATTACAGCCTGCAAACCTCAAATTCAGTAACTTAATCATCGCTGGCAGAGCATCCAGTACTATGGTAGCGGTTTTTGGATCGGCATTCCTTTGATGGGGGCAGGTACCGAATGTGAGGCTCAGAACAGTAATCTTGGTAATCTACCTCCGGCAGATTCCAATCTAACAGAATAAATTTCTTATATAAATAAGTTTTGGTTTTTCAAAAACAAATTGCGGGTCGATCCTCGAAATTCCGCCAACGGGTGGAAGCTCAACTAGCCCAAATTTCGTTCAGTCCCAAGATGAAATCGGTCTTTAAGGCGGGCAGAACAAGCCCCAATAAAATCTAACCTTTCAACCCCAAATGGACCCACCTGCGCCCGGAAGGAGACGGGCCCGGTGGATCCGCGCCGCCCGGCCGCTTGCAGCTACCAAAGCGGCGCGAACCTCGCGCGCCCCCCCCCCAGGCGGACGGCGCCCTCGCAGGCTCTTCCCGACCGATTCAACAGTCATGCCTGCCTCTGAATCCACCAAGAACGACATACCTCAAGGAGAAGAGCGGAGACACGATCAAATAGCGAGATCGATAAACCTTAAACGAAAACCGAATGCTTTGTTGAGGATTAAGAAAATGGGCATGGAAAGTGAAGAGCAGAAGAAAGGTCAGATCTGCAAAACGAATCACTTGCCTCCCGAAATACATGACGAATACCGAGAAGTCACCAGAAGCCATCGGGAGCTACTGGAGCGCTTGGCCGATAGATAGACGAAGACTCGATGCTCCGTTTAGAGAGTCAAAATTCCAAGCTAAAAGGGGCTCGCAGATGGGGGGGGCAGCCCCGGGATTTCGCGCCGCCCGCGGGCTTATCGCAAGATGGAACGCCAAGTACCCACAAAAAAAATTACGTCGTCGGAAGAAGAAGAGAACGGCGAGAGGGTAGCTACCTCTCGTCGATCAGGGCGGGTTGCAGGTTCCGCATGGGACGTACCCTTTGGCCCTCGCCTCCTCAGGGCTCGAGAACCAGACCTGGCTTCCCAGGGGGATGTTCTTCGCCCACCGGCAGTCAGGGTAGTGGTACGTCTTCGAATAGGCCCATCCTACGTAAAACCGTTTGACCTGGACCTTCTCAGTTCCCAGATCCTGTTCTTCCTCTCCGTAGGGAAGCCTTGGAGCACCAGGGTCTTCCCACCAGCTGCAGGACCCGGACTCGTTCTCGAACTCTCTAACCTTGGAGTACCCCGAATCCTCCAAAAGCCGGTTGAAGTCCGGAGAGCCTATGGGAAGGCGGTTTACCACCAGCTTGCCGTAGGGACCGCTCCCATCCAGGGTCCGGTTGCCTATCTCCATCCAGACCACCTTGTTCAATAGGACCGAGATCGGTGGAACGCCTTCTTTCGAGCCAGCCACCGGTACCTGTACCGGGATCTTTGAGGTCCCCTGCCTGCCTGCCGGAATGTCGAGATCGAAGCCAGGGTATGTCGCAGGCTCTACCTTCGAGTCTTTCGCATCTTTCTGATCTTCTGTAACGTTTGAATCGTTAGAACCGTTCTCCTCTCGGACGAAGTCCTCCATCGGAGCGTCGGTGATCGTATCGCCACCAGGACCGGGATATTTCGACGCCCCGATCGGGATGGCGGACGCCAGCACCAATAATAACGCCAAGACTAGTTCGTATCGCGTTCTTCTCCCCCCAGCCATATCGGTCTCATCTCCTGCATCCGCAAAAGCTTTTCGGGTTCGGTGACCTGCATCTTCACAGGCCCCCTTCGGCGACGATCCGGGCCAGGAAGAAGAGGAACCAGGCCACAAGGCCGAGAAATATGACGAAAAGCGCCTTTCTCGCCAGATCACCCCTCAAAGATTACACCTCCTGGTTACTTTTCACCATTTGCTGGCGATAGATGATTTATCCGTACTTTCCATCTTTTCTAACAGCCACAACCATAACCTGCAAGCAGTCCATGCCACTCTCGGGGCAGATCTCACCGCACCCCGGCGTTCGATTGGTTCCATCTGCCAATCCGCCATCAAGTCGATCTGTCACACTTTTATACATGCTGAAGGGAGGAACAGCGACCTTTCCGCGATCGCTTCATCTACAGAGCTCTCAAAACGATGGAGTTCATCATCAAACTGGTGCACCCAGCCCTCGATCTCTTCCAGCCTCAGCTTCATCATGATATAATCTCGTCCTCGATGATACTTAGACCTTTTTTAATAATCAAGCTATCATTAATATTCAAGCGTTCGTTCGATTGGGGTTGGCGCCCTCAACCTCATATGAAGCTAAAAATCGAGAATTCGAGAAATAAACGTCGTGATGTGACCCGTAGATGATGACAGATGAATGCATCAAAAATTGGTTGTCAGAAAAAGGTTTGAGCAAAGACAAATTTGCGTAGTCTCTGCCCTCCTCTTCTGCTAAAGGATAACTTTCCAGTTCCGCCTAGGGCGGGACGATATCGCCTAGGGTCTCGTCAGTCGTCTCAGGCGGGACGATGTCGCCTAGGGTCTCGT
>ERZ795048.1758-NODE-1758-length-18725-cov-5.105142_pt1 | contig 18725 bp, 21 predicted proteins | sample MGYA00375132_ERZ795048 | MGnify/ENA primary metagenome ERZ795048 (study PRJEB30177, sample SAMN05720225) | activated sludge metagenome | isolation source: Anaerobic digester | place: Hong Kong | collected 2014-12-17 ...
TCCAACCTATATTTAGCAACCTCCTGAGTCTTTTCATCTAATAAACTTATTAAATCATTATTCTTAAGATATTCAATATTTTTTATTTGGTTAAGACCCGTTTTTATCACTTTTTCTTGGTTAGCTAATTCACAATTATTTAATCTATTAACCATATTTTTATGATCTTTATAAATTCTAATATCTTCAAAATAAAATAAGCTATTGTAAGCATTAAAAGTTTTTAGAATATCACTGATATTTTCGGAAGCTTTTATATATATCATATAGCCATTATCTCTAATAATTATTTTACTTCTAAATTTAAATCCTAATAGGATTTTGTTTATAAAATCAGCTTCAGTTTTAGTGTTGGTTAAAATTTCAAAATGATAGCCGCTAGTTGCTGGATCACTTATATTACCAGATCCTAAAAAAGCTCCTTTTAAATAAGATGCTTTTTCTTCGTTTGATTCTAAAGTATTCTTAATTGTTTTTAAGTCTCCTAAAATAAAGTCTGTTCTTTCTTTTATCTTTAAAATATATATTTGTTTTATTCTGAAACGTTTTTGATTTCTAACTGTTATATTGATATTTGTGTTATATGTTTCCTTAATTATTTTATATATCATTCTGGCTATCTTGGCATTTTCGATAACAAAAGTAATATTATTTTTACTTTTTTTACCTGTTACATTTAAATAAGCAGCTAAAATTATTCTTGATTCTATTGGATCAGGATTTATAATTGCTAATTCTTCTTTAACTTTCATCGTAAATGTCATAATAATCTCCGTAGTTTAGTATAACATAAAAAAGCACTTAAGTGCTTTAATATCTAGTACTCCATCTTGTTCCGGATGGCAAATAATTTAATGGGTTAACACTACTAGCAATAAATTTGCTCCAAGAAGAATAACTGTCTTTGCCAGCTCCCAAATAATGACCAGTTGAAATACCAAAATGTAAATGAGCTCCGGTAGAACATTTATCCCAAGTGGTTGAAGAACCACCACCAATTGTACCAATTTGAGTTGTAGCCGAAACCACATCTCCTACTTTTACTTTAACTGTTAAGAGATGAGCATACTGAGTAGTATAAGCTTTTCCTAAAACGTTATGATGAATATAAATTATATTACCACCACATCTCGATTTTCTAGTTATAGCTGCTACCATACCTAAAGCAGCTGCATAAACAGGTGTTCCCTCTTTATTACCACCAATATCTATGGCATTATGAAATGAATTTACTTTACCAGTAATAGGACTTGTTCTATATCCCCAATAACTAGTTATCCTCCCTTTAACAACAGGTCTTATAAAACCAGTCGCCGAACCAATGTTAACGCATTCACTTAATTTTTGAGTATCACTATCACAAACCGTTTCATAGTAATCAATTAAAGCTTCTTGATTTTTTATTTGATCACTAATGTCTTCATTGACTTCATTTAACTCTGAAAGTTTATCACCTAAACTGTCTAAGGCTTTATTATATTCTTCTTTTAATTGCTCTAATTCTTTATTACGTTCTTCTAATTCTAATTTTAACTGCTCATTTTCTTCTATTAAAGCATTCATATTATCAATTATTTCCTTGTTATAAGCAGATAACTGCTCAACAATAGCTGTACGCATAATTAAATCAGTCGTACTTGAAGCCCCAGAAACATATTCTAAATAAGCATTATTACCGTTAGATATTTGATAAAATCTTAATAAATCATCTATTTGTTCTTTAGACTCCGCTATTTTTAAATTACTTTCTTCTATTTTTGCTTCAGCTTCTGTTACTTTTACAGCTATTTCTTCTTGTTCTTTATAAGCAGCATAAATAGCATTCTTTTTAGTTGTTATTTGTGATTCTGTTTGACTTTTAGCATTATCAGAATCAATCTTTTGCTGTTTTAAATCTGCTAATTGTTCTTTTAAATCATTGATTGTTTCCGCTTCTGTAGAAGCAAAAACTTGAATAGGACTCATTATAAAAGAAAGAACTAATAATAACATAAAACTTTTTATAGCTAATCGTTTCATATTTTTAAATACTTTCTGACAGCTCTATAACTACCAATTATGCCAACTACACTACCAATACCCAGTAATATTAAAGCAACATAAAAGATGAAATATTTAGGATTTATCATTGCAATTACTTTTAAGAATAAATAGCCACCTAATTTATCATAAATTATTATATAGCCATATATTGTTAATAATACTGGTATTATAGAACCAATGATACCTAAAACAAACCCTTCAAACAAGAATGGTAATTTTATAACCAAGTTACTAGTACCAATTAGTCTCATTATTTCTATTTCGGTTTTTCTAGATATAATTGTTAATTTTATTGTATTGCTTATTAAGAAAGCTGTAACTAATATTAATGCTACTACCATAATTATGGAAGCTTTTTTAACAAAGTCAAAAACCATTACTAGTTGGTCAACCATTCCCTCACCATATTTAACAACATCTATCTTAGACATTTTAGCTATTTCGGAAGCTGTTTTACCAATATGTTTTACATCATTAACTTTTAATATAAATAAACTTTGTAAATGATTATCTTCTGCAGTCCAAGTTGACATTATAGCATTAAAATCTTCCGACTCCTCTTGCATTGCAACTTTTACTTCCTCTTTATCTTGATAAACTATTTCATCCTTATTAATATTGTCAACAGATTTTATAGCTTCTAATAATATATTAGCATCTTCCTCTGTAGCATCCCTATCTAAAAAAGCCACAATAGTTAAGTTTTTCTCTAAATTGGTCGTAAAAGAATTTATATTAGCAGAAAATATAATGGCTAAAGAAACAAGAATTAAAGTTATGGTCGTACATGTTACAGAAGCAAAACTTAAACTAAAATTACGAAAAACACTTTTAAATGCATCAGAAATACTACTTTTTAAAATTCTAAATATTTTCATGAGCTTTATACCTACCTTTCAAATAATCTCCAGTTAGGACTCCATTCTCAATAAGAATTACTCTTTTCTTCATTCTATTGACTATTTCCTTATCATGAGTAGCCATTATAATAGTTGTTCCCATTGTTTTATTAATCTCTTCTATAACATCCATAATTTCTTTAGAAGTTTTAGGATCTAAATTTCCAGTTGGCTCATCACATATTAAAATTTTAGGCTCGTTTACTATCGCTCTAGCAATACAAACTCTTTGTTGTTCACCACCAGATAATTGGTTAGGAAAACAACGCAACTTTTCTTTTAAACCTACTCTTTTTAAAGCTTTTGTTACTTTCTCTCTTATTTTATCTTCTTTCATACCAATGTTTTTCAAACCAAAAGAAACATTCTCATAAACAGTAAGTTTGGGAAGTAACTTAAAATCTTGAAAAACAACTCCGATTTTTCTTCTAAATTTATAAACTTTACGATTTTTCAATTTAGCAACGTTAACTCCACCAACTATTACTTCTCCCCTAGTTGGTTTTTCTTCTCTATACAACATTTTTACTAAAGAAGACTTTCCACTACCACTAGCTCCAATAATAAAAACAAACTCACCTTTTTCAATTTCTAAATTAAAGTTGGCAAGTGCAGCCACACCATTTTTATAAACTTTATAACAGTTTTTTATTTCAATCAGTTTCACTACTATACCACCTTAATAGAATTATAACATTTATTAGATTTTAAATAAATGGTAAGTTAGCTTTCTTGACACCGCCCATAACTTCATAACAATCATTAATTACTAAAAAAGCTTTGGGATCAATTCCTAATATTGTTTCTTTAAAAGAAAAATAATCTCTAGTTCTAATTACACACATAAGCATTTTATCTCTTTTAGATGAATAACCACCTTCTATTTTTAAAATCGTTACTCCTGTATTTATATCTTCCGTAATATATTTTTTTACCTCATCAACTTTTGTTGTATAAATAAAGAACATTTTACTATCTGATATACCAAGTAATATTCTATCAACTAAAGTTGAATTTAGAAATAATATTAAAATTGCATAAACAACTTTTTCATAGCCAAATATATAACCGCCGGCTAAAACTATAATAACATTTATAATTAAAAGAGCTGTTCCAAAAGAGACTTTTTTCTTATCACCAAATATTTGACTTAATATATCCATACCACCTGTAGTAAAACCTGTTTTATATATCAATCCGCTACCAACACCAAGCATCAATCCGGAAACCAAAACCATTATAATATCACTTTGAAAGCTTATATTTAACTTAGCCGTTAAAGGAGCTGTTAAACTTATAAATAGAGGAAACAATAATGACCCAATTACCGATTTAGAAGTTTTTTTCCAGCCTAAAACAAAGAAACTAATAATAATTAATAAAACGTTTATAAAATAAATAAATAAAACGGGATCAATAAAGCAAACTTTCTTGATTATTATTGCTAACCCTGAGACACCACCAATTACTAAATCATTTGGAAGTAAAAACATATTATAATTTACTGCTACCAAAAATATTCCTATAAGAAGAACAAATATCCTCAAAATCAATCTTTTGTGCTTTTTTTTCATAATATCAACTTCCCTATAATAGAATTATACTATAATTTTACTTATATATACTAAAAAATTTAAATCTACTAATAATTATTGTTTTATGTTATAATTTTCTAAGTAAGAAGGTATATTATGAATTTAGCATTTTATATTATTTTAAGCTTTATAATTATTGTTGGACTATTATTAATTGCTTACTTAAATGTTTTTAATAAAATTCAAAGATTAAAAATAAAAATAGATGAAGCTGAAACTATTATTGATGATATGTTAAGAGACAGATATGATTTACTACTAGAAATAAATAGCATTCTTACAACCACTTTAAAAAAAGATTACTTTAAAGATTTGATAAATTTAAAAAGTAAAAAAATTAGTAATTTTGATATGGATCGTCAAATTACTGAAGCAGTTAGTTTATTTAGTAAAATTAAAAATGATAATAAAGATTTAAACAATAATGAGAAAATTAAAAGCATTGAATTAAACCTTAAAAACAACGAAGAAAAGTTAGAAGCAGCTAAAGCTTATTTTAATATGAACACTTCTAAACTAAATGAATTAATTAAGACTTTTCCATCAATGATAGTTGCTAGAATGCATGGTATTAAAATAAGAACTTATTTTGATGGTAAAAATTTAAACGATGAAGATATAAATGATTTTAAATTATAAAATTACTTTGATAAATCCCAATTTATAGGTTCAATATTATTTTTTGTTAAAAAGGCATTTGTTTTAGAAAAAAGTTTACTACCAAAAAAACCATTATTACAAGAAAATGGTGAAGGATGAGTAGATTCAATAATCAAATGTTTTTTATTTGTAATTAAGACTTTTTTAGCTCGAGCAAAATTGCCCCATAAAATAAAGACAATTGGTTCCTCTTTTTTATTTAAAATTTTAATAATATAATCAGTCATGAGTTCCCAACCAAGGTTTTTATGGCTTGCTGGTTTATCTTTTTCAACTGTTAAGACTGCATTTAAAAGTAGTACTCCCTCTTTTGCCCATTTAGTTAGATTACCATTTTTATAAGGCTGGATATTTAAATCACTTTCTAGTTCTTTATAAATGTTTTTTAAAGAAGGAGGAATTGGTACATCATCCAAAACTGAAAACGATAAACCGTGTGCTTCTCCAAGACCGTGATATGGATCTTGCCCAACAATAACCACTTTTACATTTTCATAAGGGGTTAATTTTAAAGCTTGAAAAATATTTTCTTTAGGAGGGAAGATTGTTTTAGTTTCATACATTTCTAAAACATTATCATAAAATTTATGAAATCCTTCGCTATCCCAAATTACTTTTAATTTTTCATCCCAACTATTGCCAATCATAAAAACCTCACTTATGGTATTTTTCATTATTAATTATTTTAAATGAACGATATATTTGTTCTAGTAATATTCCTCTAAACAAACCATGAGGAAAAGTTAATTGTGAAAAAGATATTTTTTTATTTACTAAATCTTTTACTTCGTCACTAACTCCATTAGATCCACCTATTATAAATGTAATAGTTCCATAATGATTAAAAGTATCTGATATTAAATCACTAAATTCTACAGAGCTTAAATTTTCGCCATTAATATCTAAAAGAATATTAAAATCTTTTGTTTTTAAAGAAGCTATTATCTTTTTGCTTTCTAAATCTAGATTACTATCTTTTATAGCAATCACTTCTATTTTATGATATTTTTTAATTCTAGTTAAATAATCTTTTACTAAATCTTCTAAATATTTTTCTTTTAATTTACCGACCCAAATTATTTTAATCATATAATTATCACTTCACTCATTTCATCTTGTTTAGCACAACAAACATTTTTAAATTTAATATTATTTTTAGTCATTTTAGTAAAAAAAGTATTTAAAGCAACTTCTTCGGTATTATTCTCTTTACTAAGATGAGCCAAAATAACTTTTTTAGTATTTTTGCCAATTAATTTAGCTAAATAAGTAGCAGCATCTTCATTACATAAATGGCCTTCCGAAGACAATATCCTTCTTTGCAACCATAATGGATATTTTCCTTCCCTAAGTATTTTAGGATCATGGTTACTTTCCATAATATACATATTTTTATTTGCTAAAAGAGACAAATATTTTTTATTTAAATATCCAGTATCAGTTATATATACTAAAGATGATTTATTTTCAGTAATTAAAAAACCTCGAGAATCAACACTATCATGACTAGTATTAATTATATCTATTATTAAATCATTTAAAACTATTTTATCTTCATAAATAAAATATCTTAAATTATCATTTACTTTTTTTAAACTTTTATACATATTAGGAGTTATACATATTTGAGTTTTTCTTTCTTTACTAAAATTTGTTAAAGACTTTATATGGTCATTATGAAGATGAGTGATTAATATATAATCAATTTCATCTACACCAGTATTTAAAGTTTTTAATTTAGAATTAATATATTTAACACTTAATCCTAAATCTATTAATATTTTATACTTTTCTGTTTCGATATATGTAGAATTTCCTTTTGACCCACTACCTAGTATAGCTACTTTCATTATTGATATAACCTTAATGGGTTTATTGTATAACTACCACTTGCCCAAGGCATTCCTATCCAGATACCAAAGTGTAAATGAGTCCCTGTAACATATCCAGTCTTACCCATCGCTCCAATAACATCTCCTCTTTTTACTGTTTGACCTATTTCTACATATACTTTAGATAAATGACCGTATTCCGAAAAATAACCATTTAAATGATCTATTTCTACTACATTACCACCAGAATTTTGCCAATCATCATAAACAACTATACCGTCTTCAATAGCATATATTGGTGATCCGTATGAACTAGCTATATCAATGCCTTTGTGTAATTTTCCCCAACGATAACCGTATGGACTTGTTATTGTATATGGTGATTGAGTAGGCCATTTCCAAGCTCCATCACCAATTGTTATTGTTCCTGAAGAAGCTCCTTTAACAATAATTTTTGATACTGAAGGTTTTATTTCAGTTGAAGAAACAATTTCTACACCTTGAATTTCTCCATTTAAATATTTAACTTTTTGGGTTTCACGATCAACACCATTTTCTCCTTGTTGTTTTACATATCTAGTCCCTGGAGATAAACTAGCACTATATTCTATTTCGGTTTCATAAGCTGATTCTTCATCAACTACAACGTATTTTTCATAAATAAGACTTACAACCGGATCAATAAGACCAATATTAACTATTTGCCCTGGAGAAAGCAACTGATTTTCACTAGTAAAAGTTGGATTAGCAATTAGAAATTCTTGTGTATTTAACTTATTGTTATAAGCAATAGTTTCCACATCTTCGCCTGATTTTACAACATAAGTTTTTTGTTTTTCAGTTGTTCCAAAAAGTAAATATTGACTTAAATTATCCGCATCTACAAATATATTTTCTTCAGCATTAACATATGATTTTTTTATAGTAACAGTTTCGTTAAAGTCCATTGCTTCAATTATTTCTCCGGTGGTTTCTATTTCTTTTTGAGTATTATTTATAAAGGCCTTATATTCATCTTCAGATATAAAGGCATAGATAAAAGAATTGACCGCTTCTTTGAAAACATCTTCGTTTAAAACATATATTCTTTTTTCTTCTCCATCAACTGGTTTAATTGTTATTGTATAAGCTATAATAGTAAATGGTCTTTGAGCCTTTATTTCTTCATATATTTTTTTTACTTCAGTTATTTTCTCATCATAAGTTATATATTTAGTTATTTCTAACCCATTAGGAGGATAAACTTGATCTATTCCATATTGTTCTTTTATGTCCTGACCTTCTTTATTTATCAAATCATATAAAGCATCTTTATCTTCTATTAAACCAATTTTTTTACCATCTAAATAAACTTGGTATACTTCTTTAGGTTCTAAAGTTGTTTCTTTTGTAAAACCTACCATAAATACCAATGACGCAACAAAAATAGTAAATAAAATTGTTATAATAGTATTTTTAAATGACATTTTATTCTCCTTCTGGGGTATCCGTTTCCATATAATTTCTAAAATTACTCATATTTCTTTCAAACAATAATTTTATTGTTCCAGTAGCGCCATTACGATGTTTACCAATAATTAATTCTGTAACAGAATTAGGACTAGTTTCTTGAGTTTTATTATAATAATCATCACGATATAAGAAAGCTACTATATCAGCGTCCTGTTCAATAGAACCACTTTCTCTTAAATCACTTAGATTAGGTCTTTTATTTTCTCTTAATTCTGGACTCCTTGATAACTGAGCTAAAGCAATAATAGGAATATGTAATTCCATGGCCAAAGTTTTTAAAGCTCGAGAAATTTCTGATACTTCTTGCTGTCTTTGACCGGCATATCTAGCACTACCAGCAATTAGTTGTAAGTAGTCAATTATAACCAAAGAAAGTCCATCTTCAGAATTAGCTAACCTACGACATTTAGCTCTTATTTCTGATACTGTCATGCCTGAAGCATCTTCAATATAAAGTTTAGCATCAGCAAGCTCACTTATAGCTTCATTTACTCTTTTCCAATCATTATGTTCTAGCCTGCCGGTACGAAGTTTATTCATATCTATTCCGCCAACTGCCCCAATCATTCTGGTAACTAATTGTTCAGCACCCATTTCTAAACTGAAAATAGCTACTGCTTTATCGTTGTTCAAAGCTACATTAGTGGCTAAATTTAACCCTAATGCTGTTTTACCCATTGAAGGTCTTCCAGCTAGAATAATTAAATCATGAGGTTGAAGCCCACTAGTTACTTTATCTAAACTATAAAATCCGGTAGCAAGTCCAGTAACATCGCTTTTATTTTTAGCAAGTCTTTCTAAATTGTCTTGAGTTTTTCTTAAAACTTCACTAATTTTAACAAATTCACCAGTTCTTCTGTTTTTTATAACATTAGAGAACTCTTTATCAGCTTTATCAACTATTTCATTAACTGCTTCTTTAGATTCATAAACATCTGTTATGATATCTGTTGAAACATTTATAATACTTCTTAATAAATATTTATCTTTAATAATATTAATATAATATTCAATATTGCTTGCTGTAGCTACAGAATCAATTATTTCACTTAAATATTCCATACCACCAGAAGCTTCTAAAGTTTTTCTTTTAGATAGTTTTTCCTTTAAAGTGGTTATATCAAGAGGTATTCCTTCTTCATATAATTCCTTTATAGCCGCAAATATTTTTTGATGTTTGTCTAAATAAAACATGTCCCCATTTAATTCTTCGCAAATTTTATCTTTTGCTGGGACAGCCAAAAAAGCTGATCCAAGAACAGCCATTTCAGCTTCTAAATTTTGCGGTATTTGACGAGTTGCCATAAGTTCACATCCTTACTTTTCTACAACCACTTTTAATTCAGCAATAACTCTTTTATGAAGATTTATTCTTATATTATATACCCCTAAACTAGTTATGGGAACATTTATTTCTATTTGTTCTTTCTTTATATTATAACCTTTTTCTTTCAAAGCCAGTAAAATTTGTTTACTAGATATACTACCAAACATTTTATCTTCTTTACCAACCCTAACTTTAAATGTTAATTTTTCTTTTTCTATTGCTTTTTTTAAAATCTCTAACTCTTCTACTAACTCAGCTTCATTTATTTTTCTTTTGTTTAAATCTTTAGTTAATTTAGCTAAATTAGCTTCATTAGCTATTACTGCCAAATTATTTTTAAATAAATAATTTTTGGCATAACCATCGCTAACATTAATAATCTGATCTTTCTTTCCTTGTTTTAAAACATCTTTCAATAGAATAACTTTCATTTTAATTCCCCCTTAATCATTTCATAAGCTTCTTTTAAAGTTATGTTTTCGATTTGACAAGCAGCGTTTGTTTTGCTACCGCCACCACCAAATTTTTTCATTATTTTTTGAACGTTATAGTCATTCCCTCTGGCACTAATTCCCGCTATTTTTTTACCAATATAACCAATAGCAAAAGAAGCTACTACACCATCAAATAATAAAAGGGTATCAGATATTATAGCCAGATTCTTTCTTTCGTAAATAGATTCTTGATTACCAACAACTATAGCAAATTTTTTCTTATAAAATTTAGTTTTAAAAATAATTTTTTGAATTTTAATATAATCAACTAATTTGGTTTTGGAAAAATTATTTGCTGTACTTAAATCCGCTCCACAATGATGTAAATAAGCCGCAGCTTTATGAGTTTTTTCATTCGTTTTAACACTAAAATTATTACTATCAATATTAATTCCTGTTAACATTACCGTTGCTGTATATTTATTTATACGCATTTTCTTTTCAATAAATAAATTAGTTAATATTTCACAAGTACTTGAAACTTTAGAATCAATAAAATAATTATCATTAACCGGTTCACCAAAAAGATGATGGTCAATATAAATTATATTAGAAGTTAGATTAACTAATTTTGAAGATTGAGCTCTTTTTGATGAATATGTATCTACAATTATCAAAAGAGTATCTTTTTTAATCTTATCTTTATAATCACTATATTTACCAATATTAAATTTGTTATTATTCTCATTTATATATTCTAAGCCCTTTTTTGTTCCTTCTTCTAATTTTGGGTCTTCGATAATAATATAACATTTTTTATTGAGTCTTTCACATAATTCACTAATAGCTAAACAGGCCCCAAAAGCATCAAAGTCAATTGCTTTATGCCCCATTACGAACACATTTTCACTTTTTTTAATTCTTTTTATTATTTTATTATAGTTAATCATATGTTCACCTACTACAGACTATTATAACAAAATAAAGTGATAAAATCAAAACTGCCAAACAATAAAAAAACCTTATTTTACATAAGGTATTAAAGCCATAAATCTGGCTCTTTTTACTTCTCTAGCAATATGTCTTTGATGCTTAGCACATGTTCCTGTTACTCTTCTAGGAATTATTTTCCCTTTTTCATTTATATATTTAGAAACAATCATTGGATCTTTATAATCAACACTTTTGCCTAAGCACATTTGACATACTCTTTTTTTCTTACGATAAAATTCTGCCATTTATATTCCTCCTTTAAAATGGTAAGTCATCATCAGATAAAACTACTTCTTCACCAAAATCTTTAAATGGATCCTCAGTAACATCTGTGGTTTGAATATCTTGATCAGCTGCAGCTGGAATATCAGAATTTTGATCTACACCAAAGTTACTTTGCTTATCATTTTTACTACCTAAAAAGGTAACATTATCACAAATAACTTCCGTAACATATCTTTTTGTTCCATCTTGAGCATCATAATTTCTTACCTGCATTCTACCTTCAACTGCTACTTGAGTTCCTTTTGAACAATATTTAGCAAGATTTTCAGCTTGACGACGCCATGCCACACAATTTATAAAATCTACTTCTTTTTCACCATTTTGATTAGTGAAATTCCTTTGGACAGCTATACTAAATGCCACATTAGAAACACCACTAGCTAGGGTTTTTAATTCTGGATCTTTAGTTAATCTACCAATTAAAATTACTTTATTCATTTTTTACTCCTCATTCAAGTTAATAATTAAGTGTCTTATAACATTTTCATTAATAAGAACTTTATGTCTAAAATTATCTATTTCCTTTGGGGTAGCTTCAGTAGTTATTAAATAATAATAACCAGTTACTTCCTTTTTAATTGGGTAAGCTAACTTTTTTTGGCCCATATCCTTAAATTCAAGTTCTTTACTTTTAAAAGTGTTTTTTAATTCTTCAGTTACATTTTTTAAAGTTTCACTTTCTAAACCTGATTTAACGATAAACATGATCTCATATTTATTCATTATTTCACCTCCTTATGGTCTATTCGGCTTCTTAAAAGAAGCAAGGAACTTTTAAGTTCGAACGTATTATAACATATATAATTTAGATGTTCAAATTATTTTTACACATTAAATCTAAATAAGCAAACGTCTCCATCTTGCATTAAATAATCTTTACCTTCTAATCTTAATTTGCCAGATTCTTTAACTTTTTTTTCATCTTTTAATAATTCTAAATCGCTAAAACTCATTACCTCAGCTTTTATAAACCCTCGTTCAAAATCGGTATGAATTATCCCAGCACATTTTTTAGCATTGGTGCCTTTAATAAAAGTCCATGCTCTAACTTCATCTTTACCAACTGTAAAAAATGTTTCTAATCCTAAAAGTTCATAAGTAGCAAATATTAATTTATCTAAACCACTATAAAGCAATCCTAAATCCTCTAAAAATTGTTTTTTATCAATATCATTTAGCTCCGCTAATTCACTTTCTATTTTGGCACATATTACTACTACACCAGCTTGTTCTTTAGCGGCATATTCTTTAATTTTAGTTACATAACAATTACCACTATTAATGCTTTCTTCATCAACATTAGCAACATATATAATAGGTTTTATAGTTAAAAAATTATAGCCTTTTAATAATTCCTTTTCTTCTATAGAATATTCAACTAATCTTAAAGGAATATTTTTTAATAATGAAGCTCTACTTTTTTCTAGGGCTTTGTATTCTAAAATATCTTGTTTATCTTTAGTAGTTTCTACTTTCTTTTGCAATTTAGAAATCCTATTTTCAATTATTTCTAAATCTGCCAAAATAAGTTCAACATTGATTATTTCTATATCTCTAACAGGATCAATACTTGATTCTACATGAATTATTTCTTTATTATCAAAAGCTCTTACTACTTCTACTATAGCATCTACTTCTCTGATATGAGAAAGAAATTTATTACCTAGTCCTTCCCCTTTAGATGCACCTTTTACTAATCCTGCAATATCAGTAAATTCAAAAGTTGTAGGTACAACTCTTTCGGGACTATACATGTTTTCTAATACTTCTAATCTAGTATCAGGTACTGTTACTACTCCTATATTGGGATCAATAGTAGCAAAAGGATAATTAGCAGCTAAAATATTCTTTTTAGTTATAGCATTAAATAAAGTTGACTTTCCTACATTAGGAAGACCTATAATTCCTGCTTTTAATGACATAAAACCCTCCTATAATATTTCTTTTAGTTCTTTTAAATCTTTTATCTTTTTATATTTATTATCATATTTATTATTTTTGTCAAACAAAATAGCCTGCATACCAAGTTTTTTTGGTTCTAAATAGTCCTTAACAAGATTGTCTCCTATTATAACACATTCGGTTAACTTATATTTACCACAACTTTTAATATACCCTTCTTTATTAGGCTTTAAAGGGATCTTATCTCCAGCATATATTTCTTTAAAATATTTTAAAATCCCCGCTTTTTTAAGACGTTCGTATTGAACTTTATATATATAATTAGTATATATAACTAATTCATATTTTTTACTTAAATATTTAAGGACATCTTTAGCATTATTGTTTAATTTATTACCATAATTTTCAGCATAATAATCATTTAAAACATCATATATTTCATATTTAAAATTATAATTATATTCTTTGTTTAAAAAATCAATAAAAGTTTTTTTATCATACATTTCATATTTATTTTCATACTTTTTAAAAGATTTAATAATAGCTTTTATTTTTTTAATAGAAAGAATATTTTTATATTTAATTAATATTTTTATTAAAAACACAAACATTTTTTTATCAGTAATAAACAAAGTATCATCTAAATCAAATATAATTCTTTTTACCATTATAATACCGTATACGTTCCTATACCGATAGGAAGACCAATTAAGAACCATCCTATTAATAATACTATTAATAATAACCCTGTCGTTAAACTATAAGGCATTATATAACGAATACCTTTAGCTAAATTAATTGGTTTTTTATCTTGATTATAATTTTCTAAAAAAGCTAAATATATTATAAAATAAGCAAATAAAGGGGTTAGTCCTAAAGTAAATGATTCACTAAATCTTAATATCACTTGGCTAAATTCAGGAGTTAATCCAGCATTCATAGCTACTGGTACTGTTGCCCCGGCTAAAATAGCCCATTTAGCAGAAGAAGATGGTAAAAATAAAGTAGAAATAGCTCCTATTATAAATAAAAGAAATATTAAAGGAATTCCGGTAAATTTGGTAGTGTTTATAACATTAGCAAATAAAGCTACCACAACAGTACCAATATTAGTTTTTTGGAAAACACCAATAAATAACGATACAATAAACATAAGCACAATTACTTTACCAACATTATCAAGTGAATGCCCTAGATAATTACAAAAGTCATGATTATTTTTAATGGTTTTAGCACCCATTCCATAAAATAAACCTAATATTATAAATAATATAGTTATTATAAAGACAAAGCCCATGGAAAAAAAGGAACTAGAACTAAATAACTTATCTATATATAAAGTTTGAGAATAATCTAACAAAGCTCCTGACAAAGGTAAACCAGGAATAATATTATAAATAAATATCAGTAAATATATTAACCCGGCTCCTAAAGAAATTATTAAACCTTTTAGATCACTTTTCGTAATTTCCGTTTCTTCTTCATTAAATTCATATTTATCTAATTTCAACGCTGTTATTCTTTCAGTTATATATGTTATTAAAAAAGCTAAAGCAATAGTTGCTACTATCATTATAAACAAGAATGCCCAAACAGTTATAGTATAATTGGCATCTAATACATGAGATCCTAATATTGTTTGAACTAGTAAAGTACTATCTACTGAGGTAAAAAATATACTTATCCCTGCTCCACATGTTAAAGCAGCAAAAGAAGTTATTATACCCAACAAAGGATTTCTCTTGCCATATTTAAATAATAAAGCGCTCAAAGGTATTAAAACCACATAGGAAATATTTCCGGCAATACTAAATAATATTCCTAATAAAGCAACAATAAAAGTAACAGTATATTTTTTAGTATATTTAGTTAATAATGTAAAAGCTGTTTTTAAAAACCCACTTTTTTCCATTATACCAATACCTATTAAAATAATAATTAAACTACTTAATGGAGTAAAACCAGTAAAGTTTTTTAAGGTATTACTAAATATATATTTCATTCCAGAAAGATTTAATAAAGATGTAACACTTACAAAAACATTTTCATATTCCCCAGTATTAGCATTTATTTTGTTATAATTTGTTTCTAGTCCCAACCAAGATAAAAGTCCGCTTAATAAAATTACTATTAACGTTAAAATTAAAAAAGTCATTATAGGATTTAAAGTAACCTTTTCCTTAAATTTAGCTAATTTGTTATTCATCTTTAACCACCTTTTTTATTTTCTTGTCAAACTCTAATCGATCCATCATTATTTCTCTACCACATTTTGTACATTTTATTTTGATATCTACTCCCACCCTAGTAATTACAAAATCATTAGCTTGGCAAGCATGCTTTTTTTTCATAATAACATGGGTACCTATATTATAAGATTGCATAACAACTCCTATTCTATAGTTATATTTAAAATTTCCAATATTCTTTCCAAATCTTTCTCAGAATCAAAGTATACTTCTACTTTATTATTTTTTATTGATACTTTACTACCAGTTTTATCACTAAATACTTGTTCATATAATTTGTATTTAGGATTAATATTGGAAACTCTTTTTATTTTAACTTTTTTTTCTAAATTTTCACTATTAACTATTTTTTCTAGTTCTCTAACACTCATGCCATCTTTTAAAACTTTTTTAGCTAATTCTATTTGCAAATTGGAATCTTGTAATTTACTTAAATTTCGAGCATGAGCCATTGATAATTTTTTACTTATGACCATTTCTTTTACTTCATCAGGTAAAGAAAGAATTCCTAAAAGATTGGTAATATAACTTCTACTCTTACCAAATCTTTTAGCTATTTCATCTTGAGTGATATGTTTATTATTTATTATCTTTAAATAACACTCAGCTTCTTCTATAGCGTTTAAATTTTCTCTTTGAATATTCTCTACAAGGGCTATTTCCATCATTTCATCATCGTTAAAATCTCTAATTATTGCTGGTATAGTAGTTAATCCTGCCAATTTAGAAGCTTTGGTTCTTCTTTCACCAGCAATTAATTCATACCCTTTAAGGCTTCTTTTAACTATAATTGGTTGAACAACTCCATGAACTTTGATTGATTCGCTTAATTCACTTAAAGCTTCGGAATCAAAATTTTTGCGTGGTTGATAAGGATTAGATCTTATTTCTTCAATAGGAATACTAACAATATCCTCTTCTTTAGTTGTTTCATATATTTTTTGTTCAAAATTATTAAAATCTATTCTTTCATTAGAAAATAATTGTTCTAGTCCTTTGCCTAGAGCTTTCTTTTTATTCTCCATTTCTAAAAATCACTTCCTTAGCTAAATTTTCATAAGCTTCTGTAGCTCTGCTACCTGGATCATATTCACTTATTGGTTTGCCGTGTGAAGGTGCTTCAACAAGACGAACTAATCTAGGAATAATGGTATTAAAAACTTTATCTTTAAAATATTTCCTTACTTCTTCAACAACTTCTAACCCAATATTTGTTCTCGCATCCAGCATCGTCAAAAGCACTCCCTCAATCTTTAAATTAGGATTTAAATTGGATTGAATCATAATAACCGAATTTAATAATTGAGTTATTCCTTCTAAAGCAAAAAATTCACATTGAACGGGAATTATTATAGAATCACTAGCAACTAAAGCATTAGTTGTTAAAACCCCTAAAGCCGGTGGACAATCTAAAATAATATAATCATATTCATCTCTTATTTTATCTAAAACTTTTTTTAATTGTTCATTTTGATGAAAAGCTTTATCATCATAAAATTTTTTAACAAATTCAATATCTAATCCGGCTAAATTAATCGTTGCTGGTATAATGCTTAAATTTTTAAATTCTGTCTTTATTATAGCACTTTTAATATCACATCTATTAGTCATAACTTCATATATATCAGCATTTATATCTCTTTTGTTTAACCCCAGTCCAATAGAAGTATTACCTTGAGGATCTAAATCAATTAAAAGAGTCCTTTTACCAAACTTACCTAAAGAAGCTGACAAATTGATACTAGTAGTGGTTTTGCCAACTCCACCTTTTTGGTTAACTAAGGAAATTATTTTTGCCATAATACCACCTATTTCTCAACATTTATTTTATCATAATTAAAAAGCTTTGTCTTTAATAAATTAAAAAAGCAAGAAATTATTTTCCTTGCTTTTTTGATTCTTTTTCTTCTTTAATTTCAATATATTTACCAGTTTTAACTAATTCATCAATTTGTTCTTTAGTTAATGTTTCATGTTCTATTAAAGTATCACTTATTAGTTTTACCAATTTAGCATTTTTCTTTAATATTTCTTGAGACTTTTTATAACATTCGCCAATAATTTTTTGAATTTCTTTATCTATTTCTAAAGCAACTTGGTCAGAGAAATTTTTAGACTTGGTATAATCTCTTCCTAAGAAAACTCCTTCGGTAGGGCTTTCTAATTGAATTGGTCCTAGATCGCTCATACCATATTCAGTTACCATACTTCTTGCTATACTTGTAGCTCTTTTAAAATCATCACTGGCACCAGTTGTTACTTCTTTTAAGAACATTTCCTCACTAACTCTACCACTAAGCAATCCAGTTATTTTAGCCAGCAATTCAGTTTTAGTCATGATTGCTAATTTTTCTTCTTTAGGAAGCATCATTGTGTATCCGCCGGCCATTCCTCTAGGTATAATAGTTATCTTATGAACTTCATCGGCATTTTCCAATTTTAATCCTACAACAGCATGGCCTGCTTCGTGAATACTAACTAACTTCTTTTCATTATCAGTAACCTTGCGACTAGTCTTAGCTGGCCCTAATAATACTCTATCAGTTGCCTCATCTATTTCCGACATAGTAATTTCGGTTTTATTTCTTCTAACAGCAAGTAAAGCAGCTTCATTAAGTAAGTTTTCCAAATCAGCTCCACTAAAACCTGGGGTTCTAGCAGCTACATTAGCTAAATTTACTTTCTTATCAAAAATTTTATTTTTAGCGTGAACACCTAAAATAGCTTCTCTTTCTTTAGAATCTGGCAAGCTAACCATTACCTGTCTATCAAATCTACCTGGTCTAAGTAAAGCTGGATCCAAAACATCGGGTCTATTGGTTGCAGCAATAATTATTATTCCTTCATTAGCTCCAAAGCCATCCATTTCCGTAAGTAATTGGTTTAAAGTTTGTTCTCTTTCATCATGTCCACCGCCTAAACCAGTTCCTCTTTGACGCCCTACAGCATCTATTTCATCTATAAATATTAAACATGGAGCACTTTGTTTTGCTT
>ERZ795048.1763-NODE-1763-length-18688-cov-7.142435_pt1 | contig 18688 bp, 18 predicted proteins | sample MGYA00375132_ERZ795048 | MGnify/ENA primary metagenome ERZ795048 (study PRJEB30177, sample SAMN05720225) | activated sludge metagenome | isolation source: Anaerobic digester | place: Hong Kong | collected 2014-12-17 ...
ATCCGGAAGCTGCCCGGCCGACGTGGTGGCGCTGTTGCCGGAGGTGGCGGCGCTGTTGGCGGTACCGCTGCCGTTTGAAGCGGCGGCTCCGCTCGTGGCAGCTTTGCTCGTGGCGGCGCTGTTGGCGGTGCCGTTTCCGTTTGAAGTAGCGGCCCCGCTCGTGGTATTGGCCGCTTTTGAGGTGGTTCCGGCCGCGCTTGTGGCGGCTTTTGCGCTCGACGCGCTGTTGGCGGCCCCGCCCGAAGCGGTTCCGTTCGTGGCGGCGTTGCTTGTACCGGCGGCGTTTCCGCCGGTGGCGGCCTTGCTCGTGCCGGAGGTCGCGGCGTTTCCGCTGGTCGTACCGGTGCCGCCGGTTGTCGCGGTGCCGGTGAGCGTCGCCCAGTCGGTGCCGAAGGTTCCGGTCAGGTAACCGATGCCGGCGTTATTCGTATAAAGCCATTTCAAAAAATTCTCTGCCTCGGTGATCTGTGCGGCGTCCGCATTCGGGTTGACCACAAGCCAGGAGAGGACGTCCACGGTGATGCAGCGGTCGAGCTCCTCGGCGGTCTTGGGGGTCGTGGCGGTGGTTTCGGTCGTGTTTGTCGTTCCGGAGCTGGTTCCGGAAGTCGTGCCGGAGGTGTTTCCGCTGGTCGCGGCTTTACTCGTGCCGGAGGTCGTGCTGCCCGAGGTATTGGTTTTTCCGGAGGTTGCGGCGCTGCCGGAAGTTGTTCCGGAGGTCGTCCCGGAGGTTGTCGTTGTGGTACTGGCGGTATGCGGAATCTTGAACGGGATCATCAGCAGCCTGTCGGCGGCGTCGGATTCCGTGCTCAGGTTATCCGCGAAGGAAGTCGTCCCTGCGATAAAGAGCGCCTTTCCGGCGGCGAGATCGTCGTCGGAATAGGTTTTCGTCACGGCGTTGGAGAAATGGAGCTCGGCGGCCGTGGCTGCGGATTCCGCATAATCGCGGACGGTAGCGGTGTCGCTGCTGAGATCTCCGGCGAACGTGGCGCCGCTCTGATAGCCGTAGGCGGCGGCCGTATCCAGCAGCCATGAGGCCGTCTCACCGGCTTCGGCGGCTTGGGCAAAGACTGCCTCCAGATTTGCGGCGCTGCCGGTCTTTGCGGTCGCAAAGGTATAATTGTGGCCGTTCAGGAGCACCTTCGCGGCGGTGGGCGTTTTGATCCAAGTGGTAACCGCGTTGACGAGGGCTTTAAATTCGGCGTAGTCACAGGTTTTAAGGTCGGCGATCAGCACGGCGGAATCGGCTGCCGGAAAAAGATTTTCGAGCATCTGCGGATCCACGATATAGCCGTGCCCCTCGATTTCAAAAGGCACTCCGTAGCTCCCTTCGCCGGAGACATCCAGCGCGAGGCCGCTCGGAATGGCGGTGTAGACGGCGGCAAGGCTTCCGCCGGTGGAATAATCCTTCATATTGGTCTCCAGATCCGTCACCGTATCATAGTCGGAAACCAGATAGAGCGCGGGGTTTTCCGTGCCGATCTTTCCGCTGAGGTCGTTTTCCACATAGGTGAAGCTGATTTTCTTTCCGGTCGCGGTCTCATAGGCGGAGGCGAGCGTTCGCAGCGAAGCGCGCAAGCTGTCTCGGCTGTGATAGATCACAAGGTCATACCCGCTCTCGCCGTTTCCGCTCGAATTTGAGCTTTCCGACGTCTGGTTATTCTTTTTCCAGCAGCCTGAAAGCATCGTCAGCAGGGCGAGCAGCACCGCCGCCGCCCGCAAAAAGCGTCTTGCAGACAAAATAAATCATCCTTTCATGGTTTTTTATTATTCTTTGCATTGCGGCGGTGCTTATTGATGGAAAAAAGAAACCCCGATTAAAAATTTTTCCGGCGTCTTGACAGAAGGCCCTGGAAATGTTAGAATAAACCACGCAAATGCGGATGTGGCGGAATTGGCAGACGCGCTAGATTCAGGTTCTAGTGAACATTACGTTCCTGTGGGTTCAACTCCCATCATCCGCACCAAAAAAGACCCGGATGTGCAGTTTTTGCCGCCCGGGCCTTTTTTTGCGCAAAAATACGGCCGCCGCGCCTGCCTTTTTGGAATTCGGGAAGTTTCCTGCCGCGCGGAAAAACGACGCCTCTTCTTAAAATATTTATTTGACATTTATTTAAGAAAGACTCCGGCCCGGCAAAATGACGAGGCATCCGCTTTGCGGAGTATTCATGATATACGGCGGATATGCAGAATTTTTCCGTAAATATTCAAAAAAATTTATATTTATGTATTGACATTCAAAAAACATGGCGCTATAATGCATCTATATTCCACAAAGCCAACAAATTATACAAAACAATCTGGAGGAAATAAAGATGAAAAAACTTCTTGCGCTGATCCTTGCGCTGGTCCTTTGCTTCTCTCTTGCCGCGTGCGCAGAGACCGAGACGGAATCTTCCGCTCCGGAATCCACCCCGGAAGAATCCGCCGCTCCGTCCGAAAGCGAAGCCGTCTCCGAAGAGACCGCCGAAATCACGACGGTCGCCGCCGGCAAACTGACCGTGGCAACCAGCCCGGACTTTGCCCCGTATGAGTTCTACTCCGTCGACGACGCCGGAAACCTGAGCCTCTCCGGTTTCGACATCGCCCTCGCGCAGGCCATCGCCGATCATCTCGGCCTTGAGCTCGAAGTCGTCCCGATGGATTTCGACAGCATCCTGCTTGAGCTTCAGGCCGGCAACGTCGACCTCGGCATCGCGGGCTTCTCTCCGGATCCGGAGCGCGCCGAGACCTTCGATTTCTCGGACATCTATTACATGGGCGGACAGTCTCTGGTCGTTCTCTCCGAGAACAAGGACGTCTACAACACCTATGAATCCCTGACCGGCAAGAGCGTCGGCGCCCAGACCGGCTCCATCCAGATGGATCTTGCCGAGGAATACACGCCGGATGCCGACATCGTCGGCCTTTCCAAAGTCACCGACATCATCTCCGAGCTGCTGGCCGGAAAGCTTCAGGCCGCCTTCATCGAGACCGCCGTCGCCGAGTGCTACAAGATGAACTATCCGGAGCTTGAGCTTGTCATGGATGTCGAATACGACGTGGCCGGTTCCGCCGTCGCGCTCCAGAAGGGCAACGACGCCCTGCTCGCCGCCGTCAACGAGGTCATCGCCCAGCTGATTGAGGACGGCTCCATGAATCAGTTCGTCGCCGATGCCAACGAGCTCGCCGCCGGCAATATCTACGAAGGCCAGCTTTCGGATTATCAGGCCTAACGATTTGTTCTCTCTCTGAACCGGTTTCATACTCCTCCCGGACGTTCTCATCCGGGAGGAGTATGCTTGTATTTTGAAATCCTTTCCGAAAGGAGCTTTTTATGTCCATCTCCGCCGAAGGCTTTGAGAAGGTACTCCGCTATTCGGAGCTCTTTAAACAAGGTATGATCTGCACCGTCTCGATCTCCGCGCTGACCGTCTTCTTCGGGTTTTTCCTCGCGTTGCTGCTGGCCATCATGCGGCTGAGCAAGGTGGGCGTCTTCAAACTCGTCGCCACCACCTATGTCGAGATCATCCGCGCGACGCCGATGCTCGTACAGCTCTTCATCGTCTACTTAGTCGTTTTCTCCGACATTCAGCTGCCGGATATCACGCTCTTCGGCTTCATCAAGTTCGACCGCTTCTTCCCGGGCGTCGTGGCGCTCGCGCTCAACTCCGGCGCCTACACCTCCGAGATCATCCGCGCCGGCATCCAGAGCATCGACATCGGCCAAACCGAAGCCGCGCGCAGCCTCGGACTCACGCAGTTTCAGAACATGCGCCTGATCGTGCTGCCGCAGGCCATCAAGAACATCCTGCCGGCCATCGGCAACGAATTCGTCACGATCATCAAGGAATCCTCGATCTGCTATACCATCGGCGTTCAGGAGATCATGTACGGCGTCAAGGCCACCCAATCCGCGACCTTCATCATCGCCGAGCCTCTGCTGATTGCGGCGGCGCTGTATTTTGTGCTGACCTTCCCGACCTCGAAGCTGATCGGCTATTTTGAGAGGAGGATGCGCCGTGGCGACATTCGATAACCTTGCGGAACAGGGATCCCTGATTTCGGTGTACGGCCTCAAGAAATACTACAACAAGGGAAAGATCAAGGCGCTCGACGGCATCGACGCGGAGATCTATCCGGGCGAAGTCGTCGTCGTGATCGGGCCCTCCGGCTCCGGAAAATCGACCTTCCTGCGCAGCCTCAATCTGCTCGAGCCGCCGACCGAGGGCACGATCGTCTTCGACGGCGTGGAGATCACCGCCAAGCACTGCGACATCAACCTCCATCGCCAGAAGATGGGCATGGTTTTTCAGCATTTCAACCTGTTCCCGCATAAAACAATCCTCGAGAATATGACGATCGCCCCGATGCATGTGAAGCATATGTCCAAAAAGGAGGCCGAGGAGAAGGCCCATGAGCTCCTTCGGCGCGTCGGACTCGACGATCGCTGGAACGCCTATCCGATCCAGCTCTCCGGCGGACAGAAGCAGCGTGTCGCCATCGTGCGCGCGCTGATGATGGAGCCGCAGGTGATGCTCTTCGACGAGCCGACCTCCGCCCTCGACCCCGAGATGGTGGGCGAGGTGCTCGAGGTCATGAAAGAACTCGCACGCGGCGGCATGACAATGGTCGTCGTCACGCATGAGATGGGCTTTGCCAAGGAAGTTGGCAGCCGGGTGCTCTTTATGGAATCCGGCCGTCTGATCGAGGAGGGGACCCCGGAAAAGATGTTTGAGCATCCGGAAAGCCCCCGCCTTCAGGATTTTCTCAGCAAGATCCTGCTGTAAGCGCCCGGCATGCCCTGCCGCGGCAGCCGAATCCGGTCCTTCGCTCCCCGGAGACGGGGAGCTTTTTTTGCCGCTTTCGTCCGCGTGAAAGCCTCTCGTGCCGGCGGTGTTTTCCCTTGTGGGGCGCCGAATTCACAAATTCCTTCTTGATTTTCTCTCCCGCTGCGGCGATAATAATATTATTAACCCCGAGGAGGACCCCATATGGATGAACTCAAGACCGTCATCGCCAGCAATATCATCCGGCTGCGCACCGCCGCCGGCATGACGCAGGCCGAGCTCGGCGAAAAACTGAATTATTCCGACAAATCCGTCTCCAAATGGGAACGCGCCGAGGCCGTGCCGGATATTTACGTCATGAAGCAGATGTCGGATATTTTCGGCGTCACGATCGACTCGATGACCGGTGAGAAGGACACCGTCACGCCGCAGAACGCGCAGCCGTTTCTGCCCTATCGCCGCTCGATGATCACGATGCTCTCCGTCGCCGCAATCTGGACGGCGGCGCTTCTCCTATTCATCCTCTTCTGGATCCTCGGCGAACTGCACTGGATCATCTTCGTCTATGCGGTTCCGGTCTCGTTGGTGACGATGCTCGTGCTCAATTCGGTCTGGTACGAGGGCCGATACAACATGTATATCGTTCTTTCTCTCGTGCTGAGCCTGATCGGGACGGTCTATCTGACGTTTCTGAAGTACAACTGGTGGCAGCTTCTGCTGCTGGCAATCCCGGGGGCGCTGATCGTGTTTCTGAGTTTTCGCATCAAAAGATCCGGAGAATAAGCCGATTCTACGATTCGTAGAGTCTTTTCCAAAAGGGGGAGAGCCGTTTCGGAGCGGTTCTACTCCTTTTCGTTATTTGTAGAGCATCCCGCCGGAAAAATTCCTTGCCTTTAAGGATTTTTCGCGGGAGAATAAAACCATCCAATCTGAAGGAGGAATCCTGCCTTGTCCGATTACATTCTGAGCTGCTGCTCCACCGCCGACCTTTCGCGCGAGCATCTGGAGAGCCGCGGCATTCCTTTTATTTGCTTCCATTACTTCCTCAATGGGGTGGAGTATGAGGACGACCTCGGTCGCTCGATCCCGTTCGAGGAATTCTACCGGCTGGTCGCCGAAGGAGCGGAAACCCGGACTTCCCAAGTCAACATCTCGGAGTATCTCGACTACTTCACCCGTTTTCTGGAGGAAGGAAAGGACATCCTGCATATCACGCTCTCCTCGGGCATCTCCGGCAGCTACGGCTCCGCCTGCAACGCCGCGCTGATTGCGAGGGAACGCTTCCCGGACCGCAAGATCTATATCGTCGATTCGCTGGGCGCCTCGTCGGGCTACGGCCTGCTGATGGACAAGCTCGCCGACCTCCGGGATTCCGGCATGGGGATCGAGGAACTGCGCGACTGGGCGGAGGCGCACAAGCTCGACGTGCACCACTGGTTCTTCTCGACCGATCTCACGTATTACATCCGCGGCGGACGCATCTCCAAAACGGCTGGCGTCATCGGCGGACTGCTCAGTATCTGCCCGCTGCTCGACATGGATGTCGCCGGCCGCCTGATTCCGCGCAGCAAGATCCGTACGAAACAGAAGGTCATTCAGGAGATCGTCGCCCGTATGGAAAAATACGCGCAGGGCGGCACAAACTACTCCGGAAAATGCTATATCTCCCACTCCGCCTGCTATGAAGACGCCCGCGCCGTCGCCGACCTGATCGAGGCGCGCTTCCCGCATCTTGACGGCAAAGTGCTGATCAACTACGTCGGCACCACGATCGGCAGCCACACCGGCCCGGGCACGGTCGCCCTCTTCTTCTGGGGAGAGAAGCGGACCTGACGCGGCAAAACGAAACCGACTCCGCCTTCGGGCGGAGTTTTTTATTCGCAGAGAGCCGAAACGGATACGGAGCGGCCGCAAACCCGGGCATCGTCGCTCGAAAAGAAGATTAAGGCGTCCTGCCTTAAAAAGGAATCTGCCGGAGGCGATAGGCTGCCGTACGATCCTTTCATCTTTTTGCGGACGCTCACGAAATATTCACGCTTCCTTCTTTTTCCGGAAACGATTGCGTGGTATACTTTTTTCAGAAGAAAAGGAGGCGGTTTTATGGAAAACGATGCGCTGCGGCGACGGGCATCGGGCTATCTGCCGCTCGCCGTAGCCGCTCTCTCCGTCGTTATCGGCTTCGGCACGGCGCTCTCCTCATTCGGCATGATGGAGGCATACCCGCCGGTCTTTGCGGCGCTCTATGTCATGGCCTGTTTTCTCGCGTCGTTTTTTATCCAAACCGTGCTGCATGAACTCGGCCATCTCGTCTGCGGGCTGTTTTCCGGCTACCGTTTCATCTCGTTTCGCGTGGGAAAACTGATGCTGCTGCGCGAGAAAGGGAGGTTTGTTGTCCGGATCTTTACGATCTCCGGCACCGGCGGGCAGTGCCTGATGCAGCCGCCGGCCGAGATCGAAAGGGACACGCCCTACCGGTTCTATCTGCTGGGCGGCTGTCTCTCCAACCTTTCGTTTTCCGCGCTCTTTTTTGCGCTGTCGTCCAAGTTTTCCTCTCCGACGGCAAGCGTGCTCTTTCTTGCGCTCGCCGCGGCCGGTCTCATCACTGTGCTGATGAACCTGATTCCGATGAATGTCGGCGGCGTCGCAAACGACGGGCTCAATACCATCCTGCTCGGAAAAAGCGCCGACGTGCGCCGGGCCTTCCGCCTTCAGCTCTATGCAAACGGCTGGATCGCCTCCGGAAAACGCATCGGCGAGCTGCCGGAGGAATGGTTCCCGCTGCCGGAGGGGGAGGCGCTCCAAAATCCCCTCACCTGCACGATCGGCGTGCTGCGTTACGACCGGCAGTTCGATCGTCACGACTTTGCCGGCGCGCGGGAAACCTGCGAATACATGCTCCGAAACGGGCGCGGCCTGCTGGAGGTGCACCGGAACGAGCTCTCCTGCGAGCTGCTGTTCCTGAAAATCCTCGGCGGCTGCACCAAGGCGGAGGCCGATAGGATGCTGACGCCGGATCTGCAGAAATACATCAGGACGACCGGCTCCTACGTCTCCCGGAAACGGCTGTTTTATGCCTATGAGCTGCTGGTGAACCGGAATTTCGCCTCCGCCGCGGGTGCCCTTCGTGCCTTTGAGGAGACGGCGAAGCGCTATCCCTACGCCTCCGACGTCGAAAACGAGCGCGAGATCGTGGCGCTTCTCCGCGAAACCGCCGGGGAATCCCGCTGAGCGTCTCCGCAGAAAATTCTTATAAAAAAACCGGCTTCGTCTGCATGGCGGAGCCTTTTTTATTTCGGCGGATACGTCGGAGGGCGCGGTGAAAGACATGTCGTAAGGTATTTCGCAGGCGCTTCGGCAGGCAATTCGGCAATCCACCAAACAGACCGTCCGCTGCGCGGACATTTTGCCGTTTTCGGCCTCGCGCGCCGGGTATCGATCCTGCCGCCCATGAAAAAGGCAGCGTCTCTCCGGCAAAGACGGTCTCTCGGAAAAAACATGATTTCATGATTTTCGGTAAAAAGCGCCCCGGGGACGAGCGCGCGTCCATAAAACCGTCATCAATAAACACATGCCGCGCCTGAAAACGATATGCCTGTTTTATGTGTCCCCGAATAAAGAACCGTGCGCTTTTAGCCTTTCGGATATGCCGGGACTTCCTTCTGTTCCTCGCCGATTTTTCGTGGCTGCCGGGCCTCTCCGGTGCAGGCGGCGGAGTTCGACAAAAAGCGTCTCTTTTTGCCGGGCCGGGGAATCCCTCTCCCGGCATATTTTTCGGGCGTTTTTCATAACTTTTCCCGATAGAAAGATCGGGGGCGGGAATTTGAAAGACAGGAGCGGACCAACATACCGCAGCATCTCTCTGCGGGATCTCCATATGAGCGTCTCTCTGGCGGGCAGGGCGGCGCTGCGGATTCTTGCGGCGCTCGGCTCGGTAGCCGCATTCTATGCCTCCCTGATTTTTGTCGCCCAAAAATGCCCCGTGCTCATCTTCTGCTCGGCGGCGGTCTCCTCTCCGCGCGACACCATCGGCGTGCTCAGGGACCGCTATTTTTGGGAGGAATCCGAAACCGACGCAGAGGGAGAGAACGCTTCGGAAGAAAACCCCGTCGTCTCCGCCTTCGATTTTGCCGAAAGCAACGCCGTTTCTTCATCCGAAGGGGATTCCGGGGAAGGGGATTCGCTCCCGGAAGTGCCCGAAAAACGTCGCGGCACCGTGCTCACGCTGCAATATCAATACGGCGAGAGCGGGCTTTACCTGCCCTGCGGCAGCGGACTCATCAAAAACTGCACCGAATATTCCGCCGCCGCCGTCCGAAAAGAGCTTGCGAAATCCGAGGAAAGGGATTACACCGCCGATCTTTCGCAGCCCTCCGTGCTCATCTACCACACCCACGCGACGGAATGCTACGAGCCGGCCGACCGCGGCTATTACGACACCTCCTCGGACTGGCACAGCACCGATCCGGACGAAAATATGACGGCCGTCGGCGACGTATTGGCCGAAACGCTGAAAGAGGCCGGTATCATCGTACTGCACGACAAGACCTATCATGACTACCCTTCTTATAAAGGCTCCTACGACCGCAGCGCCGTCACCGTGGAACAATATCTGGCAACCTACCCGACGATCCGCTTTGCCATCGACCTGCACCGGGACGCCATCGAGCAGGACGGCAACGTGATCATCAAGCCGACCGCCGAAATCAACGGCAGGAAGGCGGCGCAGATCATGATTATCTCCGGCTGCGACGACGGCACGATGAATATGCCGGATTTCTTCTCAAACCTGCGTTTCGCCGCGGCGCTTCAGGACCGGATGGAGAGCCTCTATCCCGGCCTGACGCGGCCGATTTTGTTCGACTACCGAAAATACAACATGGATCTGCTGCCGGAACTTTTGCTGATCGAGATCGGCTCCACCGGAAATACGCTCGAAGAGGCGGAATATTCGGCGGAATTGCTCGGTCAGGCGCTGATTTCGCTCCTGAAAGAATAAAAAAATCCCGTGGGAGGCAAACTCCCTCCGGAGGGATGAGGATGAAACGGCTGATTCGGAATACTATGATCTGGCTTGCCGCCGGCGCGATCTTTGCCTGCGGCACGGCGGCGTTCGGCCTCGTGGACCTCGCGCGGACAAGCGACGGAAATTATCCGGACAAGCTCCTTGCCGTCGAAGAGGGAAAGGCCGAGCTCATGGGCGAAGAGATTCTCCTGCCGGAGGTGTCTTTGCAGGCGCAAAAAATTGCCTCCGCCGCGACGGGGCTGATCCCGCCGGAGTGGAGGCTGCTGTTCAAAACCGCATGGATGGCCCTTCAGGAAAAGCTCTCCGCCGAGCCGAACGACGAATCCGAAACAGACGACGGAGGCAAAATCAGTCCCGAAGCCGATGCCTCGAACGCAATCGAAAGCTCCATCAACCCGTAGACCGAAGCTGAAACGTCCGATTGCGAAACATAACCGAAACGATGCCGGATTTTCGCCGGAACGGATGCCTTCAGGAAAAGCTCTCCGCCGAGCCGAACGACGGGGGCGGAACAAGAAGTATCGCCAGAATGAATGTCGGAAACATAATACCGGGGGATCCGATCGAAACAGAGCGACCGTCAAAAGGCGGCATACTTTCCGGCAGACCGGCAGACGGATGAAAAGCGGCTCCGTGCAGGTTTCTCCCGCCCGGAATGCCTGCGCCGGCCATCTTCCGGCGCTTCTTTTATCTTTCCATGATCTCGCGCAGGTCGGAGAGCGTGAGCACGGGCTGGAGAGCCAGATTGACGGCCTCCGCAACGGTCGCGGCCGCGCGGCGGATCAATACGTCGATGTCGCGCGGCGTCAGGGAAAGCCGGAGCCCGTCGGATTCGCAGTCCGCCACCGTCGGCACGCCGACCGCGACGACCGGAACCCCGACCGTTCGCGCCGAAACCTCCCTGCCGCTGCCGGAGATACCGGAGCCGGGAACGATGCCGCTGTCAGAGATCTGGATTGTGCGGCCAAGGCGCCGGGCATCCCTCGCGGCAAGGGAATCCACCGCGATCACCGCCGCGGCCCGAATGCTCTCCGCGACGGCGGCGATCAGTTCGGAGGACTCCATGCCGGTTCCGCCGGAGACGCCGGAGATCACCGCGGCAACCGGACGCAGCTTGCCGCCGAATCGGTTTTTGATCGCCTCGGGCATGCCTCTCGTGACAAGAATCCGCTTCACCGTCTGCGGGCCGAGGGAATCCGGGGTCAGATCGCCGTTGCCGAGCCCGGCAACCAAAATCGTGCCCTCCTCCGGCAGGAGCTTGCGGATCTCCGCGGCCGTCGCCCGGATCTCGCCCTCCCGGCTGCATCCGGGATCTCCGAAGGCGCCGGTTTCAATTGTGACATAACAGCCCTCCGGCTTTTTTGCGGCCTCCGCCGCCGGCTGCCCCTCCACCGTCACCCTCGTCACCGCGGTGCCGAAGCGCCGGTATCCGCAGCTTGAAATGCCCGGAACACCGCCGGATTCGGGCAGATTTTCCAGCGCAAGGTCGCTTCTTCGAAGCAAAAAATCGCCTCCAAACCCGCTTTTCCGCGGGAGATTTCTACTATTAATAAGGAAAATTCCACTTGACAGAACCGGTCATATCGTGTATGATGTTTATTTGTGAATGTATCCGGTAGTGAAGGAGGTGTACTGATGCCCAACATTAAATCCGCAAAAAAAAGAGTGAAGGTTACCGCCGTCAAGGCTGAGCGCAATAAAGCGATCCGGACGAACCTGAAAACCAACATTAAGAAAGCCGAGCTCGCCTGCTCCACCGGTACGGAAGGCCGTGAAGAAGCGGTCCGTCTTGCTATCAAGCGTGTCGACCAAGCCTGTGCGAAAGGTGTTCTTCATAAAAACACGGCTGCGAGAAGAAAATCCGCACTTGCCCGTAAGCTCAACGCCGCCAGCGCCAACTGAAACTGCGTAAAAGAGACCTCGCCTCTGCTGTAAAAAGCAGAGGCGTTTCTTTTTGCCCAATTTCCGTTTGGCCCCAAGGGACGAAAGGCCGTTCCTGCGGAAGAAGCCGTTAAACCTCCTGAAAATGCCCCGCAGGCCCTTTTCGCAGCAGAAAGGGCCGGACCTCATTCGGCTTTTTGCCTATTTATCCTTCGGCTGAAACAGCAGCGCGATCGCCATGCCGAAGAGAATCGAGGCCGCGATACCGGCTGAAGAAGCCGTTAAACCTCCTGAAAAAATACCCAGAAGGCCCTTTTCTGCGACCTCCTCCTTCACGCCCTTCGCCAGCAGGTGGCCGAAACCGGTCAACGGCACGGTCGCGCCGGCGCCCGCAAATTTTGCGAAAGGCTCATAGATACCGATGGCCGACAGAAACACGCCTGTCACGACGTTGCCGACAAGAATGCGCGCCGGCGTCAGCTTCGTGCGGTCGATGAAGATCTGGCCGATTGCGCACAGGATGCCGCCGATCAGAAAAGCCCGCATGTACTCCATCAGAAGAGCCTCCTTTCCTCCGCGGTAAAACAGACGAGATGGGCGATGCCCGGAATGGTCTCGCCCTGTTGGATGCTCGTCGGACTGAGCAGGGCGCCGGTTGCGATCAATAGGGCGCTCCGTGGGCCTTTGCCCTTCTCCATAAGAGGAAGCAGATGGCAGGATGCCACCGAGGCCGCACATCCGCATCCGGAGGCTCCGGCTTCAACCTGCTGTTTTTCCCGGTCGTAGATCAGAAGGCCGCAGTCCTGATGCCGGTTCGCGATGTCGATTCCGTCCTTTTGCAGGAGCTGATCCAGCAGGTCCGAGCCGACCATGCCGAGATCTCCGGTCAGAATCAGATCATATTTCTCCGGCCCCGTGCCGGTATCTTCAAAAAAGGTCTTTATGGTGGAGGCCGCCGCCGGCGCCATCGCCGCGCCCATATTGTTCTGGTCGTTGATGCCGAGATCCTGAATCCGGCCGAAGCAGACCGCCTGAATGAAGGGCGGCTTCCGTTCGGCGGAGACGATCGCCGCGCCCGCCGCCGTTGTGGTCCATTGGGCGGTCGGAGGTCTCTGTCCGCCGTATTCGAGCGGAAATCGGTACTGCCGCTCCGCCGAACAGAAATGCGAGGAGGCCACTGCGAGCACGTTTTTGCCCGCGCCGCCGTCCACGAATACCGACGAGAGGGCGAGCGCCTCCGTAAAGGTTGAGCACGCGCCGTAAAGCCCGATAAAAGGCACGCCTGAACTTCTCGCTCCGTAGGCCGACGCGATGCACTGGTTGAGCAGGTCGCCCGCGAAGATAAAATCCATGCCCGACATCTTCCGGTTCACCTTGCCCAGCGCAATCTTGCAGGCAAGCTCCTGCATCTTGCTCTCCGCCTTTTCCCATGTCTCCTGCCCGAAGCGGGAATCCTCCTCGATCAGGTCGAACTCTTTGCCGAGCGGGCCCTCGCCCTCCTTTTGGGCGCCGACCGCCGCCGTGGAGAGCACCGCCGGACAGGAAGGCGTCACCAGCGTGTCCTTTCCGATTTTATATGCCATAGCATCACCTCATACCTTTGCTTATGCTTCACCCGTTAGTTTCTCCGCCGAAAGAAAAATTATCAGGAAATCCTCATCCTCGCGCCGCCGCGCCTAAAAAAGCGCATTTTTTCATGCCCGAGCCCGTTTCCTTTTCTTCAGGAAAGCGCGTTCCGAAACGATTTCCCCTTTTTTCCCGGAGAACGAAAAAAAACGGTCCGGACAGGACGGGCAGGTTTTCCTTGACAAATAATTTATATTATGTGACTATTAGCATTGGTCATATATCTTTCGACAGAAAGGGCTTTCATGAGAATTCAGCTTTCCGATCATTTTACGTACCGCCGCCTGCTCCGTTTTACGCTGCCTTCGATTGTGATGATGGTGTTCACCTCCATTTACAGCATCGTGGACGGCGCCTTCGTCTCCAACTGCGTCAGCAGCAACGCGCTCTCTTCCATCAACATCATGCTGCCCCTGTGCATGGTCACGGCCTCCTTCGGCTTCATGCTCGGCACCGGCGGCAGCGCGATCGTCGCCAAAACGCTCGGCGAGGGCAACCGGGAACTGGCCCGGCGCTATTTTACCATGCTCCTCTGGGCCGTGGCGATTCTCTCCGGGGTCGTCGCTCTTTTTTCCATTCTCTATATGCGGCCGATCGCTTACCTGCTCGGCGCAAGCGATCTGCTGATCGAGGACTGCGTCACCTACGGCACCATCCTGATGTACGGCAACATCCTTTTCATGTCGCAGGTGACGTTCCAGTCCTTCTTCATCGTCGCGGAGAAACCGAAAATCGGTCTCTGGCTGACCGTGGCTTCCGGCCTCACCAATATGTTTCTCGATTATCTGTTCGTCTATGTATATCAGTGGGGAATCGCCGGCGCCGCCTGGGCAACCAATGCCGGGTACGCCGTCGGTAGCATCATTCCGCTCTTCTATTTTATCCTTCCAAACGACAGCCTCCTTCGCCTGACAAAAACAAAACTCTATCCGAAGATTTTGCTCAAGAGCTGCACCAACGGCTTCTCCGAAATGGTGAGCAGCCTTTCCGCCTCGGTTGTGCTGTTTCTGCTCAACTTGCAGATGATGCGCTTCGTCGGCGAAGACGGCGTCGCGGCGATCACGGTGATTATGTACGTAGATTTTGCCTTCACTGCGGCTGCTTGCGGCTTCTGTATGGGCGTGGCGCCGATTGTCGGCTACAATTACGGCGCGCAGAATCACGAGGAACTGCACAATGTTTTTCATAAATGCATGTTCATTCTGTGTATCACCGGGTTCGTCATCATGGCGGCGGCCGAGCTGCTCGCCGATACGGTCGCCGGACTCTTCGTCTCCGCAAATCCGGCCCTTTGTGAGATGACCGCCTACGGTTTCCGGGCTTATTCGCCGATTTATCTGATTTTCTGGGTCAACGTCTTCGGCTCCTCCTTCTTCACGGCGCTCAGCAACGGCAAGCTCTCCGCACTGATCTCGTTCCTCCGTACGCTGGTGTTCCGGGTGGGGATGATTCTGCTTCTGCCGGAAATTTTCGGCTTGAACGGCGTCTGGGTGGCCATCGTCGTCTCGGAGTTTCTGACCGCCTTCATCACCATCTTCCTGCTGATCCGGCAGAAAAAAGTCTACGGATATTAAAGGCCGCCGAGCATCCGGAGCTCTTTTTTGCGGCATCCGGTTTCCTTCGGCTCCGGGTCCTTTTTTCCGCAAGACGCCGCCCTCCCGCTCCCCGGAAAGGCGGCAAAAAAACGGCCGGCCGCGCTCTTTGCGCCACGCCGGACAATACGGCCGCGTTGAACATCGGCCGCGTTGGCCGCTGTGGGAATCCCTGTCTGCGCCCGCGCGGCAAAAGCGGCAGGGCATGGGATTCTCCTTCAAAAAAAGAAAAAGTCCGCACGGAAACCCGTGCGGATTTTTTATGCCCCTCCGAACAGCACGAGGAAGAGACCGTAAATGGCGCTGGCGGCGATTCCGTAGACGATGACCGGCCCCGCGATCGTAAACATCTTGGCGCCGAGGCCGAGGACCCAGCCCTCGCTCTTGAATTCCATGGCCGGCGAGACGACCGCGTTGGCGAATCCGGTGATCGGCACGAGCGTTCCGCCGCCGCCGAACTTTGCGAGGTTGTCGTAGACGCCGAAGCCGGTCAGGATCGCCGAGATCAGGATCAGCGTGACGGAGCAGGCGGTTCCGGCAAGTTCCTCATTCAGCCCGGCCCGGAGATAGAGGTTGATCAGCGCCTGCCCGAGGCAGCAAATCGCGCCGCCGATCAGGAACGCGCCGCTGAGATTGCGGAGCTCCTTGGTGGGCGGGGACGCTTTTTCATTGAGCTTTTTATATTCTTCAGGGGAAACCGACAAAGGGCAAGCCTCCTTTTCGGATCTTTTCTGCGGTAGTTTTCCGCTTTTTTTCAAAAACATGTATCCGTATGGAAAAAGTCCGTCGGCATGGCAATCCTCTTTGCCGTATGAAAATCGAAATATCGCGGAAAGAGCGTTTTTTTGAAAGAGCGGGGATCGGAGACTCTTTTTTTCATACCGAACCCGGCGGCTTTTTCGGCCGCGTATATGGCAAGGCGGCCCGTTTCAAAGAAAGCCGGGAAAACATCGAAAAAGAGCATTCTGAAAGAGAGAAGGCCGGCGATTTTTTCGCACCGCGCCCGGCTCTTCCGGCCGCATGTATGGCAAGGCGAACGATGGGAAATGATATTCGCCCGTATTTTGGGAAACCATAAGGTCAGCAGACTTTATGGTTTTTTAAAAGGAGGCATCTGCCGTGCTCAAAAAAGGGGCCGCCCTGCTCTCCGGAGCGGCGGCAGGCGTGCTCAACGGATTTTTCGGCGCGGGCGGCGGGCTTATCGCGGTGCCGGCGCTCGAAAAGGGCGGCCTCTCCGTCAAGGAATCCCACGCCACCGCCCTCACGCTGACGGCTTGTCTCTCGGCGGTGAGCGTATTGCTCTATCTCGGCGGCGGCCGGTTTTCGCTCGGGGAAGCCGCGGATTTTTTGCCCGGCGGAATCCTCGGCGCGGCGGCCGGGGCGCTCCTCTTCCGGCGGCTGCCCGCTCGGTTCCTGCGCCGGGCGATGGGCGTCTTCATGATCTGGTTTGCGCTGCGGACGCTGCTGCGATGAGCGACTTTCTGGCCGCGTTTTTCTCCGGAGCGGCGGGCGCGATGGGGCTCGGCGGAGGAACCGTGCTGATCCTCTATCTCACCGCCTGCGCCGGATACAGCCAGCCCGCCGCCCAAGGCGTCAACCTGTTGTTTTTTCTTGCCTGCTCCACCGTCTCGCTGTCTCTGCACGGGCGGGGCGGCTACATCCGCTGGAAACCCGCCGCGCTCTGTATCCTCGCCGGGCTGCCTGCCGTCTGGGTCGGATACCGGCTTTCGGTTCTGCTCGGCCCGGAGCGCCTGCGGGACGGGTTCGCAGTCTTTCTCCTGCTCCTCGGCCTGCAGCAGCTTTTTGGCCGGGCCGGAAAGGAGCAGAGCAAATAAACCGAAATCTTTTTCAGGCTTCCGCCGCAGGTGTTCCGGGAGAATCCGGCGCTCGCCGCACATCTAAAAATAAGACCCCCGTGCGGGCAAAAAATCCGGGGATATGCGTCAGACGGGGCATACGGCCATGCCGAAAAGTCTTTTCCGGCGGGAGAATGCCGCGTGTGTTTCGGGAGAATATCGTGCCCGCCGCACTCTCTAAAAATAGGCGCTTAATATGGGGACAAAAAAAGTTCCGGGGATATGCGTCGAGCGGGATATGCGGTCATGCCGAAAAGTCCTTTCCGGCGGGAGAATGCCGCGTGTGTTTCGGGAGAATATCGTGCCCGCCGCACGCCCCAAAAATAGGAGCTTCATGTGGGGACGAAAAAAGTTCCGGGGATATGCGTCGAGCGGGATATGCGGTCATGCCGAAGGGAGTTGTTCTCTCCGGCGAAACGCCCGCCGCATGTTCTTTTAAAAACATAGAAAAAAGCTTAAAATCCGGTCCCGCCCGAAAATAAAATAAGCCCGGCTCCGGAGATCGTCTCCCCGAAACCGGGCCTTCTATTTCTTTCGGATCACTCAGCGCCGATCAGGTCGCGCACGCATTTCCCGGCGAGGAAATATCCCGCGGCGGGCGGCACAAACGAGACGCTGCCCGGGGGATGGCGGCCGTTCTCGCCGTCGAAATGGGCCTTGGCCGGCTCCTCTATGCTGTAAAGAACAGTCAGGTGCTCGATGCCGGCTTTCCGCAGCTCCCGGCGCATGACCCGCGCGAGCGGACAGCCCGAGCCGGCGGTCTCGGAGAGATCGCCGATGCGCAGCAGTTCCGGATGGAGCCGGTTGCCGGTGCCGAGGCACATGGCGAGCGGAATGCCCCGCGCGGCGCACTCTTTCGCGAGAAAGAGTTTTGCGGTCACGGTATCGATCGCGTCCACAATGTAGTCGGGCTTCCAGTCGAACAGAAACGCGGCGTTCTCCGGCAGAAGAAATTCGTCGGCGAGCGTGAGATCGGCCTCCGGCACAACTGCGTGCAGCCTCTTTTCGGCGGCATCGACCTTGCGCATCCCGACGGTGGAGACCTCGGCAAAGATCTGGCGGTTGCGGTTCGAGTCCTCCACCGCGTCGCCGTCGATCAGCAACAGATGACCGATGCCGGCCCGGCACAGCGCCTCCGCGCAGGCTCCGCCGACGCCGCCGAGCCCCAGCAGCGCGACCCTCGCGTTCCGAAGCTTCGCCGCGTTTTCGCTTCCGATCAGGCGCTCCGTCCGTTCCGTCCAGTTCAGCGTACCCCGCTCCTTTCCGTTTCCGTCAAAAAACAACAAAATGCCCCCGCCTTGTCGAATAGCCCCGGATTGAAACCCGTCTTATGACAGGGTGGGTAAGTCAGCCCGAATGCTTCGCGCTCCTTCATGAATGAGGGCATGCGTCTCCGCAGCCGGAGACCGGCTCCCGTTTCAATTTCTGTTGGATTAGAATAAGGGGCAAGTTCTCGTGCAAGGCAGGGTGCGTTTCGTCTTTGGAATGGTGAATGGTTATTTCTCTTCGGAATTCTCTTCGTCGTCCTCGAAATCATAGTATTCCTCGAGGCGGTCCATAAAAATCTCGGAGATTTGGTTGAATTCGTCCTCATCCTCGATCGGCTCCAAGAATTCCTCATCGTCTTCCTGCACGACCTTGAGGATCACCAGCTGGCCGTCTTCGTCGGAGACATTCTCGGCATCCTCGGTCGGGATCAGGGCAAAATATTCGTTTTCCTCGGTATTGAGCGTATCGACGACTTCAAACTCATGCTCCACGCCGTCGTCGTCGACGAGGGTCAGGATATCCGGGCCATACTCGTCTTCGTTTTCTTCCGTCTCTTCTTCCGGGGTCTCGAGTTCTTTCTCGTTCTCGTCGCTCATGCTTTTTTCCCTTTCCTCATTGAAAACAATTTTTCTCGCTATCATATTATATGAAAAATCCCCGCAAGTCAATCCGTTC
>ERZ795048.1764-NODE-1764-length-18685-cov-8.912614_pt1 | contig 18685 bp, 14 predicted proteins | sample MGYA00375132_ERZ795048 | MGnify/ENA primary metagenome ERZ795048 (study PRJEB30177, sample SAMN05720225) | activated sludge metagenome | isolation source: Anaerobic digester | place: Hong Kong | collected 2014-12-17 ...
ACATCGGCTACCGCAATGCTGAACCGGCCCCCCTCAAGGGTTGAAACTTCGTAAAAATCACCCCCCACGGAATGTGCCGCCATGGTGAAGGCGCCGATGTCAGCACCCTGTATTCCCGATGGAATTCCTGAAAGCGCCATCTTCTGAATCTCTGCAGCAATCGCGAGGTCCTTGTCCATTATTTCACGTTCAATATCACGCTTCTGCAGCATGACGTTTTCATAGGTTTCCGCGACCTGGTTGGCGACGGTGGAAAGGACCCGGAGGTCAAAAGAATCAAAGATATCGCCCCGTGGCTTGTCGGTAACATTGAGGACCCCGATCACTTTTTCCCTCAGCTTCATCGGCACGCAAAGGAACGACTTGGAACGGTAGTCCCCCACCCTGTGCAGTGATGTTTTATACCGGGAGTCATCATCAATATTGTACACCAGCATGGGATCGCCGGTACGGATCACATGACCCATAAGGCTGTTGTCAAGATCAACGGGATGGCTTTTCCCCTGTGTTGATACAAAATACTTCACGCCGGTACGTGTTTCATCAAGGATTACAAATGAGCACCTGCCGGCGCGGATTACCCTGTTCACCGCATGAAGAATTTTGCCGAGAAACACCTCAACATCCAGGGTAAAGTAAATGGACTGGGCAATTTCATAAATACAGGTGAGCTCATCAACCCGGTTTTTCAGGTTCACCACCAGCTCCCTGTTGTTAATGGCAACAGCCGCGGCATCCGCGAGATACTGCAGCATCATCAGGTCATTCTGAATAAAACCCTCAGGGGACATTGAATTCACCGCTTCCAGAACCCCTATCCGGACATTCTTCACCATCACCGGCACCGCGATAAGGTCCCTGGTTTTAAAACCGCTTGACCTGTCAATATCCTGACAGAAACGGTCGTCCCCGTCGACGTCACGAATAAGAACACGTTCCCCTGTCGCCGCGACATGGCCCGCCAGGCCCTCACCGATTTTGAGCCGCCTGTCACGGATTATTTCCCCTTTTTCGCTAATCACAATATCAAAAATCAGTTCGCTGGTTTCACGGTCAATGAGGAGAAGGGATGCCCCTTCGACACCAATCAACTCCTTCGCGGAATCGATGATCATTGAGATGAGGTCCTGAAAGTTCATCTCGGAATTGATTTTGTTCATTATTTCAATCAGCTTCAGGTATTTGTTCATGGGAATATTCCTTAATGGTCAGCAACACCTTTACCGGCAAAATTCAACGACAGTTCCTATATGACCATGATTGTAATGCATTACATGGAAACAGTGCAACTACATTTTTCCGGATCCTGATTACCCTGGTACCATTCCGGCAAAAAGAAAAGGGGAACACCCGCGCTGCGGACATTCCCCTTTTCTGAATTTCCGATATATTTCAATCAGGCAATTTTATTTGTCTTTCTCCAGATCTTCATATCCTGTGCTTCCTTAATCAGCTGGTCCCTGAAGTCGGGGTGGGAAATTCCAATTAAGGCTTCGGCACGTTCCCAGGTTGATGTCCCTTTCAGCTGGGCGATACCGAATTCAGTGGCCACATAATGGGTAATGGACCTGGGTACCGTAACCACGGAACCGGGAGTAAGTGTCGGACGAATCCGTGAGTGAAGATTCCCTTCTTTATCGGCATAGGTGGAACTGAGGCAGATAAGCCCCTTCCCGCCGTGAGACATGAAGGCGCCGAAAATAAAATCAAGCTGCCCCCCGGTACCGCTGATCTGCCTGACACCCGCCGTTTCGGAGCACACCTGGCCGAAGAGGTCAACCTCAATAGCGTTATTCACCGCGATGACCTTGTCATTCAGCGCCACGATACGGGGATCGTTTACATAATTCACCGGATACGACGCGCAGGTCGGATTGTGGTGAAGGAACTCATAGAGTTTATTGGTCCCCATTGCGAAGGTGTAGGTCATTTTAAAGCGGTCAATGCTTTTCCTCGCGCCGGTCACGCGCCCCTTGTTGTAGAGATCAACACAGGAGTCCACAAGCATCTCCGTGTGAATACCGATGTCCTTAAGGTCGCTGTCAGCGATCATCTGGCCAATCACATTCGGCAGGCCCCCGATACCAAGCTGAAGGCATGTACCGTCCTCAATCTCCTTCATGATATGTCCCGCGATCTGACGGTCCGTATCTGTAGGCGGAGCAGGGGGGATCTGTGCAAGGGGGTTGTTTTTCCCCTCCACAATATAATCCACACGGGATATATGCACCGATTCCTGGTTTCCACCGAGACAGTAGGGAACATTTTCATTGATTTCAACAACAATCTTTTTTCCCTTTGCGATGGCAGCGCTTGTCACAGAGTTCGCGAGACCGTAATTAAAGTACCCTCGCGGGTCCATGGGACTTGTAGTGAGAAACACCACATCGTAATCAACATATTTTTTAATAAACCTCGGCCCCTGGTGATACACAATGGAGATGTAATTGCAGAGGTTGTTGTCGTGGAGCTTCCGCGAAAGTCCGCTGAAATGATAGTCATTCATAATGACATGTTCCCGTTTGGGGTCAGCCGCAACGATCTGGGGCATCCGTGTAAAACAGACACTCCTGAGATCAAGGTTATACAGCTCCGGGATCCTCTTTGCCAGCGCCTCATCGAGGGCCTCCGGGAAAAGAACAAATTCTCCGTAAAAGAGCCGGTCACCGGACTTTACCATTTCTGCGACTTTTTCCGGTGTTGTAAGCTTCTGTTTATATTCCCACATCTCTATATCACTCATATGATACCATCCTTTACAATCTTTAATAATAAATAGTGTGTGCAGTTACCTGCTTATTTTCTGTTACTTTTTACCCATATTTTCATTTCATCGGCCGCCTTGATAAGGTCATCACGGAAATCAGGATGGGCTATGCTGATAAGCAGTTCAGCCCTCTCCCATGTCGACTTGCTCTTAAGCTGCACAACACCATACTCCGTGGCGACATACTGCACCAGCGAACGGGGTACCGTTACGATGGAACCCACCCGCATTGTGGGTGTAAGCGTGGAATGGACAACTCCGTCATCGCCGGTAAATGTTGAAGGAAGGCACACGAACCCTTTTCCCCCATGGGAATTAAAAGCCCCCATGATAAAATCAAGCTGCCCTCCTGATCCTGACTTCTGAACGGTGCCGATGGTCTCCGAAGACACCTGTCCGAAGAGGTCCACTTCCAGGGCCTTGTATGTGGAGAAGACCTTGTCATTCATCGCGATAACTCTGGGGTCACTGATATAGTTTACGGGATACGAAGCACAGCTGGCATTCTGGTGAAGATAATCGTACAGCTTCTTTGTGCCGATCGCAAAGGTATACGTCATTTTATACTTGTCGATATTCTTTCTCGCGCCGGTTATCGCTCCCGACCTGTTGAGATCCATACAGTATTCAACAAGCAGCTCCGTATGAATACCAAGGTCCTTTATGCCGCTTTCAGCTATCCTCCTGCCAAAAGCATTATGGAGCCCGGTAATGCCGAAATTAATACAGCTCCCATCCTCAAGTTCCCGCATGAGAAGATCTGCAATTTTGTTGTCAGCTTCAGTGGGCTCTGGTAGTGCTATTTCCGGCAAAGGGTTGTTGCTGCCTTCCACAATTTTATCGACCCGTGAAATATGAATCGATTCCTGATTTCCTCCAAGGCAGTATGGGACATTTTCATTGACTTCCACTATTACTTTTTTCGCTTTGCTGATACTGGCTCCGGTCCCGGAATTCGCGATACCGAAGTTGAAAAATCCCTGCGCGTCCATGGGACTTACCGTAATAAACGAAACATCCGCCTCCTGATATTTCTTTAATACACGCGGCCCCTGATGGTAGGTATTCGGGATATAGAAACAGAGATTGTCCTCCCCCAGCTTCCTTGAAACCGGCCCGAAATAATAATCATTAAGTATAAAGTGCTCCTGTCCGGGGTCGGCCTCAACGATCTTCGGGACCTGTGTAAAATAGACGCTTCGGACATCAACATCTTTCAGTTCCGGTGCACGCTTTGCCAGGGCCTCGTCAATGGCTTCGGGAAACAGCCCGAACTCGCTGTAAAGGACCCTGTCTCCCGATTTCACCATTTGTACCGCTTCGTCGGCACTTGTCAGTTTTTCCTGGTATAATTTCCTGAATTCTTCACTCATTGTACTCCACTCCTGGTAGAATTTGAAAAATAGAACGCTGTTATATTTTTATTACGTAATCAGTATACCCCTGTTTCAGAATCATACAAAAAATTTCTTTTATGATTATATTTTGGAATGATTTCACCGTTATATCACATAAAAAACGGCCCCCTTTCGGGAGGCCGTTGCCATATGCCTCATACTACACATTTCAGCAAACAGGTTGCAGTTTAATTTTTTGCGTCCCCATACAGTGTTTCAATAACATCACTGTATTTTTTTTCTATCACGCGCCGTTTTACCTTGAGCGTGGGCGTCAGTTCACCGGTCTCCTGCGTAAAGGGCTGTTCAATAAGCGCAAACTGTTTCACCTGTTCCACGCGGCCGAACTCGACGTTAAACCCTTCAATTATTTCCCTGTACTTCGCAATAACCGCCGGATTTTTGACGAGGCTTTTATGGTCCATATCCGTTATTGAGTTCCGCGAGGCCCATTCGCTAAGCGCGTCAAAGTTCGGGGCGATCAACGCAACAAGGTATTTACGCCTGTCACCAATCACCGCGATCTGTTCAATAAGCGTGTTTGACTTGAACTTGTTTTCAAGTACCTGGGGTGCAACATTTTTACCGCCCGCAGTAATAATGATGTCCTTTTTCCTGTCGGTAATTGTAAGGTACCCGTCACTTTCAATAAACCCGATGTCACCGGTTTTAAACCAGCCGTCTTCAGTAAAGACTTCCTGTGTGGCCTCAGGCTGTTTGTAATACCCCTTCATAACCTGGGGGCCCTTTATAAGGATTTCGCCGTCATCTGCAATTGTACACTCCGTATCGGGGAGGGCAGGACCGACGCTCCCGAGTTTTATAGGCATGACTTCCTTATAGGTGTGCACATGGGTCACGGGTGACGTTTCAGTGAGGCCGTATCCCGGATGGACCTCAATTTTTATCGCCTGAAAAAATTCATTTATATATGTCGATAACGGCGCGCCTCCCAGTCCCACGACATGGAGCATGTCCATCCCCAGGGCCTCCCGAAGTTTCGAAAAGACAAGCTTTTCCGCGATATTGTATTTTTTCCTCAGGAAAAACGGCAACTTCCTGTTGGTGACGATATAAGGAACAGCTTTCCTCCCAACACGTTCCGTCCACCTGAATATCCGTTTCTTTGAAGCAGGGGCTTTTTCCACATTGGTCATAATCCCCTCATAAATTTTTTCAAGGACACGGGGCACCACAAGAAACGCCGTGGGACGAATTTCAGTAAGATCCTCGAGGAGATGCTCCGGTCCGCGGCAGTAGGCAACTGTCTGCCCGAGAAGCAGAATGCAATGGTATCCCACAGTGCGTTCAAGAGAATGGGAAAGGGGAAGAATTGAAAGTACGGTCACATCAAACGGGAAGGGATGGTGCGACAGAAACTGATTCGCCTGTGTAACCATGTTGAGATGGGTCAGCATAACACCTTTCGGATTACCCGTTGTCCCCGAGGTATAAATGAGGGTCATAATATTTTCGGGATTGATATTTTTTATCCGGGAATCAACATCTTCCGGCAGAGGGTTGTCCGTGCCCTGCTTCATTACCTCTCCGAGCGGCACCACGATCGGATCATCCGACGGAACATCATCAAACACGATGATCTTCTCAAGGTTCGGCATTGTGTCTTTCACCGAAAGGAGCCTGTTCAGCTGCTCTTTGCCGGAACAGAAACAAAACCGCGAGTCAGAATCGTTTATAATATATGCGGCCTCGGGACCGGAATTAGTAGCATAAATTGTGACATCAGCAGCCCCTGCCGAGAGAATGGCAAGGTCCGCGAAGGCCCACTCCGGCCGGTTTTCCGAAAAGATGGAAATTTTATCATCCGCCTGAATACCGCTCCCGATAAGCCATGACGCTATCGCGTCAACACGGCGCTTTGATTCACTCCATGAAATGTCCTTCCACCCTTCCGCAGTCCTGTATCTGGCAAGAACCCTTTCAGGAAACTCTTCTGCCCTGTTCCTGAAAATCGCGGGGATGGTACGTTCCTCATATTTTTCCGCTGCACCCATGGTTTCCTCCAAACAATTTTTTTTTTACGCATACGCATACAGGACAGCGCACCATCCTGTAGATCTGACAGTGTTCGACGTAACAATATTACTGACATTATAGTGATCAAATGTAATACTTTTAGAAATCTTCGTCAACACTATTAGCTGTACATACCGTCGATAATATTTTTAAAGTGTTTTTCGATGGTTCTCCGGCGTATTTTATGCGTCGGCGTAAGTTCCCCCTCTTCCATTGAGAATTTACGGGGAAGGAGCGTGAAGCGGCGTATTTTTTCATGGGGCGGGAGATAATCGGAATGCATATCGATCCGCTGCCGGTAGAAGTCATATATTTCCGGCTTCCCTGTGAGGTCCTCCATTGACGTCCAGGATATTTTTCCCGAACGGGCATATTCCTTCAGGGCGTCATAGTCCGGAACAATAAGGGCCGTCAGGTACTCCCGTCTGTCCCCTGCAACTATAATGTGCTCAATGTAATGGTCCTGGCCGATAAGGGATTCGATGCCCTGCGGTGCAATAACCATTTCCTTATCATTGACAATCACATCACGCTTGCGGTCGGTTATGTGGAGAAATCCCTCATCATCCTGGTATCCTATATCGCCGGTCCTGAACCAGCCTTCAGGTGTCATGGCAGCGGCAGTGGCTTCCGGATTACGGTAATACCCTTTCATCAGGTTTCCGCCTCGTGTCAGGATTTCCCCGTCATCATCAATAATAAATTCGCACTCCGGAATTGCGGTGCCGGCGGTACCGAATTTGAATTTCCCGGGATAATTACAGCTGACCATTGAGGAATTCTCCGTAAGGCCGTACCCCTGGGCGATAAATACCTTCGCGGCAAAGAAGAACTCTTCAATTTCACGGGAGAGCATCGCGCCCCCCGAGGAAAAGAAGTTAAGCCGTCCCCCTATGAAGGAACGGATCCTTTTCAGCACCAGGGGATACGCGATATAGTGTTTAAGGCGCAGCAGAGGGGAGATGGTCTCACCCCTGTATTTTTTATAGCGGTACTGTCTGCCGGCGCGTAGAGACCAGTAAAAGAATTTTTTTATAAACAGGGATTTATTTTCAACACCGGAGATAATTGTGGAATAAATTTTCTCATAGAACTGCGGTACCGAGACCATATACGTGGGGCGGACTTCTTTAAAATACTCAATTACCTTTTTCGGGTCCTCACAGTAATATACTGTAGCACCGCGGGACTGCACCCAGTATCCGGAACCTTTCCCGTACGCATGGCTCAGCGGCAGAAACGCAAGGTCAACATCATCCTCACCCAGGGGAAACCGCGCATTCAGGGCATTAAACTGCACAAAGAAATTACCATGGCTGATCATTGCACCTTTTGGGTCACCTGTGGTTCCGGAAGTATAAATGATAGCCGCTGTATCTTCAGTGTCCGCTTCTGAAAGCCGCCTTTCAACTTCAACACCGGAAGCTGATTTTCTACCCATTTCCACCAGGTCCCGGAAATACAGTATGTCAGGGTGATCCACAATCGGTACAGTATCATCAATTACAATAATTTTTCTAAGACCAATGCCTTTACGGAACAGCGTTACCGCAATGTTGTACTGCTCAATGCCCCGGGCAAATACAACGCCGGTTTCCGCGTCATGTATTATATATTCAGCCTGCTGTACTGAACTGGTTGCATAAATTGAAACCGGAACAGCCCTGATGCTCATTGCGCTGTATTCAGCAAAAACCAGTTCCGGACAATTATCTCCAAAAAAACCGATATTCTCCTCTTCCTGTACCCCAAGGTCAACAAGGGCCGCGGCAATAGAAATAATCTGCTCATCCATCTGTTTCCATGTTACAGGTTCCCATCTCCCGTTCTTCCTGGCATACACGGCATTTCTATCACCGTACTTCCGGCATTGTTCCCGAATCATTAATGATAGGTGTTGTTTTTTCATACACAGCTTCCCCGCATTTCCTTATTTTACAATAAGACCGGCCGTATCGGGCATATACTCAGGAAACGTGATATATGAACCCGCACACTTTCGGTACAAAGAACCGCAAATCCGCACAATGCCCGGCCAAACTCTTCGAGCCTTTCATGCTGTAATACAATAACGGTGTAAGATATACTGTCAATTATTATGTGACTGGAGGGAAAAAAAAGCCCCCCCCTCCCAGAGTGGAGTGATCCTGGATCGGAGGCTATACGGGAGGGGGGCTGTGTAAATAAATGATGTATAAAAAAATATGAAGCTATTACGCTCCCGGCATGCTTATGAAGAATCCCTGAGGATCTACTTCATTCCGGAGCAGCTCTAAAATCTCTTCATTCGGTATTTCTGTAACTGGAATTTCCCCTTCCGGCCTTACAAGCTCAAAACCTGATGCAAGCTGTGCAAGCTCCGGTGATACACCGGGATGAAGAGTCTTAATTCTCATACGTTTTGTGTCGGGTTCAAAATCATACACTCCCGCTGTCGTTACAACAGCAACAGGGCCCTGACCAAGAAGACCGGATTCCTGCCGTGCGTTTCCACCGGTGAGATGCCCGGCAGATGTGATAAAATCCACCTTGGAAACAAATTTCTGCGGGCTTTGAATACCGACAAAAACGATTTTTTCACAGAGCGAAGCAACATCGTTGTTTCCCCCTGATCCGGTAAGACGCACTTTCGGGTTAGTAAACTCCCCGCCGATCATTGTGGTATTCGCGTTACCGTACATGTCGAGTTGCGCAAATCCGAGAAATCCCGTATCCACAAGACCCATTGCAGCCTGACCGAAAGAATATGGCATCTCCAGAATCATGGGAGATTTCCGGTAAGTTTCCGGACCGCCTACAGACCAGGGCATTCCCCCTTCAATGGGGTCCTGACCGCCGGACTCGTATACAAATGTAATATTGGGAGCATGGGTTTTTTTCGCAAGGATACCTGCTACCATCGGTAATCCTGTCCCTATATACACGACCTCATGGTCGTTGATCTGTCTTGAGAGTACGTATGCTAACATCTCTAAAGGATTCATAGGCTTAGACTCTGCCATTGTTCTCTCCTCCTTGTTTCAATTGGTTTCATTAAATATTCAAAAATTTTCCGGATCAATCAAACACATCCGGCGGTGTATTCGGGGTCCATGGCTCATACTTGAATTCAACACCACTGTCCTCATTATCCGCTTCAGCAGCTTTTGCAAGCCTCTTCTGGTTGATCATGAAGTCAATACCGCCAAGTTTTTTCAAAACCTCCCGGGTATCCTTGGTGTCGAGAATCCATTCACGAACGTGTTTCTCCATTGCCTCCTGACCCTCACTCATCATGGCAAATGTCTTTTCCCACCATCGGCGTGCCCAATAGTAACAGCCCGGCATATAGCCCGGTACGGCACCATACGGCAGCTCAACAACCGCATCAACATTCTGGAACGGTATCTGAACACCTTTATTATTCCACCTGATATCAGTGTTTGATACAATTTCCTCCGCGGTGATAACCAGCTTTCTTGTCGCCCCTGCAAGGGCAAGGTCATTGACGGCAGGTCCGTAAAACCGCGCGTTCCCGTACATATCTGCTGCATGGACATGGATAAAAGTAATATCGGGACACAATGCCGGTACGAACACGCACGGGTCGCCATTCTTCACCATGGGATTGTTGATCACCTTGAGGTACGGATTATAATTCACAAGGTCAGATCCGAGACCGGATTTGGCAAAAACACCCGGCAGTCCAAGCTGCGCCGCCTTGAAACCAAGACCCATAAGACCATGGCTCCAGTCAGAAAGAATTTTTACCGCGCCACTTTTAATGTTTTCCGAAAAATATTTGTCATAACCCCGCATCTCCGCGCCTGCATACGATGCATGAGTATACGGAGTATTACCGAACGTAACGCCGTACGACTGGCATGTGTTCGGAGAACCAATTGACTGGAGACCCTTCTTCCCCTGACGAATAATCTCCCAGTCGCTCTGAAGCGAAGTCCGTACATACCCGAATCCTGTGTATCCCAGGATATCCCCATCCTGCACAAACTCGGAGACAGCTTCTGAAAGCGACATCCTCTTGTCGCGCTGGGAATGGTCTTTTTTGTGACGTACATCCCGCGCGTGCCTGTAATCGACCAGGCGATCCAAAATTGAGGTATCTTCAATTTTGAGATTTTTTACAGCTTCTTGGTTGTACTCAAATTGAAAACTGCTCATCTTCTTCCCCCTTAAACAAAAATGAAATTGCACTATATAATGATTTCAATTCTACGCATAGTTATCAGCAACCGCTCCATGTTACGGGAAGGGAGGGCATCCCCTTCCCGCCGCCGCTTCATTTATATATCAGAAAAATCCTGCACCAATGCACTGAATTCAGGTGCACAGATCTGCCGCTATTTCTTATTGCTCTTTCTCCATATCTTCATTTTCTCTGCGTCTTTTATCAGCTCATCCCTGAAATCAGGATGGGCAATGCTGATAATTTTCTCCGCCCGCATCCATGTCGGACACGCCTGCAGTTTGACCGCTCCGAATTCGGTCACGATTATGTCCGTCATCTGGCGAGGTATCGTTACCGCGGTACTCGGAGCAAAGCTCGCTACGATTCTCGATTTTATCTCCCCGTTCGAGTCAGGATAGGTAGCAGGGAGGCAGATAATACTTTTTCCACCCTCAGACCACTGGGCCCCGAGAACGAAGTCCCACATCCCGCCATTTCCTGAAATCTGGCCGCCTCCATGACTTTCCGCGTTCACCTGTGAGAAAATATCAACCTGAATCGCGTTACAGATACTAATCATGTTATCGATCTTACAGATGACTTTTGGGTCATTGGTATAATCAACAGGATACGACGCAAGACCGGGATTGTTATGCATAAAATCATACATCCGCTGTGATCCGATGGCAAATGTATATGATGTCTTGAAACGGTCAATATTTTTACGTGACCCGTTCATCTTTCCTGATTCAATCATATCAACATAGGCATCAACAAACATCTCCGTGTGCCCGCCGAGGTCTTTCAGATCGGACTGGGCAATGAGCTGCCCCACCATGTTGGGCATCCCCCCTATACCAAGCTGAATACAGCATCCGTCAGATATTTCCTTCATGATGTGTTCCGCGACTTTTTTATCAATGTCGCTTGGCGGCATCTGTGGAGCATCATAGCAGCCATGGTCATCAGGAGCTTCAACGATATAATCGACCCGTGATATATGGACCGCTTCTTCATTACCGCCGCGGCACACCGGCATTCTTTTTACAACTTCGAGGATTACAATATCAGCAGCGTCAATAGACGCCGATGTTTCCGAATTGTGAGGCCCCAGGTTAAAGAAACCCGCGTCATCCATCGGGGCAACACGGACAATTGAAATCCACTTTACATCTTTACTTTTTGCTTCGTCCTTGTAGTATACCGACCTGTAACCTTTTGTAGTATTATAATGATCCACCAGGGACCGGTAAAAATACGGTGCACGATGATACAGGATAGGAGAATAATATGCCTGCTCCACCTGTGAATGCATTATCCGTGTTAATTTGCTCCACTGCCAGTCCATATAGCTGAAACTTTCAGGATACTTGATAACTTCAGGAACCGGAGGGACTGTTACCGCAGTAAAGATGCTCACATCCCGGAGTTCTTCATGCCTCCCCGCAAGAGCGAGATCGCATACAACCGGTTTCCCGTTAAAAAAACCATAATCGACAACATCCCCCGACCTGATGTCTGCAACGGCTTTCTCCGCAGGTACACATTTTTTTTCATACTCTTTCCTATAATCCATATGAATTCCCTCTTTGAAATAATAATATTTACGGAAAAGATTATATTGCACTTCCCGGGAACAGCTGCCCGGGACCCCCATCCCGGCGCTACAGGCAGGAAAGATACTCCCCCTTCCCGAAAAGAATCCGGACATCATGTAGTGAATTTTCTCAAAACAAAGGCGGGAACGGCATCAAAGGACTACGAAAAAACATGGTTGATTTTTCTCTATAGCATGCCTTTCAGTAATATAGTATGTACAAAGCCCCCTGATTACACTCCCTCTTTAAATGGAGAATAATCCACCCCAGAAAAACAAACAAACAGTATCTTTATAAAAATCGTTATACCAACTACTGCCGAAGACAAATGAAACATCCCGCCATACCGTCCGGATGGTTGCGGATATTTTTTTTCGCCTTCACCCCCAAAAGCAATATATGAATTATCCCTTTTTTTTAGAATAGGTTAAATTATAAAAATACAATAGCAGAACCCCTATTTTTATGATAGTAGAATCCCCCAAAGAGTACCCGAGGCCGCCCCTAATCTGGGTAAGTTTATTTTACTATTTCTCACATTTTGTATAATATTTTTGCTTGAATTTTACAGAGGAAAGGGAATTATGGTCCATACGGGCCTGCTGCAATTATTAAGAGATTTACTATGATGCATCACCCCGGGGCAGCGTTACAATGATGTGTACACCCGGTTACACCCTTATCCGTATCACTAATGACAGGAGATGCTGTTGCCCCCTGCTTGAAGAAAAAAACGGACTGGAAAAACCTATGAAAAGCCTTTACAGAGAAGAAAACAGAAGAACGTCCCCCGGCGCGCTAAAGGACTTTAATGCGAAACTTTACACACTCTACAGAATCAACCAGCTGCTTTTCCGGGAAAAAAAGGATTCCTGGACCCTTGATGACATATGCAGCACAATTACCCGCCACGGAGGATACCTTTCGTGCTGGATTGCCCTTGTAGGGAACGGGGGCTCCATTGTTGAGTTGTCCCATGGGAACAGCGAGGCGACGGCCAACGGCGAGATCAGCAGCCGGGACATATACACAATTGAAGAATTTATCCGCGCCGAGGTAGCATGTTCAGAGATACTATTGATAAACAGGGCCCCTCTTCTCTCGGCACATGAACGGGAAGGGGTCCGGTACCCGCAGGATATTTCATCAGTTACCGCACGCCTGGAATATAATGCCACCTTTTTCGGTGCCATAACCGTAATGGTGGACAATACATTCTTTTCCACAGAAGACGACGTTATAATGCTCAATGAGATCGCCGTGAATGTCTCCTATGCCCAAAACGACAAGATTGTACAGTCGAAATTCAGGGAAATGGAGGAAATGATCAATTCCCTTGCAAAAAACTACCGCACGACCTTTGAAACAACGGGAACAGCAACAATTCTTATTGAAGAAGACACAACTATCGCCCTTGCGAATTCCGAATTTGAAAATCTATCCGGTTTTTCAAAAGCGGAGCTGGAAGATAAAATATCCTGGACCCGTTTTATCGCTGAAGAAGACCTGGAGATGATGACGGAATATCACCGTATGCGCCGGAAGGAGCCCTCGAAGGCCCCGAGAAATTACAGTATCAGGTTTATCGACCGGGATCATAATATAAAGGATATCTACATGACAGTGGGGCTGATACCGCAGACGAAGAAAAGTATCGCCTCGTTTCTTGACGTGACGGAACAGAAGCGCCTGGAAAGTGAGATACTGAGGATCAGCGAAGAGGAGCGCAGGAAGATCGGCAACAATCTCCATGACGGCCTCGGGCCGCATCTCGTGGGAATCAAGTTTATGCTGAACCTGCTGAAACAGAAGCTTTCAAGGAAATTCATCTCTGAAGCGGGAGACATTGATGAAATTAACTATCTCCTCGACCAGGCAATAACCCAGACACGCATGATCGTCAAGGGGATCTGTCCTGTGGATATAGATGCGGAGGGTCTGATCTTCGCACTTCTCGAACTGTCATCCCAGGTGCAGTCCATGTTCGGGATAACCTGCCAGCTGACCTACGAGGACACCATAACCTTCAGCGATAATGTCGTTGCGACCCAGCTGTACTACATCGTTCAGGAAGCAATTAATAACTCCGTAAAACATTCACAGGCACAGAATATCAACATAGTATTCAAAAAGAAAACAGGCACCATATCTCTTTACATTGATGATGATGGAATCGGAATTCCCAATATCAGCACCTATAAAAGAGGCATGGGGATCAACATAATGAAATACAGGGCGCGGGTTATTAACGCAATTCTTGACGTCATAAAAAACCAGAACGGGGGCACCCGTGTTATCTGTATTCTGAAAAAATAGTCTCCATAACGGTGCCGGAGAAGGTGCCGGATTCCCGTACTTATTGACAAATTATATTATCAGGATTATCGTGACCGGCATGCAGGAAAGACAGAAATTATCAGACAAAATACAGATATTCCTTGTTGAAGACCATCCCATTTTCAGGAAAGGTCTTGCAGAAATATTGAATAACCAGAAACACTTTGAGGTGTGCGGCGAGGCGGAAGACGCCCTTGAAGCCCTCAAGGCTATCAGGGAAAAGCGCCCTGATTTTATGATTATTGACGTATCCCTCAAAAACAGCAGCGGTATTGAGCTTATAAAAGATATCAAGCTCCGGTATTCTGACATCCTGATTCTTACGCTTTCAATGCATGACGAAACCATTTACGCGGAGAGGGCGTTACGGGCAGGCGCCAAGGGTTACCTCATGAAGCAGGAAGCCCCGGAAACAGTTGTCAAGGCAGTAACCCATATCCTCGGCGGCAATATTTACGTAAGCGACAACATCGCCACCAGAATGTTTAATAAACTCATTGAAGGGCAGTCAACGATTGAATCCTCACCCGTAGACCTTCTCACAGACCGTGAACTCGAGGTGTTTCAGCTTATAGGCAGAGGCCTCGGCACCCGTCAGATTGCCCAGAAACTTCATGTAAGCGTAAAAACAATTGAAAACCACAGGGCGCACATAAAGGAAAAACTAAATCTCGGCAGCGCGATTGAGCTGGTGCAGCATGCCACACTATGGGTCCAGGAAGAGGGGGTATAAACAGCATACTATGCCGTGGGGATTTCCCCTATCCGAGAATTGTGATTTCCACTATCGAACAAATATATCTTTGACTATTGAAGCTAATTTCGCCTATACTTATATTTTATTGAAAGTGCGAAATTACAAAACAAGTAATCATAGATGTATTTTAATCTGTGCTCATGTTTTTCAAAAGCGGGAATCAGCACGTGCAGTGATTTCCTGTTTTATATTTATTTCGAAATAAAATTTTTCCATATAGACAATTACCTCCAGGTTTCCGGAAATACGGGGCCTGCCTTTAATCGCTACACAATCGGGTACGGGGCGATATATCACTGATTCCGGAATCTATATAGTACCATGGGAAGAGAAGCTGTTTCGTAGTCCATAAAAAAACGAACTACCCGCATTGTCGCCTGTTACCGGACAGAGGGGTTGAAAGTTACAGACACGAGAATTCTAATCAAGAACCGAAAGGGGGAGTATTAATGGAAACAATCATCATTGCGTCATCACGTGAGGGGGCCGGCAAAACAAGTATTATTGTAGGTATCGCGACCGCGCTGGAAAAAACATACGGATACATCAAGCCCTTCGGAGACAGACTGATATACCGACGGAAAAAAAACTGGGATTATGACGCAAATCTGATTGTGAACATTTTAGGCCTTGAAGAAGAGCCGGATAAAATTTCACTGGGCTTTAACCATTCCAAGCTGCGTTATGTATATAACGAAGACGCCACCAGAACGACCTGTCAGGAAATGGCGGACAATAGCGGAAAGGACAAAGATGTGCTGTTTGTGGAAGGGGGAAAGGACCTTACCTACGGTGCATCAATACATCTCGACGCAATAGCACTATCCAAATATCTTAACGGGAAACTTGTAATTGTGGTAAGCGGCGACAGCGATACCATCGTCGATGATATTCGGTACATCAACAAATATATAAAGACACAGGACGCCGGATTTGCCGGGATTATCATCAATAAAGTTCAGGACCTTGAAGAATTTGAAAATGTATTCCTCAAGGGCATCACCGACCTCGGCATTAACGTGCTGGGAGTTATTCCGTACAAGGAACAGCTTACCCACTTCACCATGAATTATCTTGCTGAAAATCTTTTCGCGAAAGTAATTGCCGGAGAGAAAGGCCTCGGAAATGTCGTGAAAAATATTTTTGTCGGCGCCATGTCTACAGATGAGTCACTCCGGAATCCGCTCTTCATCAAAGAGCAGAAACTTCTCATTACCAGCGGTGACAGGAGTGATATGATTCTTGCGGCCCTTGAAAGCGATACCGTCGGGATATTGTTAACAAATAATATACTCCCTCCCGCGAATATTATCACACGGGCCTCGGAGAAGAATATTCCCCTGCTCCTCGTTGCGAATGATACGTTCATGGTATCAAAGCAGCTGGACAGGATGGAGGCGCTTCTCACAAAAGACAGCGAAAATGAAATTGAACTTCTCGCACAGCTTGTAACAAAATACGTAAAGCTGGATGAATTGATACAATAACGTTCAGGGCCGGGTTATGTGAAACAGCTCCGGACCGGCAGGAATCATTCAGTCTTTAAAAGTATACATGGGGGAAGAAATGCTGAATAAACCAAATATGCTCTACAACCGTTTTGTGATGCTCGTGGAAGAACACCACCAGGAAATTACAGAACGTTTCATGAATGACCTCCTGCATAATCCGGAAACACCTGCATACAGAAACCTTGACCGAAACGATATTTACGAACACAGCGACAGAGTGTTCCGGGATCTTTCAAGGTGGATTACCCGTGATTTTCCCAAATCAAAAATCGAGGAACGCTACAAAAAACTTGGACGGGACAGATTCAGCCAGGGAGTCCCGTTTTCCCAGGTACAGAAAGCCCTTGTATTACAGAAACGTCATCTATGGCTTTTTGTCATGGATAAACTCTACAGCGACCTTACCAGCTACAAGGAGGCCATTGACCTGAACAACAGGGTGGTTCTCTATTTTGACAGGGCGACTTTTTACATGCTGGAAGGTCACGAAGAGAAATTGCACAAGGGACTGTAACTGATGGCCGAAGATGATAAAAACAGTAAAATCAGGATTCTGATTGTTGAGAACAATATAGTCCTCCGCAAAGGGCTGTCACAGCTTCTGAATTTTGAGGACGACATAACTGTATGCGGAGTAACATCCACTGTATCCGGCGCCCTTGAACTTCTTGAGTTAAACAATACCGACCTGATTATTCTCGATATTGCGCTGAACGGTGTAAGCGGCATGGACCTGTTAAAAGAAGTAGCAAAGAACCATCTCCAGATTCCAATTATCGTTCTTTCAATGCATGAAGAATCATATTTTATAGACCGCTCCCTTCATATCGGGGCCAGGGGGTATATTCTTAAACAGGACGCCCCTGAGACAATAGTGGAGGCCATCCATAAAGTCCTTGATGGCGAAATCTTCATAAGTAAAAGCCTTAAGCATATTCCTGCCCAAAAAGGCATTGCCCAATCCTGATTAATGAAAAGCCCTCATCCCCGCCTATTTCTGATAATTTGAAAAATATTTCATGAACTGGGAACGTTCATACTGCTGCGGATCAGCCACGTTACTCCGGCTCAGTAAACCCCTGAACTCATCAGGAGAGGAATATCCTTTCTCTTTCATCCATTGCCCGAACTGCTGCAGTATTGTCTGAATATATTCAATACCATTATCATAGAATGCAGTTGCGACCTGGGCACAGGCGGCGCCGGCAAGTATTACTTTTGCCATACCATGGCCGTCATGGATGCCCGTTGACGCGGTAAGATCACATCCGACCTTACCATACAGCATTCCGATCCACCTCAGGGGAAGCGATATTTCCTCAGGACGGCTGAGCACCGGTGCGGATGTTATCTCCATTGATTCAACATCGATATCAGGGCTGTAGAACCTGTTAAAAAGCACAAGTCCGGAAACATCCGAATGCGAAAGGGACACTATCATATTGGCCATACTTGAAAAATACGTACCTATTTTCAATGCAAGGGGCAGCTTGACCCTGTCCACAATACCGCTCACAACATCAAAATATATCTTTTCCAGGTCCTCTCCCCGTGTTGAAAGATCAACCGGCATGATAAACATATTAACTTCAAGTGCATCAGCACCTGCAGACTCAATGCTTTTAGAAAATGAAATCCATTCTTTTGCAGACCTGCAATTCACACTTGCAATAACCGGGATTGTTACATTTTTCTTCGCGTTTTCAATGAGACGCAGATACTCGCTTACCGTATTCTCTTTCACATAATTATGAATATAATCAGAGGCCTCACCGTAACCATCAACCCCGTGTCCCTCCGCAGATATCGATTCACTATCCATGAGTATCTGTTCCTCAAAGAGTGATTTCAGCACTACCGCTCCTGCCCCGAGCTCCTCAATATGCCGGATTTTATCCGCGGAATCAGTAAACCCTGAACTGCTGACAATAAGGGGATTACGAAGCTTCAAACCAAGATACTCTGTTGTCATATCAATCATAAAAAACCTCCGGAATGTATAACAGAAAATACGACAGCCCAGCACAAAGCAGGTACAACCATGATACTCTTATGAAAAACCGTTATTGAGTCAAGCACGATATACATTCAGTATGAATAAAGCAGCCCCGGC
>ERZ795048.1765-NODE-1765-length-18684-cov-27.074669_pt1 | contig 18684 bp, 12 predicted proteins | sample MGYA00375132_ERZ795048 | MGnify/ENA primary metagenome ERZ795048 (study PRJEB30177, sample SAMN05720225) | activated sludge metagenome | isolation source: Anaerobic digester | place: Hong Kong | collected 2014-12-17 ...
TTTCTTAAGCAAAAAGCCGGGGCGGCGCGTTAATGAGCTTAAAAGGATGAGGGAGCACGAGGGGATCCTCGTAATATATGAATCACCTCACAGGATAAGAAAAACTCTCACTGACATAAAAGAGGTTTTCCCTCACAGGGAGGTTGTTATAGGGAGGGAGATGACCAAGAAGTTCGAGGAATACATCAGGCTGAATGCCACTGATATGGATGAGGTTCTTGAAAAGCTCACAGAGAAAGGTGAATTTGCCATAGCAATCCTGAACAAGGAGCTGAAGTTCAGCAGCGATGAAGAGGATTAACAGCTCGATAAAAAACCTCAATTTTTAGCTTAATTCCCGCTTTATATGTATTTTATTCATTGACACCAAAAACAGCAGTGATCCATTAATTTGCTTTGTTTCTTTTGTTAAATTATCAGTATTAAACAATATGTCATTTCGAACCCTCTTCAGTTTTTCGGGTGAGAAATCTCTTAATCAGGAAAAATTCCATACTGCCTTATCCTGATGATAAAATTATTCTGCCATAGAGATTTCTCACATTCGTTCGAAATGACAGAGGGGACACCACCTCCTCGCAATGACAAGCCGGGGTTTTCCCGGAATAAACTTTTAATAAATGGAAGTGAATGCCGTGAGCTCATCAAAACTTGCTAAACTCATCAGTGAAGACAAAGAGTACCTCTTCCAGAATTACGGAGACAGGCTCCCTGTGGCTTTTATCAAAGGGGACGGTTCATATCTTTTTGACCAGGACAACAGAAAGTATATAGACCTCTTTTCAGGTATCGCTGTTTCATCCCTGGGGTACTCGCACCAGGCGTACCAGAAGGCGATTCATGGACAGGCTGACAGGATAATCCACTCATCCAACTGGTTCCTTAACCCGGAGCAGATTGAGGCTGCAAAACTTATTTCAGAGACGTCATTCCCCGGCAAAACTCTCTTTGTAAACAGCGGAACCGAGGCTAATGAAGCAGCAATCAAATTAGCAAGGAGATACGGCCTCGGCATAAATAAAAGGAAATATAAAATTGTAACTTTCACCGGTTCATTCCACGGCCGTACATTCGGCTCCATGTCCGCCACTGCTCAGGAGAAGATTCATGGCGGGTTCGGTCCCATTGTTCCGGGATTTATATATGTGCCGTATAACGACAAAAAGGCTCTCCGTAAAGTTATGCGCAAATCGAAGCAGATCGCGGCTGTTATGTTTGAGCTTATTCAGGGTGAGGGGGGAATAAATGTTGCAGATCAGGATTTTGTACGCGAGATATTTGACCTCTGCAACCAGAACGGCGTGCTCACAATAGTTGATGAAGTGCAGACAGGTATCGGGCGCACCGGTAAAACTTTTGTTCACCAGCATTTCGGTGTTACACCTGACATCCTCACCCTTGCCAAGGGCCTTGCAGGCGGGGTGCCCATCGGAGCCATACACGCCAAGAACTTCCTTACAGAATTCCTGCCGAAAGGGACTCACGGAACCACATTTGGAGGGAACCACCTCGCATGCGCTGCTGCCGCTGCAGTATTAAGAGAGGTAAAAAAGAAACAGTTCAGCGCCGGAGTCATGACTGCCTCCGACTACGTGTTCGAACGCCTTAAAAAAATGAAGCAGAAGACACACTACATAAAAAGCCTCAGGGGTATCGGACTCCTTATAGGGATTGAAATTGCTGAGGAAGGTTACCCTCTTGTAAAAGAAGCCCTTGATGAGTATCTTGTGATCAACTGCACAGCGGGAAATATAATAAGGATTATGCCCCCTCTCAACATTGACATGAAGGTCCTTGCGGAGGGTATGGATATACTGGAAAAACTTATACTTAAAAAAGGGGAGGCTTATGAAAATACCTCAGTTAAAAACTAAAGATTTTCTTACTCTTGCTGATTACTCGAAGGAGGATATTATAAATCTCTTTGAATACTCCGCGCAGCTTAAACGTGAAGTTAAAAAGGGTAAATTTTCGAAGATCCTTGAAAACAGAACCCTTGCAATGATATTTGAAAAGAACTCAACAAGGACAAGAGTATCTTTTGAAACAGGGATGCTGCAGCTCGGCGGGAACGCTCTTTTTCTCAGCAGCAATGAGATACAGCTTGGCCGCGGAGAGACAATAGCAGACACGGCAAGGGTGCTCTCCCGCTACAACAACGGAATAATGATAAGAACATTCGGGCACGAAAAAGTCACCGAACTTGCGAAGTGGGCATCGATCCCTGTAATCAACGGGCTCACTGACTCGTACCATCCATGCCAGGCGCTGGCCGACTACTTCACAATATTCGAAAGAGAGAAGGATATCACAAAAACCAAACTCACTTATATAGGCGACGGTAACAACGTGGCCAACTCCCTCCTCATGGGAGCGGCAATTCTCGGATGCGACATAGCTGTTGCAACTCCCAAGAAGTTCGAACCTGAGTACAGCATTGTTGAGAAGGCCTATAAACTTGCGGCCAAATCATCATCAAAGATTACAATTACAAATAACATTGATGAGGCTGTGGAAGGAGCTGATTATCTCTATACTGACGTATGGGTAAGTATGGGGCAGGAGAAGGAGACAGCGAAGAAGAAAAAGATCTTCGGAAAATTCAAAATAGATGATAAGCTCATAAAAAAAACAGGGAAAGACGCCAAAGTGCTCCACTGCCTCCCGGCTCACAGAGGCGAGGAGATCACTGATGAAGTTATGGATGGAAAACATTCCATAGTATTTGACCAGGCTGAGAACAGGCTGCACTGCCAGAAGGCTGTCATGTGCGCTTTAATGGGGAGATGATACCCCCTGGCAGACCCCCTTTGAAAGGGGGTTCTGATAAAACAGGTTCCGGGGGCCGGGAAGTTTGATGATAATAAATATTTAACAAGAGGCATAAATTCATGAAAGTAAAAAAAGTTGTTCTTGCTTATTCAGGGGGTCTCGACACCTCAATCATTCTTAAATGGCTGAAGGAGACATACAAGTGCGAGGTCATAGCCTACGCTGCAAATATCGGCCAGGAGGAGGAGCTTGACGGACTTGAAGCTAAAGCAAAAAAGACCGGAGCTTCCAAATGCTACATTGATGATCTCACTGAGGATTTTGTTAAAAACTATATATTCCAGGCAATCAAGGCAAACGCAATTTACGAGGACAGATATCTCCTGGGCACATCAATAGCCCGCCCTGTAATAGCAAAAAGACAGGTGGAGATCGCAAGGCTTGAGGGCGCTGATGCAGTATGTCACGGCGCCACAGGCAAAGGGAATGACCAGGTGAGATTTGAAATGGCGTTCAAAGGACTTGCTCCTGACCTCAAGATCATCGCGCCATGGAGAGAGTGGGAACTGGATTCAAGGTCCAAACTCTTTGACTACGCTGAGAAGCATGGAATCCCGCTCCCGATAACCAAGGATAAACCGTACAGCATGGACAGGAATATACTCCATATATCATACGAGGGTGGAATACTCGAAGACCCTTACAGGGAACCGGATGAGAGTATGTTTATCCTTACTAAATCACCCGAAGAAGCTCCGGATAAACCGGCATATATCGAAATTGAATTTAAAAAAGGTGAGCCTGTTGCAATTGACGGGAAGAAGATGAAACCTGTTGCATTGATGAAAAAGCTTAATAAAATCGCAGGTGAAAACGGAATCGGCCGTGTTGATATAGTTGAGAACAGGCTCGTCGGAATCAAGTCACGGGGAGTTTATGAAACACCTGCAGGCACAGTGCTCATGGCAGCTCACCGCGACCTTGAGTCTATCACTCTCGACCGCGACACTCAGCATTTCAAAGACAACCTTGCCAATGAGTATGCTTCACTTATATACAACGGGTTATGGTTTACACGAAAGCGCGAAGCGCTTGACGCATTGATTAACAAGACACAGGAACTGGTGAACGGCACAGTACGGATCAAGCTCTACAAAGGGAACTGCATGATCGTGGGGAGAAAATCTGACGACTCACTCTATAGCGCGGATATCGCCACATTTGATGCAAGCACACTTTATGATCAGAAGGATGCTACCGGATTCCTGAACCTCTACGGGCTCCCCATTAAAGTGGAAGCCATGATGAGGAATAGAAAGAAGTAGACCTCACCCCCCGGCCCCCTCTCCGGAGCAGAGAGGGGGAGAAAAAGCATTAATGTAAAATGAAAATAATCAGACCGCTCTATATATTGATACTGTTCACCCTCACGGGGCTGACTGCGCATTCATCTGATAAGATAATCAGGATTGAACACTCCGGCCTGAAAAAGACCGGGAAAGAGACTGTTGAATGCAGGCTTGAGAATAAAGAGGGATGCGAATACAGTGAAGAAAAGTGGCAGGAGGAGCGCAATACACTCATAGACCTCGACATCTTTGCTGATGTGCAGCTCAATGTTGACAAATGTGAAGAGGGAACCACCCTCACCTACTGTTTTAAAGAACTACCCTCATATATAATTTACCCGGCAATGAAACGGACAGACCAGGATGGACTTATGGTGGGGCCCGGGATAACCTTTATGAACATAGGGGGGCTCGGTATTCATGAAGAGATACTCAGCAGGTACACTGTTGTTCCGGAGGTTATGAGAGCAAAAGAGGTGCTGAGCTACACAAGGATACCGAAACTGAATAAAATCCCCTTTACCGCAGAGTTTACCCTGAGCTATTTCGAATCGTATAACGCGCTGAAGAAGTATGACGAAAACTCATGCTACAGCCAGCTCGACCTGTATTACAGGTTTAACAGAACATTCCGGGCACTTGCAACCGGTTCCGCTTTTTATGTAAAGCATGATAAAGAGAACCCGGTATTCACCGAAGTGAGCAGAGATATGGAGATGTTTTACGGCAGCGGTGACTGGGACTACCTCCCCTCTGCCGGAGCAGGATTTATAATCGATACACGGGAACGCCTGATGAACCCTCACAGGGGAATTTATAATGAATACAGGGCAACGGTTTACGGTGATAAACTTGGAGGCGACGGCGATTTCATTGAGTACATATGGGACTTCCGCGCGTACATCCCCGCAGGGGAGAAACATATAATTCATACAAATCTCCTGGGGAGATACAGGCCGGGAACAATCCCCGCGTATGAGCTTTATCATGTGGGCGGAGTAAACAGCCTCCGCGTGTACGAGCCTGACCCCTCGATGTGCGGACAGCATGAAGCCCTGGGCACACTTGAGTACAGGTATGAACTCTTTACGCATAAACAGGTTTCATTGTGGGACATGCACGGATACTACGGTCTGCAGTTTGTCGCTGGATTTGATAATGCAGTTCAGTGGATTAAAGGTGACAGGTACAACAAGGGGACATACTACAATTCATTCTATGCCGGGATTCATCTCCTTGTACCGGTTCTGGAAAGGGTGCGTTTCGAGTTCGGTTACAGCGGCTTTGAAAATGACAGGTATGTCTTCAATTTCGGCGCGAACATGGGATGGTATGAAAAAGCCTCAGCGCAGAGGAGGAGAGTCAGGTAAGGCAAAGTCTGCTTGACTTAAAAATTCATGCCGGTATATATTTCTATTATCTGATAGAATCAGATCACTGTCACTGCGAGGCATACAATGCCGAAGCAGTCTGTTCAGCCGTGGATTATTGCTTCGATAAAAAACAGATATCCAGGAACAGATTGCCGCGTCGCTATCGCTCCCCGCAATGACCGAATCACATAATCAACCGGAAAGAGGCCGCTCATGAAAGATCTAATCGATAGAATAAACTCCACTTTCCTCACACGAACAGAAGACCTCTCTCTCCAGAGGGAGATATGGCGAGACCTTGCCAACCAGTTCAGGCCGGAGATCAGCCAGTACCGAACAGCAAGACCCTCCACTTTAATTGCAAGGGAGACAGGAGACATGGGGCTTGCTGTTCTCTGGATTGTGGAATCGATGCTCGTAAGGCCTATTCTTAAGGATATATCCCTTGCTGCAGATATAACAGAAAACATTTCAGGCATATTATCCACTGTAGGCACAGACTCCATCTGCGCACTGGCGAACTCTGAAAACCCTGCCGAACCTGTTGTTTATGAGGAAAGAAACGGAAAAATAATCTTTTCCGGAGAAAAAAAATTCATCACTGCCGGGGCAAACGCCGATCTCATCATTGTTACATGCCGCAGACCCGGCGAGGAGAAAGTCAGCGGAGTGGCTCTTGTTGGGAGGAAGTCTCTGCCCGAAGGCTCACTCATCGATCTGAACCTTAATATATTCAGGAGTGTCAGTCACACAAAGCTCATTATAAACGGATTCCAGCCGGATAATGAAATAATCCCCGCCCTTGATCCCTCCGTTCTTAGAAGGAGCCTTAAAAAATGGGGAATTATCGAAAGGGCACTGATAATGGAATCTTTCATTTCCTTTCTGATCTATGCCGGCAGGTTATTTGCTTCAAAAAACATTATTATACCTGAAACTGAGAAACTTATGGACATTCAGGATCTTCAGACTGAATCAGCAAATAAACAGCTCGATGAAGCTCTTTATGGAAAAATAATCGAAACAAAAAATGCCGATGCTGCCGGAGTATTTTCAATTACAGGAAGATTTAAGGAAAAATTCAGTGAACACAATGAGAAATTTTCTGAAGAGGAGAGAATTAAACTCTCAGATCTCTCCCTTTTTGACAATCTTAAAGGTTAAAATTTAACTGAGAGTTAAAAAGTCTCCTCCCTGCCATTTATTTCTTGAAAAAAATAGTCTCTGAATCAAGCTTAGTGGAATAAGTAAATATCAGGTTAAATGGTGCAATCATGTTTAAAAATGTTGAAGAAGCTATTAAAGAGCTGGAGAAACAGAGATATATCGCTTCAAAAGATATAGCCACTACTGTTTATCTCGCACTGAAGCTTGAAAAACCTGTTCTTGTTGAGGGACCCGCCGGTGTCGGCAAAACAGAACTGGCAAAATGTATAGCATCCGCTCTCAACATAGAACTGATTCGCATGCAGTGTTACGAAGGTCTTGATGAAGCAAAGGCACTGTACGAATGGGAATACGCCAAACAGCTCCTGTACACCCAGATATTAAAGGATAAACTTTCAGAAGTTATGGGGAGTGAGAGTACACTCTCCGGTGCGGTAAATAAACTCAGCTCAGCTGAAGATGTTTTCTTTTCTGAAAAATTTCTGATCCCGCGGCCCATACTTAAATCGATCACAAAAAATGAACGCACCGTGCTCCTCATTGATGAAATAGATAAATCGGATTCAGAGTTTGAAGCTTTCCTCCTTGAGGTCCTGTCAGACTTCCAGGTAACAATCCCGGAGATCGGCACATTCAAAACTGACGTTAAACCCTTTGTTATACTGACATCAAACAGCGCACGCGAGATGTCTGACGCACTGAAGCGGAGATGTCTTCACCTCTATATAGATTACCCCACAATTGAACTTGAAGAAAAAATAGTCTCACTGAAAGTCCCGGAAAGCGGCGAGAGACTTATCCGCCAGGTTGTGGAGGCAGTTCACAGGATTAGGCAGCTTCAGCTTAAAAAGGAGCCCAGCATCAGCGAAACTCTGGACTGGGCAAAGGCACTTGTGCTCCTGGGATACGAAGATCTCGATCCGGCAATTGCTGTTGAGACACTGAATTTTATCCTTAAATATGAAAAGGATATTGAACTGGCGCTGAAGCATTCAAAGGATATATTCCTTAATTAACTGCCATGGTACAGAGAGAGGGACAGCCTCACATAAACCGCAAGCTTTTTGATTTCATCGAAGTGCTCAGGGATGCCAGTATAATAATATCTGCAGATGAAGTAATTGCACTATTTAATGCGGTTCCGGAAATCGATGTAAGCGATAAAGAAATATTCAGGCAGTCTCTCAAGACCACACTGGTCAAAGACTACACAGACATACCTGTATTCAACAGGTGCTTTGATCAATTCTTCAGCGGCAGGGAAAAATTCTTTGACGGCATGGATATTTCATCTCTTTCCAGTCTGCGGGACGGAATCCCTGCTGAAGTAATTGAAGATATGAACGACATGCTGGATAAATTTCTCGACTCACTTGATCCTGCCTTCCTTATGGAAAAGAATGAAGATGAAATTATGAGGATGTTTCTCGAAGAGCTGCCTGAGGGCAGCTCCGGCGGGGGCGGCGGAATGAACATTTTCAGGTCCCGCAGCGGCACAGCAGGCTCCTTCCAGTCAAAGGGTGAAGATGGTGAAGCAGCAGAAGTTGATATAGAGGCCATGATGGACCTGCTGCGCAACATGATGAACCTCCGCCTCTCCAAAAGAAAAATCGGGAAGGAGCTGAAAAACCGCGAGGACTTTCTGCTCAATAAATTTATATACCAGCTAACTCCTGACGAGATAAGGGAAATGCGTGAACTGGTTAACCGCTTCGGGCAGAAACTGAAAAGCAGAATTTCTCTCCGCAAGAAGAGAGTGAAACGGGGCGGCATTGATACAAAGAGGACATTCAGGACGAACCTTCAGTACGGCGGAGTTCCTTTTAAGCTCTTCTATAAAAATAAAAAAATAGACAGGCCCCAGCTTGTTGTAATGTGCGACGTGTCCAGATCTGTTAACCAGTACTCCAGGTTTATGCTGCTTTTAACATACAGCCTGCAGAGCCTTTTTTCCAAGGTCAGGACCTTTGCTTTCATCAGTAACATGGTGGAAATCACAGATCTTTTCAGGGAGATGGACCCTGAGAGGGCAATCAACTCAATGTTTACAGATGTGAATTTCACCTACGGATGGGGCAGCAATTACGGAAGATGCTTTGACCAGTTTATCGAAAACTACAGCGACGCCCTTACTCGCAAAACTTCTGTTCTGGTGCTTGGTGATGCAAGAAACAATGATAATGACCCGGGAATCCAGTCTTTCCGGAAAATCCAGGAGAGAAGCAGAAACCTTTTCTGGCTGAATCCTGATAAAAGGCACCTCTGGGACTGGAATGACAGTATTGCATCTTTGTACGGTTCCTGCTGTAATGAGATGAAAGAAGTTAATAATTTTCTGGATCTATCAGAATTTATAGACAAATTGTTTCTTGACATATAAAAAAGCACTGTTATGCTTAAAAAGTTATTCGTACCGGAACATTCTGTTTTAATTCCGGGTTAAAAAAAAGTCTTATATAAAAACCCATCTGTTCTGAGGGGAAAGTAAAAAAACTGCGGGGAATACTTTAATTATTATATTATAAGAAATGCTTGAAAAAGTATTATAAATAATTACTTTACAAAATATATATAATTAAAAAAAATACCTGTAAGTAAACGTGGAGGATTCTGTGAACATCGAATTCAGAGAAATTGGTGAACACAAAGTTATAGATGTCAGCGGTGAAGTAGACCTTTATAATGTAAGTGAGCTGAAAAAGGCCCTTTTTAGTATAACTGACGGGCAGCACAACAGTGTAGTTGTGGATATGAAAAAAGTAAATTACATGGACAGTTCCGGAATCGGCGCACTTGTTGCGGGGATGAAAAAAATGAAAGCCCATAACGGCAAGTTTGCTCTAATGAATATTCACGACGATGTCCTGAATATCCTTAAACTTGCTACTCTCGACAAGTTTTTTACAATCTATGAATCAGAAGATGAACTTTTATAAAAATAATTCACAATATAATAAAAAACCCGGTTTTAACACCGGGTTTTTTATTATATTGTGAAGCAAAAGCCTCACACTTCCCTTTTAAAAACAAGCATTGTCATGTCATCGTGTTGCGAAGCGCCGTTTCTGAATTTGTCAACATCTTCAACAAGAAAATCAGTGAACTCCTCTGCCGACATACCATGATGTTCAATTAACATCTGTCTTACTCTTTTCAGCCCATACTCATCTTTTTCAGGGTTTCTCATCTCTGTTATCCCGTCAGTATAAAGCATTACAATATCTCCGGGATAAAGTTTTACTTTTGCCTGTTTATATTCCACATCCTCCATAATTCCGATCGGAACTCCGTCAACCGAAGTCCTTGTACACTCTCCCCGGCTTGCCCTGTAGCAGAAAAGCGGCCCCTGCCCGGCATTTGAAAAAGAAAGCTCTTCCGTTTTCCTGTCATAAATCATAAAGAAAAGTGTTGCAAATTTATCAATGGCAAAATCCGCACTGAGAGAATCGTTAATTGCCCTGACTACACTTGCGCAATCTATATCTTTTCTTTTTGTATAAGTAGCAAAAACAGTGCGTATCATTACCATAACAAGAGAAGCGGGAACCCCCTTACCGGATACGTCGCTGATAAGCGCACAGACCCTGTCTTCATCTATATCCTTATAGTCAAAATAATCACCGCCGACACCCTTCGCGGCCCTGGTATACCCCTTAATCTGTATCCCTTTTTTATTATAGTACCCCATAGGGTTAAGGCCTTCCTGTATATCCCTTGCAATTTCAAGCTGTTCATTCATGATCCGTGTTTCAATCTCCTTCTCCCTTGCATCCCGGATCATCGCTGTCATTGTGTTAAACTCTTCAGCCAGCCGCCCCAATTCATCTGAAGTGTTGACCTCAATTCTGTAGTTTAAATCACCCTTACCTATTACAGTGGCTCCGTGGGTAAGCTTTTTTACCGGACGAATAATTATTGTGGCAAGTGTCAGCGTACCTGCTATTGATATAACAAGGAAACCGAGAAATATTAGCATGATAAGCCTTTTAATATTTTCAATCTCCTTCCTGATGATGTAATCCGACATGCCGATTATGACAACACCTGCCTTGGTTTTATTGTCAACCCTGCTCAGTACGATCTTCGAAAAATCATATATTTTACCTTTATCTGCGTCATCAGGATAATCTTTTATCTCGGTTGCCGCCATGTCATTTCTGTCATCAATTATACGCTGGACATTATCATTGATAATTTTTCTCTCTTCATGTTTTGTATCCCCGTCAGGGCCGCGCCTGTCAAAGTAATAAATGATCTCATTATTACTATTCAGAACAAAAACATACTTCAGAAAACTGAGTTTTTTCAGTTCATTCACTGTATCAGACAGGGTCAGTTCATCAAAACCTATTGTCTGCTGAGCAGTATTGGAAAGGTGGACAACCTCTCTCTGCACAAAATTGAAAACCTGCTCCTGCAGAATCTGGCTCTCCCTGTAAACAAAAAAAATCGCAATAGTTAGTATTATAACGGAAACCAGGCTTATGATGGCAAGGGAGAGTTTGAGAGTAATACCGAACCTGATCTTTTTTTTAGGAGAGGAGCTCAACTCCTCCGCTCCGGCTGCTGCTCTGTTTTTATCATTCATTATTCATCACCTTCCGAGAAGAACCAGGGTTTTTCTGATATTATTTTTTGCTCTGGTATGTTCAGGATCAATGGCAAGCACCTTTCTCCACTCACCTATTGCTCTTTTAAAATCATTATTTGAATAGTAATTAATTCCGCTATAGTAGTATTTACGCACAAGCCTCTCCTGTTCGGGGCTTAGCCTCGAACCTCCGGTTTTTGCTGATGAAGTCCCGACCCTGAGTTGCGCCTCAATTTTATTAACGCTCACCACTGCTTTAATATTATTCGGATCTTTTGATGCGACCCATCTCAATTCCACAAGCGCTTTTTTAATATTATCCTCACCGCCTCTCTGGTAATAAGCCATACCGAGATTAAACCTTCTCTCTATCTCCTGTACATCCTCCTGGGCTACTGCTGTTGAACCGCTGTAGGATTGTCCCCGTTCCGCCCTTGCAAGAAGATTTTTAATATCAGGATAATTTGGTTCTATTGATCGTACAAGATCAAATCTCCTATAGGCATTCCGGTATTCCCTCTTTTTTAGAAATGCTTCACCCTCTTCAATAAATTTCTTCACCATTATTTCACGCTGCTCAGGTTTAAGTTTCAGCTCGCACTTGAACATATATTCATTTGCTATCCTGTTAGACGGGAAAAGCTGTAATATCTGCTCCCAGCGGTTTTTGGATTCGTTGTATCTGCCGGAATCGTAAAGAGTTTTCCCTGAAACGATCAATGAATTAACTACATTAAAATACGGAGAGTTCTCATCAACAATCTCCTCCTCAACGAGTTTCTGAGCATCCTTTGCCCTCTGAATATAGGAAGGGGCAAGTTTATTCTCAGGGTCCAGTTTCAGCGTATTTTCAAAAGCAGCAATGGCGTCCTGATACCTGGAGTCCGCAAGAGCAATAAGCCCGTTCTGAAACTGTTCATCGATCATGCGGAGCCTCTTTTCCCGCTCACGTCTGTCATATTCCGCCTTAAGCCCGGGCAGCCCCATAAGAAGCTGTCTTGCATCTCTGAAATTTTCTATAAGAGCCAGGGCATTTTCAAAATCATCTCTTGCCTCATCGTATTTATTATCCCTGATATTCTTTTTACCGGATGCGTAAAAATTCTCCGCCTCCCGCAGCCGCTGCTCATATCTCTTTCGCTCGTTCAGTTTATCATCAATTTTTTCAATATAATCCCTTGCAGAACTGTTTTCCGGATCAAGCTGCAGCACGCTCATAAAATCCTGTCGCGCAGGTTTATACTCCTCCTGACCGAAAAGAAGAATCCCCGATGCCATATATCTTTTTATATTTTCATACCTGATTATGTTTTCTATAGCAATACCTGCCTGCCTTTTACCCTCAGCAGCTTCAAGGTGTTCCGGCATCAGCTTAAGTATATCTGTCCAGCTTTTCAATGCGTCAGAGAAACGGCTCTCATCCATAGCCGCCCTTGCAATGAGCAGTAATGCCGCAACCTTTTCTCGAATCTCCCGGCTTGCCTTCAGTCTCTTATCTTCAGAAGCGATAATTTTTTCGAGTTTCTGCATATCCTCTCTTATAAGCTGCATTTCAGGATCTTTAGGGTCAATCCGGTATGCAGTGATGAAACTGGCGAAGGCAACTTTCGATTTATCCTTTGTTTTATCGAGATTCTTTTCAGCATCTTCGTAAGTGGTTTTATCGTCAAAATTAGGGGCCAGATCTTTTTTCGCGAGTTTATAATTCAGCTTGGCTTTTTCAAGTTCCAGGTCTTTTTTCTGCTTCATCTCATACAGGAATTCGACCTTTTTCTGTATTTCCTGATTTTCAGGTTCAATATCAAGAATATTCAGCCACATGGCAACAGCTTTGGAGAAATCCTTATTATCAAAATACTCCTGTGCCTGCCTGTCCATCTCTGCAGTTGACTGGGTTAAAACAGGAACCACTGAAGAGAAAAGGATTATACATGCAAGAAGTACATAAATCCTGATATTTCTATAAATATTATTCATAAATCGAGCTACAGAGCTCCGACCCTCTTTATTTAAGAAAAACTGTAGAATAAAAGTTAAAATATTATAAAATATCCTTAAAGCAGTTTTTCAATCATTATTCCTTAAAAAACAACTATTGATTAAACTATTTATAATTTTTTTAAAAATCAGATTTACTGCTAAAAAAAAATTGATCTTATTTGGCATATTTTTATAATGTGATTATCTGCGGGTGTAATTCAGTGGTAGAATGTCAGCTTCCCAAGCTGAACGTCGCGAGTTCGATCCTCGTCGCCCGCTCATAAAACTCACAATAAATCAGGAATATTTGAACCTGTTGCTTACATGATCTGAAATTATCGCCCTCTGAATGTACAACTACTGTAAAGCCCATTTCCGTATTCTACACTAAAACATCACTGTAAATACATGAAGATTAAATCATCTTAACTTAATACCTCTGAATTCAATATAATTTTGATCATTTCTCTCTTCATTGCAAAGATCGACCTGCCATAGTCAAATTCTGAGTAAAAAAAGAAAAGCGAAGTTATAAAACTTAAACAATTGCAAGTTGAGTGTTAGAAAAATTACATGTATAAATTTAAATTTTATTACTCTGAACTCTTCAAAAAGGTCCCGGCTGAACATACGGGACCTTTTTGAAATTATCTGCATCCTGTACTTAGGATTTATAACTATTATATATCACAAAAATTAAATAAATAGAGGCTTCCCTTTAGTTGCCATATGCTCAGCCATCTTTCGTGAGTTTTCTGTTTTCCAGCAATCAACAAACATTTCTCTCTCGAGTGTAAGCATAGCATCTTCTGAAATTTCCTCCCCCTTGTAAGCCGTGCCTCCGGATATGATATAACCGACTCTTCTTACAACAGTGGATATATGCGGTGCAATTCTATAACCTGCAAGCATGTCCGGGATATTGGCGTCAAGCGCACCCATGGCATCCTGCCCCATAACTTTTATAGGAAGATTCGCCGGGGGGGCATAACCATCCTCCGCCATCCGGAGAACCTCTTTCTTTGCCTCACCGATAAGATAATCCTTATTAAAAACGATCCTGTCCTGCGGCCGGAGGAAACCTTTAGCCCGTGCCTCCTGTGCGGAGCCTGTGGGCATCGGCATTGCTATTGTCTGAAATGCCTGAAGGAAAACAGAAAGCCAGTCTGCGGGAGTAACAACCGTCTCGCTTAGTCTTCTCCACATCTGGTAGCACCCTCCCCCCGCGGGGACAAGTCCGGCTCCAACTTCAACCAGGGCCATATATAGCTCATTATGCGCAACAATCTTATCTGCCCAGAGACAGACTTCACATCCCCCGCCAAGAGCCATTCCATAAGGAGCCGCAACTACAGGAAAGGGAGCATACTTTGTCATCTTCATCCCTGCATGAACATCGGCTATGAAATTATTAATTCCCTGAAAATCTCCTCTTTTTGCAAGATCGAGCATGAATTTCAGATCCCCGCCTGCGCTGAACGCGCCGGGCATCCCTGATGCCTGGTTGCCGTTTACCATACCGGCGCCATTTGCGCGGATAAACTCCACGACCTTCGGAACCATGTTAACAATCTCACCATTGATTGCATTCATCTTTGTATGATATTCGAAGCAGAATACACCGTCACCGATATCCACAAGTGATGCGCTCGGTGTTCCCATAACAGTCTTTGATTTATCAGTTTTTATATTTGCGAGAAATATCATCTGCGGGCTGTACTGAATATCCCTGTAAGAGCCGAAACTGATATCCCAGTACTGTTTCCTGCCGTTCTGGACTCTGTAAAAAGTTTCAGCTCCCTTATCAAGCATGACTTTAATTGCCGGAGGAATTGTATATCCTGATTTTTCAATTCCTGCCAGTGAATCCTTAATGCCTATGGCATCCCACATCTCAAATGGACCAAATTCATAAGCATAGCCCCACTTCATCGCATTATCTATTTCAACAAGTGAATCACATATTTCCGGTATCCTGTTAACAGAGTAAACAAACTCGCACGATAGTAGCCGCATTGCAAATTCACTGTTATTGAAGATATACTTTATCTTTTCAGGAATTGTTTTGAATTCTTTTGTAGCCTCAACTACCGGGTAGGTTGCTTTTGTATCATAATCAACATGCTGGAGAGTTTTAATGTCGATCACCTTCTTGAATTTCTTTCCATTCGCGTCTTTACCTGAGAGGTAGAAACCGCCGATCCCCTTTGCCTTGTTCCCGAACATCCCCTTTGACATCATATCCTTGAAGAATTTCGGAGTTTTATATTTATCCCTGAATTCATCATTAACGAGAAGATCGTAAGAGTTGTCTGCGATGTGATCAGTCGTATCTGCACCGACAAAGTCAGTTAGGCCGAATATTCCTGTTCCGGGGATACCCATGGGTTTTGAAAAGATAGCGTCCGCTTCCGGTATAGTAACAAGACCTTTTTCAAGGAGTATAAGAGCCTCGCAAATGGATATCATCCCGATCCTGTTGCCGATAAAATTGGGAGTATCCTTCCCCCATACAACACCTTTACCAAGAGTCTGCTCTCCCCATTTCGATACAAAGTCACACACCTCTTTTGATGTCTCGGGTCCTGCTATACACTCAAGAATTTTCATGTAACGGACAGGATTGAAGAAGTGAAGGATAAGGAAATTCTCTTTAAATGCTTTACTTCTTCCTTCAGCCATCTGTGCAATCGGGAGGCCTGAAGTGTTGGAAGCAATGATAGCTCCGCTTTTCATTATCTTTTCGAGTCTTGCAAAAAGTTCCTGCTTGATTTTAAGATTTTCAACAACCACTTCAAAGATGATGTCAGCATCTTTAAGTTTGTCGAAATCATCTGTGACGTTTCCTGTCTCAATAAGCGTAAGATCCCGTTTTTTGTCCATGAATGCCGCAGGCCTTGCCTTAATCTGCGCCTGTAGACCTGCTTCAACAATTCTGTTTTTTGCTGACCTGTCGTTTTTTTCAGCATCAGTCAGATCAAACGGTGCGATGTCCAAAAGAAGCGTTTTGATACCCGCACTGGCACAGAGCGCGGCAATCCCTCCCCCCATTATACCTGAACCGATAACTGCTGCTTTTTCAATCCGTCTCATTATAAAATCCTCCTTTTTTATTTAATATTCTCAACAATAAATGCACACGCAGGTCCTCCGCTTGCACACATGCTGGCACAGGCATAACGCCCCCCTCTGCGCTTAAGCTCATTAATCGCAGCCATTATTATCCGCACACCTGTCATTCCCACGGGATGGCCGATAGGTATTCCTGACCCCATAACATTAAGATCCTCTATTGAAATTCCAAGTTCTTTCTGACATGCCAGCGCCTGTGCAGCAAAGGCCTCATTTAATTCCCAGTAATCTATATCTTTAACTGATAATCCGGCAAACTTAAGCGCCCTGTGAACCGCAGGTACAACCCCCATTCCCATAATCCTCGGTTCACAGGCTCCTGATGCTGATGCTTTCACTTTTGCAAGAGGTTTAAGGCCGAGTTCTTTTGCTTTATCTGTTGACATCAGGAGCATAGCAGCAGCCCCGTCATTCAGCGACGAAGCGTTAAAAGCAGTCACTGTTCCGTCTTTCTTAAATACCGGTTTCAGGCCGGATGCCATTGCCATTGTTGCACCCGGATTGGGATGCTCATCTATGTCAAAAATTTTAGTGCCTTTCCTGTTCTTGATCTCTACAGGAACTATCTCTTCTTTAAACAACCCTGACTCAATAGCTTTACATGCTCTCTGGTGGCTCAAAAGTGAATATTCATCCTGCATTTCACGCGAAATATTATACTGTTCCGCTATATTCTCAGCTGTAACACCCATATGGTAGCCTTCAAAAGCGCAGATAAGACCGCCAAGCATTAAACTATCCTGAATATTCTCACCATCACCAAGACGATACCCCTTCCTTCCATTCATTAAAAGATATGGAGCATTGCTCATACTCTCCTGCCCAACCGCAGCCCCAACTTCAATCCTGCCCAGCATAATCTCCTGCGAAATAATATCTGCCGCACGCATTGAAGCGGGACACTGCTGATGAACCGTAGTCGAAATAGTTTCAGCAGGACATCCGGATTTTAAAGTAACCCAGCGGGCTGAATTACCCGGCGATCCGGCCTGGTTAATGTGACCTACAATAACCTCTTCAATTATTTCCGGATTAATACCGGATTTTTCAATAGCACCTTTAAGTGCAAAAACACCGAGCTCATGCCCTCTAAAACCAGAAAGGGACCCCATGAAATCCCCTACAGCCGTTCTGGCAGCACCTACAATAACGACTTCTTTCACGATAAAACCTCCATAAATTGTTTCAGAAAATTATACCCGTTTAAGCTGCTGCTCCATGAGGCTTTTATTGCAATCTCCATGCAGTCTGCCACAAACAGGACTTGTATAATTTCCCTAAAGGGTTTAATTAATGAACAACCATTAACATTTAAAAAGCAGGCGCAGGGGATTTATAATCCCCCACGCCCGGAGTCCACTAATGTTTATCAACAGACATCTCCCCAGGAATACAGAATAACACCCGGATCATCTGATATTACTATAATGTCATCATGCGGAAGGAGGTTCGCATAACAACATTGAACATCCTTATTTTATCACCTTACTGTTTCTCAACGCCAGGATAACCATGTTCCTGGCAATACGCTCCTTAAGCGAAGCAGGTTTCTCAAGCTCCATATGCCTGATAAAAACTGATGCTGATTCCGGAACCGGCTTTATTGCCTCAAGGAGAAGCCCCCTTAAGAGTTTTAATGGTTTATCTGAAGCGAGTTCCTTCAAAGCCCTCATGGAAGATGCAAGCATAACCTCCTCCATTTTAAAATCTGTCCCGAATGGAAAAACTTTAAAATATCCCTGTTCCTGATACGGCTTAATAAGCTCTGCATTTTTTTCAGGAGTATTATTGCGGTACTCTTCAGGTATTTCATAATCCCGGGAAATCTTTTTGGCTTTTTTCGCCTGTTCAAGAAGCTGTTTCTGGAATCTTGAATCCGCGATGTTAATCATTGCCGCTATTATTTCCGAATCGTTTTTCCCCCTGATATCCGCCATTCCATACTCTGTTACAACTATATCTCTTAAATGTCGTGGAATTGAACACTGGGGATAATTGAATACAATATTTGATTTTAAATTTTTACCTGACCCCTTAACGCTTTTAATCATCATGATCAGCCTGCCGTCTTTAAGGGCGTGAGCCATGGCGGCAAAATCATACTGGCCTCCAATCCCGCTTACAACTCTTCCATCAGTCAGCTGATCGGATGATATTGAGCCAAAAATCGAAGCATTCATACCGGTATTTATAAACCTTCCGTCTTTTCTCTGCAGCCTTCTTAACTCCTCATCACCATATAGCTGATTTACCTTCTCAACTCCTGACATACCGAACTGCATCCTCTCCTCTTCCGGCATATCATTAAGAGCTTTATAAA
>ERZ795048.1767-NODE-1767-length-18678-cov-10.484884_pt1 | contig 18678 bp, 15 predicted proteins | sample MGYA00375132_ERZ795048 | MGnify/ENA primary metagenome ERZ795048 (study PRJEB30177, sample SAMN05720225) | activated sludge metagenome | isolation source: Anaerobic digester | place: Hong Kong | collected 2014-12-17 ...
TAATCGACAATAGAATAACATAAACTGCAAGAGCCGGAAGAAATGCACTCATGGCATTAGCATCCATTTTTGCTTGTTTTGATATATTTAATTTGGTATGTTCAGTGTTCTTTCTTAACTTCTTTATTAAAATTATAATTAATGGCAATACTACCAGTGTAAGCGCACCCCATACTATAAAAGAGATACCATATTCTGATAATCCATAAAATTCAGAAACATCTTCAGAAGATACTGTTGAAGGTAGAACTGAAGCAACATAAGTTATGGTTATCGCAATCAGGTTATTAACAAAATGACCTATAAATGAAGATATAACTGAACCTGTTCGATAAAGAAAATAGCAAAGCAGTATTGAAAGCGCGAAGGTTGAAAAAAGTTTTTCAGGAATCATATGCGCAAGCGAAAAGAAAAGCGATACGAATATAAAGCATGAAGTTTTTCCAAGTCTCTCTAGTCCGGACATAAATGCAGTTCTGAAGGCTATCTCTTCACATACTGCTGGAACAAGGGCTAAAACAAGTATGCTTTTTATATAATCAGGGAAATTATCTATCATAATAGAGTCTTCGAGTCCCGCTGTAAGTCCTATCGTATGCTCTGTAATCCACATGTTGAAAGTAGCTAAAAGCATGGATACAGGTATAAATAATGCGATTATTGCACTAATTGTAAGAGTATTTTTTATACTAACCCTTCTTATGTGTATATTGTCTTTTGCTCTTTTGGTAATAAGAAGAAATGCAAGTACAGGTATTGCCAGACCAAGTATCTCACTGATAGCCTGGTACAGGTACAGATTGTCCATTAAAAAGAACATTCCTACAACCTGAACAGCAAGAAAAATTATCATAACAACTGCTATTAATAAAAAAGATTGATGTATTTGAAGTTTGCGGTCTTCTCTAAGTTCCATTATTCTCCGTTAAGCCACTTTATCTGGTCCTTTGATAACATAACATCCTTGACTTTCATGCTGTCTTCCAGCTGAGATAAATTCCTAGGACCTATAATAGCGGATGTCTGAACCTTGTTATTTGTCAGATAGGCAAGTGCGATACATGTGGGAGAGACACTATACTCATCTGCAAGTTTTTTGGCTTTTCTTGCTCTTTCAATATTATCATCAGACATAAATCTGACTATATCACTTTTTTTCATATTGCCGTTGTGAATTTTCGTAAAAAACCCTTTTGCCTGTGAAGTATATGCCATTAACGGCATCTTACTCTTCTCATACCATTCATATTCGGCTTTATTTATGCAGACTATTGTTGAATCATCAAATTTTTCAGGAGTTGATTCGGCTAAAGAAAAGTAACACTGTGATAAAACAAGAGGACTCATATTTTCTTTTACAATAAACTCATTTGCTTTTTCAATTCTTTCTGGCTTCCAGTTACTTACTCCTACAAATCGCGTTTTACCCTGTTTAACGAAATTATCAAGTATGGGTATTATGTCATCAACTGGTTTTGATTCATCATCTCTGTGCAACAAAAACACATCAACACAATCAATATCCATTGTCTTAAGACTTGTATCCAAATCATATTGCAAATCTTCTTTTGTTATCCTGTTAACAACATCCTTCTTTATTTTCAAATTTTTAGGAAAACCGCCCTTAGTAATTATGACTGTTTCATCTCTGTTGTTACGCGACTTCATCCATTGTCCAAGCATGTACTCAGATATGTCTTTCCCATCTGGAAGCCATTCGTTATATGAACGGGCAGTATCAAAGGTTCTGAAATTTTCAAAAAATCTATCCATTAAAACAAAATAACTCTCTTTATCATTGTAATCAGAAAAACAACCTGTTCCAAAGGCAAGCTTGTCTAAACTCAAACTGTCATTGTTATTTTTAATTGTAATCTTTATCATTTAAAATACTCCTTTGCCAATTGAGTAATCTTAGGCAGACTGGATTTTATTGTTTCATAAGATACACAAAAACACATTCTTATATATCCTGGCATACCGAATCCCCTGCCAGGCACAATCAATATATTGAACCCTTTTGCTTTTTCAACAAATTCCATCTCATCCTCAACTGGTGACTTAACGAATAAATAAAATGCCCCTTGTGGTTTTTTTATACTGAATCCGCATTCAATCATATGATTATATAGAAGATCTCTTCTTCTTTTATAATCTTCTACATCAACTTTCGCTTCGCATGACTGCTGTATTACTCTTTGTATTAGGGCAGGAGCATTTACATAACCTAATGTCCTTGTATTGAAAATACATATATTCAGAAGTAATTCAGCGTTCGGTATTTTATGGTCTACAGCTATGTATCCTATTCTCTCTCCAGGAAGTGCAAGCGACTTGCTATATGAATTTATAATGATAGCTTTATCAAAACATTTAAATACGCAAGGAACTGTAGCATCATCAAAAACTATCTTGGCATAAGGTTCATCACTTAAAACAAAAATATCTGTGTTATATTTTTTCTCCACCTGCCTTATAGCTTCATTTAGTTTCAATAATACTTCCTTAGGGTATATGACTCCCGAAGGATTATTGGGGGTGTTAATAATAACTGCTTTTGTCCTTGATGTTGCTGTTCTCATAAAAGAGTCAATATCAGGCATGAAAGATTCATCGCAATCTGCTACTTTAAGATTTCCCTGAGCATGCATTACATAAAATCCATATTCTGCAAAATATGGTTTGAATACTATTACTTCATCATCAGGATTCAAAATAGACTTTAAAGTAACAAAAAGTCCTGCAGCTGCTCCTGCAGACATAATAATATTCTTATAAGGGATATCGTAGTCGTAATCATTCTTAATGCTTTTTGCAACTGCTTTTCTTGTCTGTTCATATCCGGCATTGCTCATATACTTATGCATGCCTTCTTCCTTGCTCATAGCTATATCTAGAAGACTTTGCTTGACTTCAACAGGAGGTTCCATTTCAGGATTCCCTATAGAAAAATCATAAACATTTTTCTCACCATATATTGCTTTTAATCTGTTGCCTTCTTCAAACATTGCACGTATGAAGGATGATTTACTTAAATTTTCAGTTATTTTTTTATTAAACATACATATCTCCTATTCCGTAATATTACAATAAGGATGACTTTTTTGCAAACTGAACGCTTAGCTTTTTCTAAGCTTTTCAACTGCTTCTTTATCTGCTTTAACATAAGCTGAATAGTAATTAAAATAATTCACATATCCGGGTTTTGAACCTTTTGGCTTTTTAACATTTTTAGCAAATGTATAATCCACAGCCACTTGTCCTGAATCTTTACCTTCTGAATGAAATGCAGCTACCATAGCAGCTTCAGTTAACGTCTTGTCTGGCACAAACTGTTCAGTTTGCTCCTTGTTTTTAACTATTACATGAGACCCATGCATATTTTTAATATGCAGCCAGATATCATAAGCTTCCGAAAAACCGAATGTAAGTCTGTCATTATCAGTATTATTCCTGCCCGCATATATCTCATACCCCTCAGAAGAAATATACTCTATAGGCCGGAATAAAGCAGTTTCTGTTTCAATTTTTTTGTTTGATTTTTTTCGAAGCTGTTTTTCTTTCATGTAACCCTGTTGAATCATCTCTTTTCTAATGTCTTCAATATCCTGTTTTTTTTCACATGATAAAAGTGCATGCATCACTGACTGCAGATAATCCTTCTCTTTTTTCATTTCTTTAATTGCTTTTATACTATAATCGTATGCAGCCATACCTTTTTTATACTTCTTATAGTATGACTGAGCATTTTTCAATGCATCTTTTGAAGGATCCATAGGAATATCAATCATTTCATTTGTATAATAGTCCAGCAACTGCACATTCTCAGCTCTTTTCTTAAGCATGGGAAGATTTGCCATAATAAGCTCGCCATACAACTTGTATTGTTTCACTTTGTCAGCATCTGATAAACTGTTTTGGTATATGTTCAGTTTCTTTTCAACTTTTCCAAGATGAGCTGTAAGGATTTTTTTAATAGTATCAGATTTTTGTGAAAGCTCGTATACTCTTGACTTTTCACCTATATACTGTGTGAATACATCTAAAAACGAGTCGAATCTTTTTACTTTGATACTTTGAATATTTTCATACATTGAAAGGTTTAAACAGTAAAAATCTTTCATGTTTTTCTTGTTATCGTGATATATTGCCACAGGTTCATAACTGTAACTTTCTGATATATCAGCAATTTGTGAAAGAGCAGCTGATAAATCTTCTTTTTCTTTATCAGTCAGATATTTAGCAGATTTCATATCATCAACTCCTGCTCTGTAACATACTTCCTTACCAAATACTGGAGCAGTCCCCATTACTGTTTTAAATATTGCATCAGAGACACTGAATTCAGAATAAATATCAAGATCTTCGATTGTTACATTATTAATAAGTTTTTTGTTCTGCAAAGGTGGAACAGCATACTCACTTGCAGGCATTATCCTTCTTACTGAAGACATAAATTCATCCACATGCCTAAGAGCATCGAGAATCTTATTATGCGAATTTACAACAATAAGATTACAATTTCTTCCTGTTAGTTCGACTATCATAGTTTTTTTAGACGTTTCTTCCAGTTCATCTGTATGATTAATATCAAAAAGTATTACTCTTTCATAATCTTTTGTATATACTCTTTCAATCCATCCTCCGCCTATATGTTTTCTTAAAAACATACAAAAACTATATGGGGTCTTTGGATTATCCATTTTATCATATCTCAAATATATACCTGGACTGCTTGGTTCCATTGATATTGTCAGATAATGTGATTTTTTATCTCCATATATACTCAATACAACTTCATTATTTCTAGGCATAAATATATTCTGTATCTTGGAATACCTACAAAGCTGGTTTAATTCATTAGCAAGGCATCTTACTGCCATTCCGTCTAGCGGCATAACTTCTCCATTCCAGCGGCAACAACCGCAATTGTCGTAAATACGAATACTAAATCGTAGAAACTAATACTAAATCGTGGAAACGATTGTTAAATCGTTTTATATATATTATCATATATCCGTACTTTTATACTATTTAGAAGTCGGAAAGAGGAATCTATTGGAACTTTTATCACCCGCAGGCAATATGCAAAGCCTTAAAGCAGCTGTGCAAAACGGAGCAGACGCTGTTTATCTTGGACTGAAAACTTTCAGTGCACGTGCAAATGCCGACAACTTTACATTTGAAGAACTTAAAGAAGCATTAAGCTATTGTCACTTAAGGGATGTTCTTGTTTATGTAACAATCAATACTTTAATAGATGACTCAAACATGTCATTTGCTTTAGACAATGCATACAAAGCATATACATATGGTGTTGATGCCGTTATAGTTCAGGATTTAGGATTAGCAGCACAAATAAGAAAAAACATACCATCTCTTAGACTTCACGCATCAACACAAATGAGTGTCATAAATCCCAAAGAAGCAATACTTTTAAAAAATATGGGATTTAAAAGAATAATAGCGGCAAGAGAAGCGACGATTGAGCAAATTAAGGCTTTGACTGAAACTGGTATAGAAATTGAAGTATTTGGCCATGGTTCTTTGTGCGTAAGTTATTCCGGACAATGTGAATTAAGTTTCTTTAATGGGGGAAAATCCGGCAACAAAGGAGGTTGTGCCCAACCATGCAGACTGCCATACACCTTAGAAAAGGAAGATAAAGTGTTAGCTTTTAAAAATCTTCTATCCACAAAAGATATAGCAGTAATGGATCACATCAAGCAAATTGAAAATGCAAATGTAGTATCGTTAAAAATTGAAGGTCGCATGAAGAGCCCTGAATATGTAGCTATAATTACAAGAACATACAAAAAAGCAATATCCGGTACCTTAACTCAAAAAGACAGACAAGACGCTATGATGGTATTTAACAGAGAGGGTTTTTCAGAAGGATACATGTTCTCTAAACCTGGAAAAGAAATGATGGCTTACAATTTTTCTGGTAATACAGGTATAAAAATCGGCACTGTAATCGGGGTAAATAAAGAAAAAGGCCTTATACAGATAGAATCCGACAAGGAACTTGTAAATGGAGACGGAATAAGTTTCCCAAAGAACGATTTAGGGATGTATGTAAATATTATAAGAAAAAATGGTAATAAGTATGGTCTTATATGCAGAAATGGAGTACCTGATAATTTCGAGCATGTCTATCTCACATACGATAAACAACTAATGGAAGAAGCGCAAAAATCCTATTCAGATGATTTTTACAGAAAAACAGCCATAAAGGGTGTATTTCAGGCAAAACATGGAGAAAAAGCAAAATTCACAGTTACTGATAACCGCTCAAACAGTTTTACTGCATATTCTGACATAGCTGTACAAGAGGCAAATAGTCCCGATGCGAATCAGAATGTTCTAAAGAATTTATATAAAACCGGAAATACTGTATTTGAATTCGAAGATATATACATTAAAACTGATTTTGATGTTTTTCTTCCGGCAAAAACTGTAAATGCTTTAAGAAGAGATGCGCTAGAAGGATTGACAGAAATAAGGAAAGCAATATCTGTTGTTCCTGTTGATAAAGTTTTTCCAAAGCATCTTAATATAAACCGCTCAATAAACAGAACTGACAAAAAGCCTGGAGTATCACTTTTCTTTTTCGAAGACAGACCTGATTTTGATATAAAAGACATTTTTGCCGATAGAATTTATATGCCCGAAAGTATGTATAAAAGATATTCATATGATAACCGGGCCTATATGTATAAACCAATAGGTTCAATGCTGGATGAAAAAACCATTTTGCCAAAAAGAGTTATTTCATCCTCAATGGGAATCTTAGAGTATGATTGTGATAAGGTAATGGATTTTGGTATAAATTGCTTGAATACTTATACTGCAGATTTTCTTGCAGGTTACAACAATGTAAAAGCGGTATGTCTTTCACATGAACTGCCAATTGAAGACATATCTTCTTTTACAGGAATGAATTCTAATATTAGTTTTGAATATATAGCATATGGTCGTGTAGCTGTAATGAAAACTAAGTACTGCATAAAAGGAGCGTTTAATCAGATTCCTGAATGCATTAATCAAGACTTGCACCTTCTAGACAGACAAAAGAAAAGAATAGATATCGTTACTTATTGCGATTGTCATACTTCATATCTTTTAGGAGCTTTCACAATAAATAATATAAATCGCATTGATGAAATTAGAAAATCCGGAGCTGATACGCTACGGATTAATGTATATAGGGAAACAAAAGAAGAAATAAAAGAAATTATCGACAAACTTTTATAATCAGAGTTCCTTAAGCTGTCTTATGGTTTCTTTTATATCGTCTGATTTAAAAATAGCAGAGCCTGCAACCAAAACATTTGCACCTGCCTTTTTAATTTCCTGACAGTTGTCGAGTGTTACGCCTCCATCTACCTGAATATCAAGATTTAATCCCATAGAATCAGCCATTTTCCTCAGTTCTTTAATTTTCTGAGTACTGTATGGAATATATGATTGTCCGCCGAAACCTGGATTTACACTCATTATAAGAACCATATCCAGCAGATGAAGGACATTTTTAAGTACTGATATATCTGTTGCCGGATTCAATGCAACAGCTGCTTTCTTTCCATTTTCCTTTATATGCCTTATTGTCCTGTCTAAATGGATACATGCCTCCTGCTGAACACATATTATGTCGGCACCTGCTTTAGCAAAATCATCAATATATCTGTCGGGATCAGTTATCATTAAATGAACATCTAATACAAGATCTGTAATATTACGTAAAGATTCCACGACAGGTATGCCTACTGAAATGTTCGGTACAAAATGGCCGTCCATAACATCAATATGGACATATTGTGCTCCACCTTCTTCTATTTTTCTAACTTCGTCTTCAAGTCTTGCAAAATTACTGGCAAGAAGTGATGGTGAGATTATTATCATCAGTATCCCCTCCTGTTTTTCAAAGCTTCTTTAGACATATTATATATCATTTTATACCTGTTGTATCGTCCGATTGGTATAAGATTCTCTTCAACCGCTTTAATTACTGCACAACCTTTTTCATTTATGTGTTTACAATCATTGAACTTGCATACTAATTTGTATTTATCAAACTCGTTATACATATCTTTAATTGCCTCTGGTTCAAGCAAACCTGGATCAAATTTGGAAAACCCCGGTGTATCAACAATATATCCTTCCATGTATGGTAGAAGCTGACAATGCCGTGTGGTATTCTTTCCTCTTTCAATCTTTCGGCTTAAAATGCCAGTCTGCATGCTTTTTGTTTTTGTAAGTGCATTTATTAGTGTCGATTTTCCTGCTCCGGACTGACCTGCAAAAACAGTGATTCCAGAGGAAATAACTTTTGAAAACCTATCTAGATTATCCACATGAAGAGCATCAGTCACAATTATCTCACAACCGCACTTCTCATATTCCTTCATTACAAGTCTTAATTTGTCATCATCTGCAAGATCTGATTTATTAATGCATAAAATGGACTGGATTTTATGTGCTCTGCTTGCAAGTATTAGAAGATCAATTAAGAATTCATCCAGCTTTGGATTATTTATTGAAAAAACAATAACTGAAGTATCAACATTTGCTACTGGAGGTCGTATAAGGCTGTTCTTTCTTTCTTTTATCTTCTGTATATAGCCTTCTTTATCAGAAATATCTGTTATTTCAAATTCTGCTATATCACCGCAAAGAGGCTTAAAACCATCTTTTCTGAACAAGCCTCTTGGTTTGCAGATATATTCATCTTTTTCTGTTTTTACTGTGTATTGCCCGCTAACAGATTTTGTAACTAAACCTATCTCCATTTATGGTTCAACTGGCGCATCAGGCAATCCTGGTTCGCCCTCAGGAGTATCTCCAGGTTGATCTGATGGACTGGGTGTCGGTACATAATAGTCGAAATACTTATAAACTATTGGATCTTTGTAAGGAACTGAACCTATAAATACTGTTAATTTTGTTTCTCCTTTTGCAGGTATCCTGATATCTCTTTCATATGGAAGTTTAGACAGATCTGCAACATTCACAGATGTCTGAGATGATCCAGATTGATCAGAATGCTCCAACTTAAATCTTAAGGTAAGTGGAAATTGCATATTTGATATCTCTGCAATTGTAGGGTCAAAAACATATTTAGCATATATGTCTTCATATATTACACCTTCGGTATCAACAGCAAGTTTAACATCAATTGTACTGTGCTCGTATATACCTGAACCAGCTTCCGGATATTGATATGTTATTATAGGTATCTTACCTGGAATTTCTTCTTCTGACATTATATTCATTACAAGATTGAACTGTGAGAGTCTTGCAGCAGCTTGTTCTTTTGTTAAGCCCATTAGATCAGGTACAGTAGTTTTCTCATACTGAGATCCAATGGATACATATATTCTGATTGTTTCCCCATATTTTACCTGAGTATTTTCTAAAGGTGACACTGAAATTACTATTCCAGCATCAATATCAGTACTGTATTGTTCTACTTTCTCTGGTACAAGTCCGATATTAATAATTTCTTTTTCGACAACACGGTAGTCTTTACCTTCGCATTCAGGTACAGATACATAATTGCTTCCTATACTTACTGTAAACGTTATAGTATTTGTCGCACCTTCTTTAAATATTCTTCCCTGCTCAACATCCTGGTCCATTATTATACCTGCAGGAGTTTCATCAGAATATGCTTCTTTCATTAGTACGATTATTCCAAAATCTTCTTCTAATTTTTTCTTGATCTCATCATATTCATATGTTACATAATTCAATACTTCATATTCTTTTATTTCTGGCACTACAACCTTAGCAAGTTCATCTATCGCATACACGACAAAAACAGTAGCTAAAGATAAAACCATCAATATTGCCACAAGAGTAGTCAGAAAATATTTCTTTTCTTTTTTCTTTCTTCCTCTGGCATAAACCAATGGAACGTTATACTCTAAATCGAAATTTATCTGTTTCTGCCCTTTTATATTTCCTGTATTCCTCTTTACCCAGCCAGTATTACTCTTTACAATCCCCTGTTCTTCATCAAGAAATAAATCATCTTCAGTTACTGAAGGAATTGCCATAGTATCTTCTTGATTTACTACTTCTCCATCAATAAAATCTAAAGTTAAATCAGTTCTTCCATTTCCAATATTCTCCAGATTCTTCAAATCAATCATCGCGTCCGCTGCTGTTTCATATCTGTCAGAAGGCTTCTTCTGAATTGATTTCAAAATTATTCTGTTAAGTTCCTCAGGAATATCCTCCCTTATCTCAATTGGAGGAGTCGGATTATCCTGAAGGTGCTTCATAACTATTGCAATAGGAGTGTCAGCATCAAATGGTACTTTTCCTGTCAGCATTTCGTACATAACAATACCTGTAGAATACAGATCAGTACTGCTGCTTAAAAATCCTCCTTTTGCCTGTTCAGGAGATATATAGTGAACTGAACCAAAGGTTTTGTTATCTGTTGTCAGTGTTTGTGCATTAATTGCTTTTGCTATTCCAAAATCTGTTACCTTTATCTTGCCATTCTTCGATATCAGTATATTCTGTGGCTTTATATCTCTGTGGATAATTCCATTAGTATGTGCATGTTCCAATGCAGCAAATATCTGAAGTGAAATATCAATGGTTTCTTTAATTTCTAAAGGCCCGATTGATTCCATATAACTTGATAATGTAGTGCCTTCAACGCATTCCATTACAATATAGTTAAGGTTATTATCATACCCGACATCATAAACGTTGACGATATTTTCGTGTGATAATTTTGCTACTGATAGAGCTTCATCTTTAAAACGTTTTATGAAATCCTTATCTTGAGCATATTCATCTTTAAGTGTCTTAACTGCTACTGTACGGTTAAGGGCTTTGTCCTTCGCTTTATAAACATAGGCCATACCGCCAGTGCCCATCCTGCTGAGAAGTTCGTATCTGTTATTCAGTATAACAGGGTCCATTTCTATTCCTCCGCCTTCTTTTCGGTTTTGATAAGTACGATAGTTATGTTATCTGTTCCACCATTTTCATTAGCTTTTTCGCCAAGATTCCTTACTTTCGTATCTAAATCAGTATCCTGATTAATTATATTCAATATATTATTATCGTCAAGCATATTAGTAAGCCCGTCAGAACATAACAGCATATAACCGCAAAAATTATATTGCATTTCGAATATGTCGGGTTCTGGATTATCCGTTATTCCAAGTGCTTTAGTTATAACATTCTTATTAGGATGATTTTTGAACTCATCAAACGTAATATCTCCCTTATCCAGTAACTGCTGCACATAGGAATGGTCCTTAGTAACCATTTTAATGTTATCGCCACTTATAGTATAGATTCTAGAATCCCCTATATGAATTATATGAATTTTGTCATCCTTTATATAGATAGCATCTAAAGTGGTTCCCATCCCAGAAAGAACATTGTGTTTTTTGCTGAACTCAAGTATTTCTTTATTTGATAACTTGCATACATTATATAAGTAATCTTTAATGTTAATACAATTCTTAAAACGTCTGTCCCTTATTTTTTTCTCAAAAGTATCTATTGCCGTTTTACTTGCTATCTCACCAAAAAGATGTCCGCCCATCCCGTCTGCTACAGCTGCAGCAAATTCGTTATGCTCCTCAAATGGAATAACTATGTGATAATCCTCGTTATTTTCCCTAACTTTGCCGATATCAGTATATGAAGCGTAATTAATTATCATTCTGTCTCCTCAGCTGTCCACACGCGGCATCAATATCCCTTCCTAATTCTCTTCTTACTGTAACAGGGATGCCGTTTTCTTTTAGTATAGCACAAAATCCTGATAGATTCTTGCTGTTTTGATGAGCTGATTTTTTATCAATTGGATTGACTGGAATAACATTTACATAACACATAACATTCTTTAATAATGAACATAAACGCATAGCATGCTCATCAGTATCATTCTTTCCTGATATTAAAGCATATTCAAAAGATACTCTTCTATTTGTTTTTTCAAAATAGTATTCACAAGCCTTTATAACCTGCTCAATATTATACTTTTTATTAATAGGCATAATAGCTGTTCTTTCTTTGTCTGTAACCTCATGCAAAGAAACTGAAAGGTTTACCTGCAGACCCAAATCAGCAAATTCATAAATTTTAGGAACTATGCCACATGTTGATACGGTTATTCGTCTTCCTCCTAGATTCAATCCCTCTTTCATGTTAATAATCTTCAGAAAATTAACAAGATTATCGTAATTATCAAAAGGTTCTCCTATGCCCATAACAACTGTTCTTGAAATATTCTTATTGCTGTCTGATGCAGCTTTAAGTATCTGTGCTGTTATCTCATATCCTTCAAGATTACGGCTGAACGGTACTTTGGATGATGCGCAGAAAACACATCCCATCTTGCATCCAGACTGGCTGGACACACAGATTGAAGTACCATAATCATAATCCATTACAACGCTTTCCACTGTTGCACCATCAGAGTATCTGAACAAATATTTTATTGTTCCGTCTTGTGAAACAAGTTTTTTTTCAATTTCAGGTAATTCCAGTGTGAAATTTTCTGTTAATAAAGCTATATCTTCTTTACTTATATTACTCATTAATGAAAAATCAAAAATTTTTTTTGAGTATACCCATTCAAGAACCTGTATTGCACGATATCTTTTCAGGCCGTACTGTTGAAAAAGGTCTTTGAGTTCGTTATGAGTATATGAAAGTATATGCGTTTTTTGACTATTCATGAGCCAAATTATATATTTTACTCCTTAAAAAATCAACAGACTTGAAAAAATGCTATTTTCTTATTAGTCTCGCAGCATAGAAACCCTGATCGAAAAAATCTTCTTCAAATCCATATTCATTGTTTTCACTTAAAAAACCTTCAACTATATCCTGATTCTCTTGTCGGTTAATTGTACATGTTCCATATACTAGATACCCGTCTTTTTTTACATATCGTGAGCATGTCTTTATTAAAGCTTTCTGTGTTTTAGTTAGTGAATCAGATGTTTTATACTTCAACTTAATTTCAGGACGCTTGCCAGCAACACCAAGACCGGAACATGGAGCATCTATAAGAACCCTGTCAAATGCATTTTCATATTCAGGAAAGTATTCAGTCATATCTTTTACAAAACAGCTTATGTTAGTAAATCCACATCTTTCTATATTTTCTACAGTTTTGGATACTCTACTCTGTACAATGTCACAAGCTGTTATGTTTCCTGTATTTTCCATTGTATTTGCAAGATAAATAGTTTTGCCGCCGGGTGAAGCGCAGGCATCAAGTACAGTCATATTATTCTGAACATTAAGAAGCTTTGCAATCTGTACTGCTAACTCATCTTGAACGATTATTGCTCCTTTTGAATATTCATTTGATGATGATGGTGATGAATTGCCTTTTACCAATATGCTGGTATTATCAGTAATCTCTATATCAAATCCCTGTTTTTGCATATTATAAATTACTTCATCCTTATTATGAAAATGTGTGTTAATAGAGATATATGTATCTTGTGGACTATTGAATTTTTTAAGCATTTCTATGCATTGCTCTTCTGAAAGCAATGATCTCATAGCCTTATATGTTTCTTTAGTACAAGAGTATAATATATGCGGTTCAATATTACTATCTTCGACTTTATTTTTTCGTATAAAATTTCTTAGTACTGCATTAACAAAACCTGCAGAATTCTTGCTAACGACTTTTTTAGCCAGATTGCATGATTCATCAACAATTGCATATTGTGGAATCTTATCCATAAACACAAACTGATATATTCCTATCTTTAAAATACAAAGCAGTAAAGGACTGGTCTTTTTAATGTTTTTTATATACGGTTTAAGGATATGCTCAAGATAAATGCTATTTCTTAGTACTCCCATAGATATATTCATACATAATCGCCTGTCTTCTACAGACAATTTTGCTTTATTCATATAACTTTCTAAAACCATATTGGAATATTTATCTTTATATATAACATCATGGACTATATTTAATGCAGTATGTCTAGAATCCATCAACATCCACCTAAAGTAATTCCGCAAGTAAGATTATGACCGCACTGGCATAACTGCATTCTTTTTCGATCTTCAAACTGCAGTTCCGTTATATACAGGATTCCAGATTCGCATTTGACTGCCATCTTGTCTTTCTCAATATTTAATATAGTCCCATTTGCTATGGAACTGTCATTAACATCATCTGAGTATTCAGCTTTTGTTATCTTCATAGTTTTTCCACAGTATGATGTATATGTTCCTGGCCAGGGGTTAAATGCCCTTATAACATTGAAAAGTCTTAAAGCATCTTGATTAAAATCTAACTTTCCTTCTTCCTTTTTAATCATAGGAGCATATGTTGCTAAAGAATCATCTTGTTTTACTGGTACTATCTTGTCTTGTTCATAAAGCTTAATTGTATCTATAAGAAGATTTGAACCCATAATACTTAACCTGTCATGTAACGAGCAAATATCATCCTCTTTAGTAATATTCGTTTCTTTTTTTAATAGCATATCCCCAGTGTCCATTCCGACATCTGTAAGCATAGTTGTAACACCTGTTATTTCTTCTCCTTCAATAATGGCTCGTTGCATTGGAGATGCGCCTCTGAATTTAGGAAGTAAAGATGCATGAACATTGATTGTTCCATACTTTGGTATTTCCAATATGCTTTTTGGCAGTATCTGTCCAAATGCACATGTCACTGCAAGGTCGCACCCTATTTCAGATATTCTTTGCGGCCAATTATCTTTTCTAATCTTTTCCGGTTGGAGAACTGGTATATTATTTTTTATTGCAGTTTTCTTTATATTTGAAAACTCTATAACATTATGCCTTCCTTTTGGCCTGTCAGGCTGGGTTATAACTGCATTAATGTTATAGCCTGATTCAATCAGAGCTTCTAAACATGGTAAAGCGAAGTCTGGTGTTCCCATGAATATTATCTTACTTATCTTCTTCAATTTCTTCTTCGTTTCCCTCTAATTCTGACGGGTCTATCTCTTCTATAACTAGATCTCTGAACAAAATACCATCCATATGATCTATTTCATGACTAAAACAATGTGCGGTATACTCCTCTGCTTCAACAACTTGTTTGTTTCCATATCTATCCTGATATTCAATTTTAACTTTTAATGGACGTTTTACTGTACCATAATATTCAGGAATACTGAGGCAACCTTCAATATCTATATTTTCACCTTCTTGTTCAACTATAATAGGATTAATAATCTCATACTTTTTTTCATCCATCTCAATCACAGCAACTCGTCTCAAAACCCCAATCTGGACTGCCGACAAACCTAATCCAGGTGCTGCTACCATAGTCTCATACATGTCCTCAAGAAGAGTATGAAGCCTGTCATCAAATGATGTAACTTCTCTAGATCTTTTCCTTAATATGTCATCGCCTTCAATTCTAATTTTTCTTATAGCCATTTCTAATCCGTCCTTTATCATTACTATTTTATACTACTGTTACATTTTAGGCAATAAAAAAGGACACCCTTTCGGATATCCCCTTTAATAATTTTTGTGTTGCTATTCAGCAAATATAGTTTTTTCTGATTCTTTGTCGAATATGTGTATTCTTATTGTATCAATTGCTATTTTTATTGTTGAGCCTGGTCTTGCTTTTGTAGAAGGGCTGACTCTTGCAATAATATTGCTCTTTGCAAAGCTAAAGTATAACAGAGCTTCTGGTCCCATCATTTCAACAACGTCAACTTTTACTTCTATTGTTGTATCTGTCATCTGATCAAGGTATACCTGTTCATCACGGAAATGCTCTGGTCTTATTCCTAAGACAACTTCTTTTCCATCATATCCTTTACCAACAATGCTCTTTGCTCTTTTTTCAGAGAACTTAATTTTTGTTCCAGCTAAATTAATCCATACATCATTGCCTTTTTCTTCAATAACAGCATTGATAAAATTCATTTGCGGAGTACCGATGAATCCTGCAACATACATGTTTGATGGGTTATCATACATTATCTGAGGAGGATCTACCTGCTGAATGAATCCTGCTCTCATAACAACGATTCTGCTTCCCATTGTCATAGCTTCTACCTGGTCATGAGTAACATATATGAATGTGGTTTTGAGTTTCTGATGAAGTTTTGTTAATTCAACACGCATCTGAGCTCTCAATTTAGCATCAAGGTTTGATAACGGCTCGTCCATAAGGAAAACCTTTGGTTCACGGACTATAGCACGTCCAAGAGCAACTCTCTGTCTTTGTCCACCGGAAAGAGCTTTTGGTTTTCTATCAAGTAAATGCTCGATTTCCAAAATTTTAGCTGCTGAATGTACTCTCTGTCTGATTTCTGCTTTTGGCATCTTTCTTAATTTAAGACCAAATGCCATGTTATCAAAAATAGTCATATGAGGATATAAAGCGTAATTCTGGAAAACCATTGCTATATCTCTATCTTTAGGATGTACCTCGTTAATTAATCTATCTCCGATATAAATCTCACCAGCAGTAATATCTTCAAGACCTGCAATCATTCTGAGTGTTGTTGTTTTTCCACATCCTGAAGGTCCAAGCAATACCAGAAATTCTCTATCTTCGATTACAAGATTGAAGTCTGAAACAGCTGTAATACCACCACGGTTTGGCTCATACTTTTTATATACGTTTCTAAGTGTAACTTTTGCCATATCTGATTCCTCCTATACATTTCTTTGTTTATTCTATCACTTAACGGGTAAGAATATAAGATGGTATATCTACAAAAAGAAACATACCTTTTTGTATATTTTGCATAAAAGAAGTGTTATTTGTGTAGAATAGGTGAAAGACGCTTATACAAAAGGAATGTAATCAATCCGCTCAAGATACCTTTAATTATATTAAAAGGTACATTTGCTAGAAGTATAAGATCCCATAGAGAATCTATATTAGAGTTTAATTTAGTCCCCATTGCAACAATTGTCTCAATTGGCATTCCAAAAGCACTTGCATAAACTGGTATGAGGATATAATAATTTAAGATCGCTCCAACTAACGTCATAGCGAATATACCTACAAGTATTCCGACTATTGCATTCTTTATTCTTTTATTCTTGTTATAAATCATCGCAGCTGGAACAATTAAACAGCATCCCACTATGAAATTCGCTAATTCCCCTACCCCTGCAGTAGCTGTACCGGTAATAACAAAATTAATTAGTATCTTGATTGCTTCAATTATTACTCCTGCAACAGGCCCCATTGAGAAAGCTCCTAAAAGAACTGCCACCTCGCTTAAATCTACTTCATAAAAACTAGGCGCAAAAGGCAGAGGTATCTCCAGTAACATAAGCAACCCAGCTACTGCTCCTAATATACCCATCTTTGCCATATTTTTTGTAGTCATAAGTTTTAGTTTACACTCTGTCATTTTTACCCCTATCGTATTTCTCATGGTGAAGTATAACATATATATAGTTCAAATTTAAGTCTTTATACATTATTTTCTTGAAACTGTTTATATTGAATTTCATACATGTGGTTACTATTATTAAAAATTAATATTACACATAATGCTATCCAATCTATTCATAAATCATTATTAAGCATACTTCACAGAATATATGTTAAAATATAGGTATGCTAAATGTTAAGAGTAAGGAGAAAGCAAAATGAAACTAGGTGTATTTACAGTCGTATTAGGTTCTATGAACTTAGAAGATACAATCCGATATCTAAAGGATTTAGGCGTGTCTGCTATAGAATTAGGAACAGGAGGATATCCTGGCACTGCTCATGTCAATGCAAAAGAGATCTTTGACAAACCTGATGAAATAAAAAAGATAAGAGAGGTAGTTGACAAATATGATATGCAGATAAGTGCTTTAAGCTGTCACGGAAATCCAGTTCATCCCAATAAGAAAATCGCGCAGGATTTTCATGATGATTTTGAAAAAACAATACTTGTTGCTGAAAAGATGGGTATAGATACTGTAGTAACATTCTCAGGATGTCCTGGTGATTATGAGAAAGCTAAATATCCGAACTGGGTAACATGCCCCTGGCCAGATGACTTTTTAAAGATATTAGAATATCAGTGGAATGACGTATTAATTCCTTATTGGTCAAAACAAGTTGAATTCGCAAAAAAACATCATGTAACGAAAATCGCCCTGGAGATGCATCCCGGTTTCTGCGTATACAATCCGGAAACGCTACTAAAACTTCAAAGAGCTGTAGGTCCTGTAATAGGAGCAAACTTTGATCCATCACATCTTTTCTGGCAGGGAATTGATGTTATTAAAGCAATCAGAGAATTAAAAGGAAGCATTTATCATTTCCATGCAAAGGATACCAAAATTTATTATCCTAATTCAGAAGTTAATGGAGTATTGGATACTAAGCCATATAAGAATGAATCTGAAAGGTCGTGGTTATTCAGAGCTGTAGGTACCGGTCATGACAGACAGGTATGGAATGATATATTTGCAGAACTGAGAATGGCAGGTTATGATCATGTAATATCAATAGAACACGAGGACAGCCTGATGAGCGGTCAGGAAGGTTTAAAGAAAGCTATTGCTTTTCTTAAGGAGACTATGATATTTGAACCAAAAGGAGAGATGTACTGGGCATAAGAAAACTTATTTGTAAATATAAGTAATGATAAATAAAATGGATAGGCAACACTTTTTCAAACAACTTTCTTAAGGGTATCATTCCTGTATTCG